>Ga0335075_10000657_pt1 | contig 59445 bp, 62 predicted proteins | sample Lox_Sample_24_FD_206723 | JGI IMG/M metagenome (GOLD analysis project Ga0335075, IMG submission 206723) | Soil microbial communities from Loxahatchee National Wildlife Refuge, Florida, United States - Lox_Sample_2.4 | ecosystem: Environmental > Terrestrial > Soil > Wetlands | place: USA...
AGGAAAATTCGAAGGTGACGGTGTCGATCGGCGACAAGTCGTTTTCGATGTTCACCCGCGCCGGCTCGGCCTGGATGGAAAACGCCGCCGAGGAGCCCGCGCTCGTCGCCGCCATGAAGGGCGGATCGGACATGAAGGTTGCGGCGACATCCGGCCGCGGCAACCCGACCTCCTACGTCTTCTCGCTGAAGGGCATCACCGCGGCGCTGGATTCGATCGCGACCTGCAAATAGCGGCGGGCGTTCACCTCAAATGAAAACGGCGCGGTGTTTCCACCGCGCCGTTTTTGCTTTGTTGGTTTGCCGGTCAGTCTTTTGCGTTGAGGTCGGTGCCCAGCGTATCGCGCACGAAGAGCGTGCCGATGATGAGCGACATCGCCGCGATGACGATCGGATACCAGAGACCGTAGTAGATATCGCCGGCCGCGGCGCTCATCGCGAACACGGTCGCCGGCAGCAAGCCGCCGAACCAGCCATTGCCGATGTGGTACGGCAGCGACATGCCGGTGTAGCGGATGCGCGTCGGGAACATCTCGACCAGGATCGCTGCGATCGGGCCGTACACCATCGTCACGTAGACAACGAGGACGAACAGGATCGCGATGACCATTGGCCAGCTGACGGCAGCAGGATCGGCAACCATGGTGAAGGCTCCCGACGCCGGGATGTCATAGACCTTCATCTCCGTTGCACCGCCGGCTTCTTCCGCCGTCAGGGTCTTCGCCGCAACCAGGTCGGCCACCGGCACCGTCTTGCTGGCGCCGGCGCGGATTGCCGCAACGTCGAGGTTCAGCTCGGGGTTTGCAGCGGCAAACGCGTCGAGCTTTACATCCGGCACCGTCGAGGCAGCGCGGTTCAGCGGATAGCCGCCGTCATGCAGGGCGATATTGACGGCCTTGCCGAAGGCGGCTGTCTTCGCGGCAGCCTGGTCGCCGGCGGCAATAGCGTCGAACGACTCGATCGTCGTCTCGCCGACCTTCACCGTGGCAGCCGATCCCGCCGGGCCGGCGACGACGTCATACGGCACGGAGTTGCGGGTCAGGAACGACGTTGCGATGTCGCACGATGTCGTGAACTTCGCTGTGCCCACCGGGTTGAACTGGAACCGGCAATCGCCCGGCGCAGCCGTCACCGTCGCCCTTGTGTTCGCTTGCGCGGTGGCCAGCGCCGGATTGGCGGCCCAGGTCATCGCCTTGAACAGCGGGAAGTAGGTGACGATCGCCAGCGCAAGACCAGCCATGATGATGATCTTGCGACCGATCTTGTCGGACAGCCAGCCGAACAGGATGAAGAACGGCGTGCCGAGAGCCAGCGAGATGGCGATCATGATGTTGACCGACTGCGCATCGACCTTGAGCACGTTGGTCAGGAAGAAAAGTGCATAGAACTGGCCCGAGTACCACACCACGGCCTGGCCGGCGGTCAGGCCGAGCAGGGCAAGCAGTGCGATCTTCGCGTTCTTCCACTGGCCAAAGGCTTCCGAGAGCGGAGCCTTCGAGCCCTTGCCCTCTTCCTTCATGCGCTGGAAGGTCGGCGACTCGTTCAGGCTCAACCGGATCCAGACCGAGATGCCGAGCAGGATGAAGGAGAGCAGGAACGGAATGCGCCAGCCCCAGGCCGCGAAGGTCTCCTTCGACATCGAACCCTGGATTACCAGGATGACGATGAGCGACAGGAACAGGCCGAGCGTGGCCGTCGTCTGGATCCATGACGTATAGTAGCCGCGGCGGTCGTCCGGAGCATGCTCGGCGACGTAGGTCGCTGCGCCGCCATACTCGCCGCCGAGAGCCAGGCCCTGCAGCATGCGCAGGATGATCAGGATCACCGGCGCGGCGATACCCCAGGTCGCGGAGCCGGGCAGCAGGCCGACCAGGAAGGTCGACATGCCCATGATCATGATGGTTACGAGGAAGGTGTATTTGCGGCCGACGAGATCGCCGATCCGACCGAACACCAGCGCGCCGAACGGGCGAACCAGGAAGCCCGCCGCGAAGGCGAGCAGCGCGAAGATGTTGCGCGTTGCTTCGGGATAGCTTGAGAAGAAGGTCGCGCCGATGAACGCGGCAAGCGAACCGTAAAGGTAGAAATCGTACCACTCGAAGACGGTGCCGAGCGACGAGGCGAAGATGACTTTCTTCTCCTCCCTCGACATGCTGCGCGAGCCCGAGCCCGCGGTTGCAGTCATTGCCATCCGAAAATCCTCCCCGGACTGTCGCGGTGGCAATCCTGATCAGAACAGCCACCGCATTTTTCGACAGTTGCCGGATAGGCGCGGCAAGGGCCGCGATCCAGAGAGTCTTTCGGCTTATAAACCTTCGTCTAAGTAGTTGATTTGCCTTGCCTTTTCAGACAAATTCATACAAAGACAGAAAGGCAGTTTACGCCACCTTGTCGAGCTGCTGGCCGAGATAGCCACGCTCCTTCAGCCAGCGCTCGAGCACCAGCTCGACGAGCGACGAAACGGAGCGGTGATCGTCCTTGGCGGCCTTGATGAGGGCTTCCTTGATCTCGCGCTCGATGCGGAATCCGAGAGGATGGGTCTTCATGATTGTGTCCTTGAATTGCGTGCCACGGCGTCTTTCCGCCGGGCCTCGATCAAATGATTGGGATTGGCGCCGGCTCGGCCGGCAAAATCTCAAATGATCGCAGGCGGGGCTCGCGAATCGAAGCCGAACCAGGAATGCGTCTCAAGGACACCGGACAGGCGCTCGGTGCCGCTTTGCGAAGGGCCTGAAAATAAGGCCAGCGCGCTGGAGAAGGAGGCGTCGTCGGCACTGCTGTCGTCGGGCAGCACTGCCTCTGGAACGGTGAACCGCTGCGCCGAGAGCTCCTGCGCGCCAATGTCGCGTTCCGGCTTGGCATAGCGGGCGGGCAGGATTTCCGAAATCAGTTCGGGTCTTAGCGAGCCAGCGAGGAACGTCGGCTTGCTGCCGAACCCTTCTTGCGCGCCGAGCGGAGTTTCGACGCTGGCAAATGCCGCGAACAGCCAGAACAGCAGGCGCCAGCGCAGGCTGGCGCCTCGCCTTACGGCCTTCTGGCGGAACTCGTTCAGCATTTCGGCGTCGCGTTTCGCATGTTTGCGGCTTATCGCCTTTTTGCGGGTATTCGCAATACGTCGATAGTCATACGATCAATTTCAACCACATACGAATGAATTAGCCGCGAGGATGACGAAATCATGCGGCCATGCTATGCGCCCGTCCAGTTCGACAAGGCAGGCCCAAATACCAACACTTGCCCACCATATAGCGCCGCAATGACCGTTTCCCTCGACATAAAGACGCCGGAAGTGCGCGATGCGCTCGCAGCACGCGCAGTGCGCGGCGAAAAACCATCGCTGGTCGGCCTGTCCCGCGCCGAGCTGGCCGACGCGCTCGTCGCGTCCAGCCTGGTGCCCGAGCGCCAGGGCAAGATGCGCGCGCAGCAGCTCTGGCACTGGCTCTATGTGCGCGGCGTCTACGACTTTGGCCAGATGTTCAACATCTCCAAGGATTTGCGCGCCGGCCTTGCCGACCGCTTCGCCATCGCCCGGCCCGAGATCGTCGAGGAGCAGGTCTCGAACGACGGCACGCGCAAATGGCTGTTCCGTTTCCCGCCGCGCGGCGCCGGCCGGCCGGTCGAAATCGAGACCGTCTACATTCCCGAGGAAGGCCGGGGCACGCTCTGCATTTCCTCGCAGGTTGGCTGCACGCTCACCTGCTCCTTCTGCCACACCGGCACGCAGAAGCTGGTGCGCAATCTGACGGCCGAGGAAATCCTCGCCCAGTTGATGACCGCGCGCGACCGACTCGGCGATTTCCCCGACCGTGACACGCCCGATGGCGCGATCGTTCCGGCCGAAGGCCGCAAGGTCTCGAACATCGTCATGATGGGCATGGGCGAGCCGCTCTACAATTTCGAGAATGTGAAAAAGGCGCTGCTGATCGCCTCGGACGGTGACGGCCTGTCGCTCTCGAAGCGCCGCATCACGCTTTCCACCTCCGGCGTCGTGCCGGAGATTCGCCGCACGGGCGAGGAGATCAACGTGATGCTCGCCATCTCGCTGCACGCCGTGCGCGACGATCTGCGCGACATGCTGGTGCCGATCAACAAGAAATATCCGCTGAAAGAACTGATGGATGCGTGCCGGACCTATCCCGGCCTCTCCAACGCGCGGCGCATCACCTTCGAATATGTCATGCTGCGCGACGTCAATGACAGCCTCGCCGACGCGAAAGAACTTGTGCGCCTGCTGAAGGGCATTCCGGCCAAGATCAATCTGATCCCGTTCAACCCCTGGCCGGGCACGAACTATCAGTGCTCGGAATGGGAGACGATCGAGAAATTCGCCGATTACATCAACACTGCCGGCTACGCTTCGCCGATCCGCACACCGCGCGGCCGCGACATCCTTGCCGCCTGCGGCCAGCTCAAGTCGGACTCGGAGCGCATGCGCAAGGTCGACCGCCTCGCGCTCGAAGCCATGATGATCGCGGGCCACGGCGAAGCGTGAGCTGGTGAGCGCCCGGCGTGTCTTCAGTCTCGTCGGCCTGATCTGTCTCGGCTACATCGTCGCCGTCACTGCGGCTACGATCGTTACGGTTTTTTTCCATCTGCTGCCGACGGTACTGCCCGACGCCGGCCGCTACGGTTCGTTCTTCGCATTCGTCTCGGGCATGCTGAGCATCGGCTTCTTCTGGACATTCATCTTTGCCTGGCCGGGGTTCATTGTCGCGATCACCCTGATCGAGCGTAGCGCGATGCATCGACCGCTCATCTATTCGATCGCTGGCATACTGAACGTCATCCCCTCGCTTGCCTTGTTTAGCGGGTTTGTAGGCTCGCCGTTTGCTGCGGTTGGCTTTGTGCTTGCAGCACTTCCAGGCGGTCTCGCGGGCGGCCTCGCCTACTGGCTGTTTCCAGGCCGCATCCGCGCACGGGCATCGGCCACCGCATGAACACCTCCGCGTCCATCCCCTTCCGCATCGGCGTCTTTCTGATCGGCTATCTGATCGCGGCGGCCGTCGCCGCGCTCGCCTATACGTCGCTGATCGCCATCAGCGCGCAGATCATCGGCGTCGAGGCTCCGTCCGATATGACGGGTCCCGAACAGACGCGCATGTTCTTCGGTTTCGCTGTCATCGTCGGGGTCTTTGTGCTGACAACGTCGTTCCTGCCTGCCGTCGCCGCCGTTCTGCTGCTGTGGCTGGTCGGCTTGCGTGACATCGTCTCGCACATGGTCGCCGGCGCGGCCGTCAGCGCCGCCGCCGTGCTGATCACGGCGCGTTATATCCCGTTCATGGACGAGTTGACGCTGAATTGGGCGATCGCGCTGAGTGGCGCGATCGGCGGCGGCGCGTTCTGGGCCGTTCAGCGAAAGCTGCTGCCGCGCTCTTCTACTTCGCCTGCGCCGTGAGAATCTTCAGCGCGAAAGCCGAGAACACGCCGGCGAACAGATAGTCGACGACGCGCGTCACGCGCGGGCTCTTCTTCAACAGTCCGGCGAACCTGTCGGCCGCGATCACCATCGGTGTGGTGACCGGCAGCGACAGCGGGATGAACATCAGGCCGAGGAAGAACAGCTTGCCCGGCGCATGCGGATCGTCGGCCGACACGAACTGCGGCAGGAACGTCATGAAGAACAGGATGATCTTCGGGTTGAGCAGATTGATGCCGAGCCCCGTCGCCCAATTTGTTGTCAATGACCGCGGCGGGCGCGGCGTTGCATCCGGCGAGAAGGCCGAACCATAACGGATCGCCTGGTACGCCAGCCACACCAGATAGCCCGCGCCGGCGATCTTCAGCGCCAGGAATGCCTGGGGCGACGCGACGATCAGCGCCGACAGGCCGAGCGCCACGAGCGCCGTGTGAATGACGACGCCGGTCATCGCGCCGAACATGCAGGCGAAGCCGGCGGCGCGGCCTTCCGACAGCGCGCGGCCGACGAACAGCGTCATGTCGGGTCCGGGCGTGATCGCGATGATGAAGGTGGCGATGGCGAACTGAATGAAGGTCGTGGTGTCGGGAATGAAGTCCATGACATGGATCCGCAGGTTGCGCGCGGCCTATAGCCGAACGCCGGCTGTCGCACCAGCAGCCAGGATCGGCGGTTCGATCCCCCCAAATCACGGCCATTTGATCTTTAGATCTACGACCTTAGTCGCACGTCGGACACCGGCGGGTTGCGCGGCCAAATGTATGACATATGCTGCCGCGGCATTCTAAAACATAACAAAATCAGACAATTCTAATGGGAGGAATGGCAATGACCGACAATTCGATATCTCGCCGCAAATTCCTGAAGAAGTCGGCGTTTGCCGGCACGGCGGCTGCCGGCACGCTCGCCGCGCCCGCGGTGCTGGCGCAGGCGCCCGTCGTTTTGAAGATGCAATCGTCCTGGCCGGCATCCGACATTTTCCAGGAAATGGCTGGCCAATACGTGCAGCGCGTCCAGGAAATGTCGAACAACCGCATCAAGATCGACCTGCTGCCGGCCGGCGCGGTCGTCGGCGCGTTCGAGGTGCAGAACGCCTGCCATGACGGCACCATCGACGCCGCGCACACCGTGCCGGTCTATTGGTACGGCAAGAACAAGGCCGCCTCGCTCTTTGGCACCGGTCCCGTCTTCGGCCCCGACGCCAACCAGATGATCGCCTGGCTCTATCACGGCGGCGGCAACGACTTCTACCGCGAACTCACGCAGGACATTCTCGGCCTGAACGTCGTCGGCTTCCTGTCCTTTGGCATGCCCGCCCAGCCGCTCGGCTGGTTCAAGAACGAGATCACCGACGCCGCGCAGCTTCAGGGCCTGAAGTATCGCACCGTCGGCCTCGCCGCGGACCTGTTCCAGTCGATGGGCGCCGCCGTCGCGCAGCTCCCCGGCGGTGAAATCGTGCCGGCCATGGAGCGTGGCGTCATCGACGGCTTCGAGTTCAACAACCCGACGTCCGACATGCGTTTCGGCGCGCAGGACGTTGCCAAGAACTACATGCTGGCCTCGTACCACCAGGCGAGCGAGTCCTTCGAGTATATCTTCAACCGCGACACGTTCGAGGGTCTCGATCCCGACCTGCAGGCGATCCTGAAATACGGCGTCGAGTCGGCGCACCTCGCCAACTATGCGCTCGCCATGCAGCAATACTCGACCGATCTGCAGAAGCTGCAGACCGAGCACGGCGTCAATGTGAAGCGTACGCCCGATACGGTGCTGCAGGCGCAGCTCGCTGCCTGGGACAAGATCCTGCCGCCGCTGATGGAAGATCCCTTCTTCAAGAAGGTGGTCGACAGCCAGAAGGCGTGGGCCGAGAAGGTCGTGTATTACAGCATACTCAACCAGCCCGACTACAAGCTCGCATACCAGCACTATTTCCCGGGCAAGCTCTAGTTCGTTCGTAACGACGGCGTTCTCGTGGGGCGGTGCATGTCACCGCCCCACCGAGAGGCGGAGGGGTCCGGGGACTTCGGATGCAATACTACATACGATTCGCTGACGACCTGTCGGCCTGGTTCGGCAAGGTCTTCGCCTGGTCGATCATCGTCATGATCTTCGGCATGAGCTACGAGGTGCTCGTGCGTTATGCGTTCAAGGCGCCGACGCCCTGGGCATATGATTTGAGCTACATGCTTTACGGCACGCTGTTCATGATGGCCGGCGCCTACACGCTCTCGCGCGATGCGCATGTGCGTGGCGATTTCCTCTACCGGCTTTGGACGCCGCGCCGGCAGGCGACGGTCGAGCTTGTCCTATACATCATTTTCTTTTTTCCGGGCGTCACCGCGCTCATTTTCGCCGGTTGGAAATATGCCGGTCGATCATGGAGCTATCTCGAGGTCAGTTCGAACAGCCCCGCCGGCATCCCGATCTATCAATTCAAGACGGTCATCGTCATCGCGGGTGTTCTGCTCTTCATCCAGGGAATCGCGCAGGTCTTCCGCTGCGTCCTCTGCATGCGCACGGGGCATTGGATGCGTGCCGTGGAGGACGTCGAGGAGACCGAAAAAGTCTTGATGGAGGCGAAGACGCTCGACGTGCTGAAGCACGGCTCGGAGGCGGTCGACATTCCATCCGGTTATGATGTGACGGCCGCAAAAGACGAGAGGACCAAGCCGTGAGCGATCCTCTTGTTGCGGTCGGCATGCTGCTGATTTTGCTCCTCGCGATCTTCCTCGGATTTCCGGTTGCCTTCACACTGATGGCCCTGGGCATCGCCTTTGGCTACTATGCCTATTTCGATGCCGACCGCATGTGGCGTCCCTACGAGCGCGCCGTCGAGCAGGGCGCCGACAGTTGGGTCATCGCCGAACATTGGCTCGGCGGCTTTTTCAACAACCGCATCTTTGATCTTTTCGTCAACCAGACCTATTCGGTCATGGCGAACGACGTGCTGACCGCGATCCCGCTCTTCCTTTTCATGGGGTACATCGTCGAGCGCGCCAACATCGTCGACCGCCTGTTCCATACGCTTTTCATCGCCACGCGCAGACTGCCCGGCTCGATGGCTGTCGCTGCGCTCGTCACCTGCACTTTGTTCGCGACCGCAACCGGCATCGTCGGCGCGGTGGTGACGCTGATGGGCCTGCTCGCCCTGCCGGCGATGCTCAAGGCAAAATACGACATCCGCTACGCAACGGGCGTAATCTGCGCCGGCGGCACATTGGGCATTCTTATCCCGCCGTCGATCCTGCTGATCGTTTACGCGGCGACCTCCGGCGTGTCCGTCGTGCGCATGTATGCGGCCGCGCTGTTGCCCGGACTGTTTCTTGCCGGCCTCTATCTCCTCTATGTCATCGGGCTGGCATTGCTCAAGCCAGGCCTTGCACCGAAGCCAACCAAGGAAGACGTCGGCGAGCACACCTTCGGGGAAGTCGTTTGGATGATGCTGACGTCTTTCGTCCCGCTCGCCTTCCTCATCCTCGCGGTGCTCGGCGCGATCCTGTTCGGCTTCGCGACGCCGACCGAGGCTGCAGCGATCGGCGCACTGGGTGGCCTGCTTCTCGCCGTCGCTTACGGCGCGCTTACCTGGCAGCGGTTGAAGGAGAGCGTCTATCTCACCGCGCGTACGTCGGCGATGGTCTGTTGGCTGTTCGTCGGCTCCGCCACTTTCGCTTCGATCTTCGCTTATCTCGGTGGGCAGCAGCTCATCGCCGATGTCGTCACCGGCCTCGACATGTCGCCGCTGATGTTCCTGATCGTCGCGCAGTTGATCATCTTCATTCTCGGCTGGCCGCTGGAGTGGACCGAGATCATCGTGATCTTCATCCCGATTTTCCTGCCACTGCTCGCGCACTTCCAGATCGATCCGCTGTTCTTCGGCATCCTCGTTGCGGTGAACCTGCAGACGGCGTTCCTGTCGCCGCCCATGGCGATGTCGGCTTACTACCTGAAGGGCATCGCGCCGGCGCACGTCCAGATCACGGACATCTTCCGTGGCATGATGCCCTACATGTTGATCGTCATTCTGTGCATGGTGCTGATCTACATCTTCCCGCAGATCGTCTACTGGCTGCCCGACACGATCTATGGAGCACGACCGATATGACGCGCCGCCGCATCATGGCCGTTCTGGCATTGCTGGCCTTCGCCGTATTTCTCGCTGTCGTCATCTTCAAGCTCAAGCGCGTCGATCTTGCGGTCGCGGCGCTGATCGGGCTTGGCCTCGCGACGTACGATGTGTGGTCGCAGTTGCGGCCGCGGCGTCTGCGCTGATCGAAGAGAGCTACTGCGCCTTGTCGGTGGTCTCGTCGGGTTCCGCCGCGACGATCGGATCACGCCGGTCGTAGCGATTCCCGCCCCACACCCAATGGATCGGTTCGGTCCCGTTGATCACGGCGAGCGTGACGAGGTTCGGCATGCCGTCGGTTGACGCCTTCTTGTCGATGTAAACGAACATGCCCTCGGTGTCGTAGACCTCTTGCCAGACGCCGCCCCCGAACGAAGCGTAACCTGTCAGATTGCAGCCCGACGGTCCGTAATAGTTGGTCGAGCCGCAGACGCTCGCAAAAAGCAGCCGGTAGTTTTGCGGCAACGGAACGATTCTCGATGAGACGACGGGCGTTCTGTTCGTGGCCTCCTGGAAGACCTTCATCTCCTCAGCCACCAGCCGCTTGGCGTCCTCGACCGAAACGTCCGTCTCCGACATGACGACGCGGTCGTAGCCGGACATGTCGATCGGGCTGCATTTCGGTCCGATCTCATCGATGACGCGGCGCGAGCCGTTGAGGTTGAAGATCGCGGTCACGCCTGTCTCGACCGGACCGATCTCCACGGCAAGCCGGTTGCCGGCCTTGAGCGGTTCAAGCATTGCGTTCGGCACGGGAACCCGCGCAAGCTTGCCATCGACCTTGGCGTCCATCTGCTCGAGCTTGCCGCTGATCGTCAGCTTCGCGGGAACGGAGACGCCGGAACCAAGTGTGTTGGGCGCCAGGTTGAAATAGAACGCCCACTTCTGCTCGGCGCAGAACAACGAGCCGCCCTCGATGCCATTCGACGAGTTTGGCGCGGGTAGCGTCGCAACCGCGCCGGCCGCAGCCGCCTCCCACCGATCGGCGGCAGCCGCAGGCGTGACGGCGAGCAGAAAAACTGGCAGGCAATATCTCAAATTGGGCATCGACAAGGCTCTTCGTTGACCTCCGGCGTCTTGGGAATCAATGCGATTTTAGAGAGAAGCGCCCGTTTGCGGCAACACAAAGTTGTTGGATGGCGACGCCGCGCGCACGTCGCAAGGCGGACTTCAATCGACCCGATAGGCCGACGCCTTCCAGCCGTGTCGCCGCGTGATGAATATGCTGGTATCGAATATCTCTACGAGTGTCGCGCGGCCGGCCACAGCCTTAGGTGGATTGCCCTCCCCCGGGAAAACCAGCAGCACGGGACCGACGTCTTCCGCGCTCCACGGCCGCGTCATTTCAAAATGATCCATTGGTGCAGTCTTGTCAGCCGTGTAGGCGCGCACGTCGATATTCTCATCTCGCAACTCGTAGATCATCGATGCGGTGAGCCCGCGGCCGATATAGGCGATCGTTTGGATGCCCTCGGCGCGAGCGATGTCCGCGGTCTTCACGGCAAACTCTCCCCAGCCGGTCATCTTGCCCAGCTCGCGGCCGATCGGCCCGAATACGTTCGTGCCGGCCAATGAACCGGCGAAGCTAGCGCCGACCAAGGCGACAGCGGAGATGATGATGGTGGCGATCATGCCGCGCCGCCAGTTGAGTGCCACGATCACGTAAGTCGCGAGCACCACCGCCGCCGGAAACCCGACGGCGGCCCAGTTGCCATTGGCTTTCGAAATTAGCGCCTGGGCCGCAACAATCACGAAGACGGGCAGCGACATGGCGAGAAGCAGCAGCCGGGGGTCAGCGTCCAGTACAGGCGGTCGGTTGCGGGCGGCCACAAGATACGCAACGAAGGAAACAGGTCCGATAATCCCGATTTGCGCGGAGATGAACTCGAGCAATCCCGGAACATTCGGGAAGCGCCCGCTCCAGGCGGCATTGTCGCGTGTATGTTCGAAGGTCGCGAATTGATGTTCAACGTTCCAGACAATGTTGGGCGCGATCAGGAGCAGAGCGACAGCCAGCGCGGTCCAGGTACCCGAATGCTTCAGTACGTCGCGCGCCTTTGGCGACACGGCCGCAAAGGCGATGAAACACAGAACAAAATACGCCATCGCGTATTTGGCATTCAGGCCGAGGCCGATCGCCAGTCCGACGGCAAGGCCCGTCGTCACCGACGGCCGCTCGACATGACGGACGAGGGCCAGCAGCGCCAGCGACCAGAACAGCAGCAGCGGCACATCCGTCGACATGAGCGTCGCTGAAATCGACGTACCCGGCATCAACGCGTAGACGAGCGCCGCCCAGAACGCTGTACGCCGGGAATAAAGCTTAGACGCGATCGCATGGATGACCAGCGCGACGGCAAAGTGCATCACGGGCGACGGCAGCCGCACGCAGAACGGCGTGTCGCCGCAAACCGATGTCGTGGCGGTGATGATCCACGCGATCAGCGGAGGCTTGGTGAAGTAGCCGAAGGCTGGGTCTTGCGCCCACGCCCAGTACTGCGCCTCGTCGAAAAACAACTCAGCTCTGGACAGATAGAGGCCGGCGATCCGCACCGCGAGAACCGCGGCAAGCAGTGTAATCAGCAGTGTGAGGCTTCGGTCAGCCGAAAGCAGCGACAATGGTTTGCCCACACTGGCGGCTGGTGGCTGAGTGAGCGGTGCGTTCACGCGGATCCTCGATGTCGATGGCTGCGGCACGTCAACGCCAGCACCTGACTGTCACGATATCATCGCGTCTCCATGACGAACGTGTCACAGAGGTCCGTCATCTCAGGAGAATGGAGACAAGCGATACACCTGCTGGCGGAGAATTCCGCACGCTGTTCGGGGCTTGGTGCAATCCGAGAATGCTCACGGGCCTCGCGGGCCTGTTCCTGTTTACATTGACGATGTTCTACCTCGGGTCGGATATCGACCGCGCGGTATCGCGCCTCTTCTTTGACGAGCAGGCGTGTGAGCCGGAGGCGCTCAGACAAGTATGCGGCGTTTTTGTTGCCGCCAAAATGTCGTTCTGGCGCGTTCTGCGGCAGGTACTTCAGTATTTTCCCGTTCTGTGCGCGCTCTTTATCGCTGTCCGGCTCGCTGCGGATCTTTGGCGCGGTCACACCTGGGCCGTCGGGCGCGTCCGCGTGGCTGTCGTCGCCCTGCTTTCGCTGGCGCTCGGTCCGCTGCTCCTCGTCAACGGCGTGCTCAAGGAGTTCTGGGGCCGCCCCCGGCCGGTCATGACCTATGATTTCGGCGGCGAATTTCCGTTCGTGCCGGCCGGGCAGTGGTCGGATCTGTGCGAACGCAATTGCTCGTTTGTCTCCGGCGAGGTCGCTGGGCTGGCCTGGCTGGCGGTGATTGTGCCCTTTTTCTCGCCGTCTTGGCGACCACTAGTGCTCACAACGGTGCTGAGCGCCGTCACGCTCGCCGGCGGCATGCGGATCGCTTTTGGCGCACATTATCTGTCGGACGTCGTGCTCGCTACGCTGTCGAGTCTCGTCATCTTTGCCGGCGTCGTCCGGCTGGTCGAGCCCCCAGCGGTGCGCAACCTCACTCCGGTTGAAAACTGGAAACCATCACGTTCCCTGCCTTGACAACCATCGGTCGCATCTGAGGCCACTATTCGGCCAAGCGGCCGATCCCCTTGCGCCATGCCGAAACGGCTGGTACCTCGCGCCGCAAAAGCGCCCGGGATCCCAAGAATGTCCAAGTGGAAGAATGTAAAGAAGGTCGTCCTCGCCTATTCTGGCGGGCTCGACACCTCGATTATCCTGAAATGGCTGCAGACCGAGCTTAACGCGGAGGTTGTCACCTTCACCGCCGATCTCGGCCAGGGTGGTGAACTCGAGCCGGCCCGCCAGAAGGCCGAGATGCTGGGCATCAAGGACATTCGCGTCGTGGACGTCCGCGAAGAATTCGTCGCCGATTTCGTCTTTCCGATGTTCCGCGCCAACGCCCAGTATGAAGGCCTTTATCTGCTCGGCACGTCGATCGCCCGGCCGCTGATCTCGAAACATCTTGTCGAGATCGCCGCCGAAACCGGTGCCGATGCCATTGCCCACGGCGCCACCGGCAAGGGCAACGACCAGGTCCGCTTCGAACTCTCCGCTTACGCGCTGAACCCCGACATCAAGGTCATCGCGCCCTGGCGCGACTGGTCCTTCAAATCGCGCACCGATCTCTTGAACTTCGCCCGCGACCACCAGATCCCGGTGGCCAAGGACAAGCAGGGCGAAGCACCCTTTTCCGTCGACGCCAATCTTTTGCACTCCTCGTCCGAGGGCAAGGTGCTGGAGGACCCGTGGAGCGAGGCGCCGGAAATGGTCCACCAGCGCACCGTCTCCCCGATGGACGCGCCCGACACGGTCACCGAGATCGAGATCGAATTCAAACAAGGCGACCCGGTCGCGCTGAACGGCAAGAAACTGTCGCCGGCGACGATGCTCGCAGCGCTCAACGATCTCGGCCGCGACAATGGCATCGGCCGGCTCGACCTCGTCGAGAACCGCTTCGTCGGCATGAAGAGCCGCGGCGTCTACGAGACGCCGGGCGGGACGATCCTGCTCCAGGCCCATCGCGCGATCGAATCGATCACGCTCGACCGCGGCGCGGCGCATCTGAAGGACGAGATCATGCCGCGCTACGCCGAGCTGATCTACAACGGCTTCTGGTTCTCGCCTGAACGCGAAATGCTGCAGGCGCTGATCGACAAGAGCCAGGAAGAGGTTGAAGGTACGGTGCGCCTGAAGCTCTACAAGGGCAACGTCATGGTCACCGGCCGCAAGTCGCCGAAGTCGCTCTATTCCGACGCGCTCGTCACCTTCGAGGATGATCGCGGCGCCTACGATCAGAAGGACGCGGAAGGCTTCATCCGGCTGAACGGCCTGCGGTTGCGCACCCTTGCCGCGCGCCGCCGGAGCACGGGAAAATCTGGATAGAGCTGGCGAGCCTGGCCCATGGATATGGAAAACGAGGCGGGCGGAACGGGTGAGAATCCGGTAAGCCGCCGGCTCGTGTTCATTTTTCCGGGCTTCGAGCCGATGCCGGTGGACGCACATGCGCGTCGCTTCGTCCGCGAGTCCGAGAAGACCGCGCCGATCTATGGCATGACGCTGGCGTTCAAGGCACGCGACAGTGCGTCCGCGCCGGCGGCGGGCGTCACCACCGCAAGCCTCGACGCGGAAGCCTCCGGCGACGGCTGGCGCACCGCAACCGAAATCGTGCTCTACGGTCTCGGCGATCTGGATGGCCTCTATTCGAGTCGCCCCGCCATCCTGCGATTTTTCTCCGGACTGTGGGCGCTGTGCGATTTCATCGTCACCGGCACGCTATTCCGCTTCATCCGCACGAGTTGGCGTTATGGCCTCTTCTTCGGCTATCCGCTGCTGATCTCGGCGGTGCTCGCAGTCATATCGGTGCTTGCGGCGATGCAGCCCGCGCGATGGTGGGGTGAGGAGCAGCTCCTCTGGAGCATCCCGCTCGGCATCGCGGTGTTCGTCGCAGGCATCCATCTGGCGAACCGCTACGCGCATTTCCTGCTCATCATGGATGACTGGAACTTTGCGCGCGACATTGCGCGCGGGCGGCGTCAGGAGATCGACCGCCGCTTGACGCTGGTCGCACGCGACGTGGTTGAACGTGTCGGCCAGACCGACGCCGACGAGATCGTTTTTGCCGCGCACAGTTTCGGCGCGGTCACGGCAGTGCGTTCGCTGGCGGCGGTGATTGAAACCCAGGTTGGTCGGGAAAAACCGTGCGGCTTGCTCACCGTCGGCTCGAGCCTGTTGAAGATTGCGCTTCACCCCGCTGCCGCATCACTGCGAGCAGCCGTTGGGCTGATTGTGCGGCAGCGTCATGCATGGCTCGACGTCCAGTCGCTCACCGATCCGATCAATTTCTACAAGTCGAGCCCGGCGCGCGATCTTGGCATCACGGACGGCCGCCAGCCCCTCACGATGCGGGTGCGCTTCCGCAGCCAGCTCACGGCGGAAACCTACGGCTCGATCCGCCGCGATTTCTTTCGCACCCACCGCCAGTTTGTCTACGCGGTCGAGCGCTGGCATCCTTATTCTTTCCACGCGATCCTGCTCGGACCGACCTCGCTGGAAGCGGTTACGTGCCGCGGGGGCCTGCCGGATACGTTCATCACGCCGCGCGAAGATGTTCGCCCATGACGGTTGAGACGATTGAGCTTGCCGGCAAGATCGCCTGGGTCGTTTTCGCGATCACCTGGTATGTGCTGCGCCACCCATTCAACCGCCGCGCCAGGCGCGTCCGTGTCGCGGACGATCGGCTGAAGCTCGACGAGCGGATGCGCCTTGCGATTTCGAGCATTGGCCTCGGCGTGATCCCCGCGGTTTATGTCTTTAGCGGAGAGCCGTCATTCGCCGATTACACGGCATCGCCCTGGCTCTTCGCCGCCGGCATCCTTGCCGGAATTGCGTCCATGGTGCTGTTCCGTCTGACGCACAAGGCGCTCGGCCGGATGTGGTCCGTCTCGCTGCAATTGAAGGAGGGCCATACGCTCATCACCGAGGGCATCTACCGATACCTGCGCCACCCCATGTACTCGGCCTTCTGGCTGCTGGCGCTGACCCAGGCGCTGCTCCTGCCGAACTGGTTCGCCGGTCTTGCCGGCCTGGTCGGATTCGGCGCCCTGTTTACACTGCGCATCGGCCCGGAAGAGCGCATGATGGAAGCGGCCTTCGGCGACCAGTACCGAGCCTACAAGGCCCGCACCTGGCGCGTCATCCCTTTCATTTTCTGACTGCGGCGTTTGCGCAACGGAGTGACGGAACTCCGTTGCGCCGCAAAATTGCCATTACCGTTCGGCCCGCATCGCGTGATAAACGGTCGGCGAAGTGGGAACCGACCCTTGACGCGAGCATCCAACCTTCTTGCGCTCATCGTTATACTGGCGCTGGCCGGCTGCCAGACCAGCGCGCTCGAGCAATCGACGGCCTCGGATGCGGGATACACGGCCGATTTTCCGCAGCTCACCTGCGCTGCCTATGGCATGCGCGGAAGCAACGCCAAATTGACGGCAAGCCGCGTCACGCCTGGTGCGCCAGCCTATATGGAGTTTCGCGCACGCCGCGAGCATCTGATCGGCTCTGGCCATATGTATGTCGTGTTCGGGCGCCTGGACGCGTCCGGAAAGCCGATGACGCATCAGTATATCGGCCTCTTCCCGAAAGGCGGCGTGGTCGGAATGTACACCGCCATGGCCGTACCGATCAGCGCGCAACTGACGCCGCGCAAGGAAGATTGCAATGGTGGAACGATTGGCGCCTATCGGGTCTCGCTGACCGAGGCGCAATATCAGGCGCTGCTCGGCAAGGTCTCCGCGACGCTCGCCAAGCCGCCGCTCTGGCACATGCTCGCCAACAATTGCAATCATTTCGCTGCCGGGCTGGGACGCGTCGCAGGCTTGCGGCCCGCTGTCGATTTCCTCTCGCCGTCCTTCCAGTACATCCATTCTTACGCCGCTATAAATGGCGACGGACCGAAGAAACCGGCTGGGGCGAGCTGAACCAAGCGATGGTTTGCAGCGTCAAAGAAAAAGCGCCCGAGCGATCGGGCGCTTTCGTTGAGCGAAATGCGTACTGTTAGTTACCGTCGATCGCGTCGGCCATGATGATGATGGCCTGCTGATAAACGGAAGCCGCGTTCCATCCTGCGATCGCGCCGCGATTGGCGCTGGCAGGACCGCCGGAATAACCGTGACCGCGCAGGAAGTTGGCCGTCGATGCAAGAGCAGTTGCCGAGTCGCGCAGATTGGCGCCACCGACGCCGAATCTCAGCACATTGCCCGGCAGGAACTGCGTATGGCCGATTTCGCCATGAGCGGCGCCAACGGAATTTGCGGTCAGAACGCCGCGATCGACCAGCTTGAGCGCGGCGATGGCATGCGGCGTGAAGAATTCTGGACGGCGGCAGTCATAAGCAAGCGTGACGATCGCCGAGACCGTATTCTGCTTGCCCATATTTCCGCCAAAGCCGGTTTCCATTCCCCAGATGGCGAGCAGCGGTCCCGCCGGGACGCCATAGCGGCGCTCAATATCGGCAAACATGGCGGCGTTCGATTTCTTCAGCTTTTTGCCTTTGCTGATGATCGCCTGGCCGCCGCGCCGCTTCATGAAATCCTGAACCGAGCCGCTGAAAGCTTTCTTCACGGCGCGATCAACCTTGATGGTGCCGGTCGCGTAACGCGCGCCCTCGAGCGCGCTGAGGCCACGGCCCTTTACGCCTGCCGCTTTTGCCTCCTGGGCGAACTCCGCCTTCCACGCCTCGAACCCCGAAGCATCCTTGCCGCAGGATGCCGCTTGCGCTGCGCCGGCCATCGCCAGCACAAGGCCGGTTGCTGCTAAAATCGCCTTCGTGGCGCCTCGTGCCATTCGGTTCTCCTCGTTGCCTGTTTTCGGGAAATGATGCCTCTAAAGCCGCAATGTTTCCGGATTGTGCCAGCCAAACCTTGCTGTGTCACCGTTAAGGGCCTGTTTGCGGCCAAAGCAAGTCGCGCTGGTCACATGCCGGAAAAATACCTACGATCAAGCACTTGACGAAAAGTTGAGGGGGAAGATCGGCATGACCGATGTCGACGTTGTGATCGTAGGCGCCGGCTCGGCCGGGCTTGCAGCAGCCAAGACGCTGCGCGCCGCAGGACTTTCCATCAAGGTTGTCGAGGCGATGAACCGTATCGGCGGCCGCGCCTACACCTCGTCCGATCATTTCGGCATCCCCTTCGACATCGGCTGCGCCTGGCTGCACGCCGCCGACCGCAATCCCTATTTCGAAGAGGCGAAATCCGCCGGCTGGACGCTCCACCATCACGAGATGAACGTCGATCATCTCTATTTCGGCCGGCACAAGGCGAGCGAGGAGGACGAAGCCGACATGCGCGAAGCCGATGCGCATATGGCGGCCTTGCTCGAAACCTATGACGGCAAGGATGACCGCGTCTCGGCGCTGCTCGCCTCCGGCCACGCGCCGCGCGCTGCCGCGACCTTTGCCGGGCCGATGGATTTCGGCAAGGACTACGACGAGATCTCCGTGCAGGACTTCAAGCAGGCGGCCGATCTGGAGCCGAATTACTTCACCAGGGAAGGATTCGGTGCGCTGGTTGCCCGCTATGGCGCCGATGTGCCCGTGGAAATATCGACGCCTGTCCGCAAGATCCGCTGGGATGGAACCGGTGTCGAAGTGGTGACGGATCGCGGCTGGATCCGGGGCCGGGCGGTGATCGTGACGACCTCGCCCGCGGTGCTCGCCTTCGAGGAGATCGACTTTTTCCCGGACCTTCCGGACAGCCATGTCCGCGCTTTTTTCGACCTGCCGATGGGCATGCTGACCAAGCTGCCGGTCGAGATCAAAGGCACGCGGCTTGGCCTGAAACCATTCGAGGATCTGCTGATCGAGCGGCCGGCGCAGCACGACGTCTATTTCCTCTGCTTCCCCTTCGATCTCGACCTGATGGTGGGGTTCGTCGGCGGCGATTTCGCCTGGGAACTCTCTGCGGCGGGTGAAGCCGCCGGCGTCGATTTCGTCATCAACCGTCTGTGCGACATTTTTGGCGGCGACACGCGCAAGCATGTCGCGCGCGCACTGATGACCAACTGGGGCGGTGAGCGCTATGTGCGCGGCGCCTATGCCGCGGCGCGTCCTGGCCGCGCTGGCGCACGCGAAGTGCTCAAACAGCCGGTCGCCGAAAAGATATTCTTTGCCGGCGAACATCTTGCCGGACCGTTGATGCAAACCTGCGGGGGCGCCCGGCTCTCCGGCGAAGCCGTTGCGTTGCAGGTGATCGGTAAGCTGAAACCGACCTAGGGCGGCGAGGCCGCAAGGCAACACCGAAAATTCCGTTCAAATTGTCGCCTCCAAATCGCGGAACCCATCCTTGTCTGCTCCGTTTGGCCCCCCGAGGGACTAAAAATCGAACGGAGAACCGATATGAAACGGATGAAAATCGCGCTGGCCGCGGCCACGGCGCTTGCCGCCATGACCGGCGGCGCTTTCGCGCAGAGTGTGATGGCCACCACCGACTTGAACGTCCGCGCCGGACCCGGCCCGGAACACCCGGTCATCGGCGTCATTGGCGCCGGTCAGTCAGCCAATCTCGAAGGCTGCCTTGAAGGCAGCAAATGGTGCACCGTGCAGTTCAACGGTGGCGCCGGCTGGGCCTATTCCGATTACCTGACCAGCGACATGGGCGGCCAGGCGGTCGTGCTGTCGCAGCGCGGCACCGATTCCGGCGTCCGCATCGTGGCTCCGCCGCCGGCGACTGACGGCCAGAAGACGGGCGCCATCACCGGTGCGGCCGGCGGCGCTGTCGCCGGCGCGATCGTCGGCGGCCCGGTCGGCGCAGCGATCGGCGGCATCATCGGCACGGCAGCCGGCGGAACCGCTGGCTCGGTCATCGACCCGCCGACGACCGTCCGCACCTATGTGCAGTCGCAGCAGGTTGACCAGGTCTATCTCGACGGCGAAGTGGTCGTCGGCGGAACGCTCCCCGACACCGTCGAACTGCGCGAGGTGCCTGACTATGAGTACCGCTACGTTTACGTGAACGGCCAGCGCGCTCTGGTCGATCCGGGCTCCCGCCAGATCGTCTACGTGATGCGCTAACATCGTCACGAACAAGTACGCCGGGCGCAGCGATGTGCCCGGCGTTTTTCCTGTCTGGCGGTTAAGCCGACGCCTACTCGGCAATGTCCATGATCAGGCAGGACTCGCTGCCATGCGCGATCAGCCTGCCTTTGGAATCTACGAGCCTGGCTTCGCTGGTTGCCGTGCGCCGTCCGGTATGGACTGCGACGCCCTCGCACCGCACTTCGCCCGAGTCCGGCTTCAGCGCGCGGACGTAATGCACCGTCATCGCGGTCGTGGTGTAGGTCTGGCCGGGCTTCAGCATGGAGTGCACCGCACAGCCCAGCGCACTGTCGATGATTGTCGCGATCCAGCCGCCATGGATTGTGCCGAGCGGGTTGAGAAAGGCCTGCTCCGGCATCCCTGTGAAGACCACCCGCCCCTCGCCGACCCCGGTGAGCTTGATACACGTCGTACCGGCGAAAGGCGGAGGAGGCAGCTCACCGTCCACGATTGCCTGCAGCAGCGCGCGACCCGAGAGTGCCATCGGGTCGAAACGGTCAGCACTTTTCTTCAGCTCAACCACATCGCTCAAGACAGTTTCTCCATCGCGTTGTAACTACACACCCACTCGAAACACGAATTGCGCTCAGGTCCCGGCCAGAACGCCGTTCGCAGCGCGGCGCAAATGCCTGAAATCGGAGCGGATCGCCTCGTCCATCTCCGGCGGCAGCTTCTCCAGGATGGCGTTCTGAGCCTGCCGCCAGAGCGGCAGCGCCTCGGCGATCATGTCGGCGCCGCGATCGGTGATGCGGTGGAGCATGCGCCGCCCGTCTCCCTTCTCCGCCGACACCAGGCCGCCCTCGACCAGCCGGTCGAGATTGCGCGCCAGGGTCGATCGCTCGACGCCGACCAGGTCTGCGAGCTCGGAGGCGGACTGCGCCTTCTCCAGGGCGACGGTGCAGAGGATCGTGAACTGCGTGACTTCGATGCCCAGCGGCGAGAGCGCCTTGTTGTAGGCGCGTGTCACCACATTGGCGGTCCGCCGCGCCGCCCGTCCCAGGCAAGACGCGCCGATCAAGGTCAATTCGCTGACGAGCATGGGCCGTGACATGGATGTGTAGATACAACAAGCCGTGCAAGACGGCAACCGCTCACGCTGCCTGATTATCCGTGTACATTTAAGTTGCCGGCAGCAGATTTTTCGTATACGGAAATTTCGTGCGTATCCTCTGGGATGAAACCAAACGGGTTTCCAACCTCAAGAAACACGGGTTGGATTTTGCTGATCTCACGATTGAGTTTTTCGACGACGCAGCGATCTACTCAGCTAAGAACAAGCGCTTCCTCGCCATCGGTTTCTGGGACGGCATTATCTCCGTCGTGTTTTCCAGACTCGGCACCGAAGCCATTTCCGTGGTCTCGATGCGTCGGGCGAGCCAGAAGGAAAGGAACTTGCTATGACCGGCCGGTTTTCACATCTTCCTCCTCTGACCGACGAGGAGGAGGCTCAAATCCAGCGCCAGATCGCCAGCGATCCGGACAATCCCGAGATTACTGACGAGCAGATTGCCGCTGGCGGAAAGACGTTTGCGGAAATGTTCCCCGATCTTGCGGAGAGCATCCGCCGCGCCCGCGGGCGTCCGAAGATCGAAGCGCCGAAGCAGGCCGTTACGTTGAGGCTTGACCCGGCGACGCTGGAGAAATTCAAGGCGACCGGCAAGGATTGGCGTGCGAAAATGAGCGAGGCGCTGGACAAAGCGAAGGTCTGACGCACGGCGCGGCAGCGCAAAACTTGACTCTTCGGCCCTTTTCCTGTCTAGACGCGCGCAATTCCGCGACGAGTAGCAACACTCCGAGCAGCCGACCGGGACGCTTTCGTCTGAAATGACCGATCCCGGAGGTCAACACCCGGCAGCGCGATGCGCCCCCGGGTGCTTTTTGGCTTTGTGCTGTTTGGATGTTTCTCGAAGCGGCATTACCTCTCGGGTTCTGACAACCCGGGACCGAAGAGAAGCGAATGTTTGAGAACCTCCAGGAGCGTCTTGGCTCCATCCTGAACGGCCTGACGGGCCGCGGTGCGCTGAGCGAAGCCGACGTGTCGGCGGCGCTGCGTGAAGTACGCCGCGCGCTGCTCGAGGCCGACGTGGCGCTGGAGGTGGTGAAGTCCTTCACCGACAGAGTGCGCGAGAAGGCCGTCGGCGCGGCCGTGCTGAAGTCGATCAAACCCGGCCAGATGGTCGTCAAGATCGTCCACGACGAGCTGGTCGAGATGCTGGGCTCGGAGGGCGTCGGCATCGACCTGAATGCCCCTGCGCCTGTTGTCGTCATGATGGTCGGCCTTCAGGGTTCGGGCAAAACCACGACCTCGGCGAAAATCGCCAAGCGGCTGACCGACCGGCAGAACAAGAAAGTTCTGATGGCGTCGCTCGACACGCGCCGTCCGGCCGCCCAGGAGCAGCTGAAGCAGCTCGGCGAGCAGACCAGTATCGCGACACTGCCGATCGTCGCCGGCCAGTCGCCGACCGACATCGCCAGGCGTGCGGTGCAGGCCGGCAAACTCGGCGGCCACGACGTCGTCATCCTCGACACCGCCGGCCGTACCCACATCGACGAGCCACTGATGCTCGAGATGGCCGACATCAAGAAGGCGTCCGGCCCGCACGAGATCCTGCTCGTCGCGGACTCCCTCACCGGTCAGGACGCGGTCAACCTCGCGCGCAATTTCGACGCCAGAGTCGGCATCACCGGCCTCGTGCTCACCCGCATGGACGGCGACGGCCGCGGCGGTGCTGCGCTGTCGATGCGCGGCGTCACCGGCAAGCCGGTCAAGCTCATCGGCACCGGCGAAAAGATGGACGCGCTGGAGGAGTTTCATCCGAAGCGTATCGCCGACCGCATCCTCGGCATGGGCGACATCGTCTCGCTGGTCGAGAAGGCCGCCGAAACCATCGACGCGGAAAAAGCCGCAGCGATGGCGAAGAAGATGCAGTCGGGCAAGTTCGATATGAACGATCTCGCCGACCAGCTCAGCCAGATGCAGAAGATGGGCGGCATGGGCGGCATCATGGGAATGATGCCTGGCATGGGCAAGATGAAGGACCAGCTCGCCAACGCCGGTTTCGACGATCGCGCGCTGAAACGTCAGGTCGCGATCATCTCCTCGATGACCAAGGCCGAACGCGCCAATCCCGACACGTTGAAGCACTCGCGCAAGCAGCGCATCGCCAAGGGTTCAGGCACCGACGCCGCCGAGATCAACAAGCTGCTGAAGATGCATCGCGGCATGGCCGACATGATGAAGGCGATGGGCGGCAAGGGCAAAGGCGGCGGCATGATGCGCGCCGCGATGGGCGGCCTCGCGAACAAGATGGGCATGGGCGGCTTGATGGGCGGCGGCATGCCGGACCTGTCGAAGATGGACCCCAAGCAGCTCGAAGCGTTGCAGAAACAGGCCCAGGCTGCCGGCCTCGGTGGTGGTCTGCCAAAAGGCCTCTCGGGCGGCTTGCCCGGTATGGGCGCCGGTGGCCTTCCCGGACTTCCGGGCGGCATGAAGCTGCCGGGTCTCGGCGGTGGGCTGCCCGGCCTCGGCAAGAAGAAGTGAGGGGAGGGAGATGAGCGAAACGAATCCGCGGGACCTTCTCGCGCAGTATCGCGCCTCGATCGACAATATCGACGCGGCGCTGATCCACATGCTGGCCGAGCGTTTCCGCTGCACCCAGTCCGTCGGCGTGCTGAAGGCGGCGCATGGTCTGCCGCCGGCGGATCCGGCGCGCGAGACGCAGCAGATCGCGCGGCTGCGTCAGCTTGCGAAGGACGCGCATCTCGACCCCGACTTCGCCGAGAAATTTCTGAATTTCGTGATCAAGGAAGTGATCCGCCATCACGAACAGATCGCCGCTGCAAACGGCGTCACCACAGTCGCCGCTGAAGGCGGCGACAACGACAACGCATGAACCAACCTACATCAACGAACTGAACGTATCTGGAGACTGAAATGGCACTGAAAATTCGTCTGTCCCGCGCTGGCTCGAAGAAGCGCCCGTATTACCACATCGTCGTCGCCGACGTGCGCTCGCCGCGCGATGGCCGCTTCATCGAGTCGCTCGGCTCGTGGAGCCCGCTGCTGCCCAAGGACGGCGAGCGCGTGAAGATCGACCAGGATCGCGTCAAGCACTGGCTCTCCCAGGGTGCGCTGCCGACCGACCGTGTGCTGCGTTTCCTCGACCAGGCCGGCATGGCCAAGCGCGATGCGCGCAACAATCCGAACAAGGCACAGCCCGGCAAGAAGGCGCAGGAGCGCGTCGCCGCAATCGCCAAGGCGAAGGAAGACGCCGCCGCCGCGATCGCCGCTGCAGCGGCCGAGCCGGCTGCTGAAGCCGCGAACTGATACAACGCGACCGGCATTGAGCCGGCCGCCGCCCGACCTGCGAGGCGCGCCTGTGCAGCAGCGATCACGTCTGCTGATCCGAGCCCCATCCAATCTGGGGCTCAGGCCTCCCAAGCCCGGCCGTGAGCCGGGCACATGGCGCGCGCCGGCGGTGCTGACCGAAGCCGGATTGGTTGAGGCAGTCGCCCCGGCGCGGATCAAAGACCTGCCGCGGCCGCGCTACCTGATGGACGCGCAGCCCGGCACGCGATTGCGCAACGGCCAGTCCATTCGAGCCTTCAATCTCGAACTGGCCGACCTCGTCGGGACGGCGCTGCGGGCCGGCGAATTCCCCGTCATCGTCGGCGGCGACTGCTCGATCCTGCTCGGCGCTCTCGCCGGCGCTCGACGGCACGCGCCGCTGTCGCTTGTCCATATCGACGGTCACAGCGATTTTCGACACCCGGGCAATTACGACGCGAGCGCCGTGCTCGGCGCCGTCGCCGGCATGGACCTCGCGCTTGCCACCGGACGCGGCGAGGCGTTGCTCACCGATTGGCCTGATGTCCCGTCGCCCCTCGTTCCCGAGACCCAGATCGTCCAGATCGGCGAGCGCGAAAATCGCGACCCGGATTTCGCCTGGCCGGACGTCAACGACACCGCGATCACCCGCATCGACGTTTTCATCGCGCGCGAGATCGGCGTCGATGCCGTGCTTGCGCGTACGGCTGAGGTTCTGGATCGCGCCGGCCAGCCCTTGTGGCTGCATCTCGATATCGACGTTCTCGACCAATTGGTTTTGCCGGCGGTCGATTCGCCGGGCAGTCCCGGCATCGATGTGGAGGAACTCGAAATCCTGCTTCGCGAGCTTGTCCGCGATCCGCGCTGCCTCGGCCTCGACCTGACCATCTACGACCCGGACCTCGATCCCGACGGACACAGTGCGCGGCTGATCGTAGCGCTCTTGCGCAACGCCTTTACCGAGCGCTGATTCCTCTGGACGCCGCACCCTGCAAGGGTGCATTCTGGTCGGACCAGTTCCGTGACGCTCGGGAGGAAACCATGAACGTTGCAACGCGCGACGCGACCGCCGTCGCCATTCCATTCGACCACGACAAGCTCGACCGGCTGATGGACGCGGCCGGCATCGACATCATCGTCGCCACCTCCAAGCACAATGTGCAGTATATGCTCGGCGGCTATCGCTTCATCTTCTTCCACGCAATGGATGCGATCGGTCACAGCCGCTACATGCCCTTCGCTCTCTACGAGAAGGGCCGCCCCGACCACGCCGCCTACGTCGGCAACAGGATGGAAGGGCACGAGCAACAGGTGAAGCCGTTCTGGACGCCTGCAACCTATCTCGCCGCCTGGGGCACGGTGGACGGCGCCAATCTTGTCGCCGAGCATCTGAAGAAGATCGGCCTGGAGAAGGCGCGCATCGGCTACGAGCCGGGCTTCCTCGCGGCGGACGCTTTCGTCGCGCTGCAGAAGGCGCTACCCAGCGCAACGCTCATCGACGGCAACACCGTCTTCGAGCGGCTGCGCGCGATCAAAACGCCGGCCGAGATCGACCTGTTGCGTCAGGCCTCGGAGTTGATCACCGATTCCATGCTCGCCACTTTCGCCGCCTCGCGTGAAGGCACGACGCGCGCCGAGGTGGTCGAGACTTTGCGCCGCGAGGAAGTGAACCGCGGTCTGAATTTCGAATATTGCCTGCTCACCTTCGGTTCCAGCCACAACCGCGCGGTGTCGCCGCAGGCGTGGAAGAAAGGCGAGGTGATGTCGATCGACTCCGGCGGCAATTTCAAAGGTTACATCGGCGACCTCTGCCGTATGGGCGTGCTGGGCGAACCCGACGCCGAGCTCGACGATCTGCTCTCGTCGATCGAAGCCGTGCAGCAAGCCGCGTTCTCGAAGTGCAGACCCGGCACACTCGGTGGCGACATGATCGCCCACGCGGAAGCCGAACTGAAACGCTCGGCGCATGTCAAATACACCGACTTCTTCGCGCATGGCATGGGCCTGATCAGCCATGAGGCGCCGTTCCTGATGACCAACCATCCGGTCGCTTACGAGGGCATCGACGCTGCGCATCCGCTTGAGCCGGGTCACGTGCTTTCGGTCGAAACAACGATGCTCCATCCCAGCCGCGGCTTCATCAAGCTGGAAGACACCGTGACGATCACGAAAGACGGCCACGAATTGCTTGGCGCCCGCGGCCGCGGCTGGAACCGTGGTGGTTAGCGCTCCCTCCCCCTCGCGGGGAGGGTGGCCAGCCGCAGGCTGGCCGGGTGGGGGGTACGAGCGGCAGCGCGCCAACATCTAGTTCCCTTGAAGGAAGGCCGGACCGAAGTCCGGTAGGGGGCATCATGTCCGGCGAAACCAATCTCGCAAAGCTTCTCGCGTCGATGCGTCCGAGCATCGCGCCGGATGTTTACGTCTTCGCCACACTGCCGTCCGCGACGCCGATTCCCGCCAGCATCGCGCCGCTCATGACCTTCCGCGAGTCGGAAGGCACGACCCTCATCCTCACCGAGACGCAAGCAAAATCCGCCGGCCTCGCCGCGATCTTCCCGTCGCGCATGATCACGCTCGACGTTCACTCGTCGCTCGAAGCCGTCGGCTTCATCGCGGCGATTGCGACGCGTCTCGCCGCGGCCGGCATCGGCGTGAACCCGGTCGCCGGCTATTTCCACGACCACCTCTTCGTACCGATAGACCGCGCCGACGAAGCGCTGGAAATTCTGGCCGCAATCAGCGCCAACGCGCTCCCTCCCCCTTGAGGGGAGGGTGGCCTGACGAAGTCAGGCCGGGTGGGGTACGTGCGGCAGCGCGCCGACACTCCACCTCTCATCGTATCGAATTGATCGCCTTCGAAAAAGCATGCGTGAATTTGAGGCTCTCACCATCGCCTTCCGCCAGCGCGACCTCGAACCGATCCGTTGTCACACGCGCCACCGCGAAGCCACCCATGAACGCTGCCTTGGGCTTGAACAGGTCGAGGCCTTCAGCCGAATAGATCATCGGCGTGTCGTGCTGATGGCCATGGAACAGGCCGATGACGTTGTAGCCCGGCAGCACATCGAGCAGCGCCCGCCGGTCCGCCTCGCTCCACCAGTGCGGCTCGCCAACGCCATGGTCGTCGAACGTCGTCGCCGCCGGGTCCCATCGCTCGATGGAAAAAATGTCCCAGCCATAATGCTGGAACAGCACGACCGGCCGGCCGTCGGCGGCATAGGTCGCGAGATTGCGTTTCAGCCAGGGCAGACTGCTGACTGCGTCTTTGCGCGTGTCGCCGCCATAACGATGGAGCTGCACGAGGTGCAACCCGCCCCACTCCCATGAGTAGCAATCCGACTGCAGATCGTAATCCACCACCGGCACCGGCGGCTTGAAGATCACGCTCGGCCGATGATTGAGCTCGACATAGTCGCGCAGCTCGCGCCGATACCAGTCGAGATGATCCCGTGGCCCATCCTGGTCGAGGTCGTGATTGCCGAGGCCGACATAGACCGGAAAATTGACGCGGTCGGTTCCAGCACCTTGCTGGTAGCGATGGCTGAACTGCAGAAGCTGCGTGCCTTCGCTGGGCAGCGTCGTCTGCCCGCCGCCATCGTCCGTCGCGTCGCCGCCGGTGATCAGGCCGAGCGGCGTTGCGATCGGCTGACCGGCGCTCCTGAGCCCAGTGGGCTTGCCGCCGATCTCAGCCGGCCAGGCGTGACGCGTGATGCCGTTCAGCGCGGCGATATTCTTCAGAAGATTGGCGTCCGTCTTGCCTTCCTGCTCGCAGTTCGGACTGAGGCCGGATTCCATGCGGCAGGCATGAATGTCGGCAACGAACAGGAACGTGACATCGAGTGCCGCCTGGGCGTTCACATCGTCGCGACGAACCAGTGGCAGCACCATCGCAGCGCCACCGGCCAGAAGAAACGCACGTCTCGACAGAAAGAGCGCCGGCATCGGGGCCATCATACGCCGAATGCGGAAGCACACCAACGCTGGCAATCGCGCACCGACGCTGACGTCCCCCTCTCCCCCCACTTGCGGGGAGGTCTGGCGCAGGCGTTGCGGCCGGCACTCCTCTCCCCCGGGCAGGGGGAGAGGAGTGCCGGTGAGGGGGTGCTTCGGACAGGTTTCGTGTCAGGAGCTGTCAGCAATCTTTTTTCCGAATCTGTCCACCGCCCCCTCGCGCCCGTCCGATAATCCCCGCGCCTGTGAAAGGAGGCGGTGATGATGGACGAAAGGCTGGCCGAACTGGAGCACAGATCGCTGCAGCGCATCCTCGGCGATCTCTGGATCATGTCCGGGTTCGGAGGCCTCGACCGCCGGACGACGATCCTGCGCAGCGTCCATCGTATCGTCACGCGCCTGCTGCGTCCCGCCGAGGCCGCGGCGCGGCGGCTGATCCTCGTGCTCGCGCAGCGCATCACCGTGACGCTGCCGCCAGCCCGCATCGCCACGCCAGAACCGGAAGACAGCCAGCCGGACAAGACGCGTCTGGACCGCGCCCGACCCCCAACCGCTCAGCTCCCGGACGAGTGGCGCCCCGACGACTGGCGGCCCTTCGAGCTCGCCGAGTCGCCGTCGCGTCTGCTGAACCCCAATGTCCAGCCGCGCCCTTTTCGAGGCATTCCTTCCGTGCGCAACGACACGGAGATCGACGGCAGCCGCCTCGCCCATCGCATCGATGCGCTGTTTCACGCGCTCGACGATATCCAGGCTGCGGCGCTGCGCCAACGCGCGCGGGAACGCGGCGTCTTCTGCGCTATCCAGCCGCTGCGGCCCGGTCCGCCGCTCGATTTGCGCGGCCGCGCGGCGCGGCGGCTGAAGAGCCACGAACTTTTCGGCATCCTCGAAAGCGCGCACCAGCGCGCCTGGTGGGCGCGGAACGCACCGCCCGACACGTCGTGAGCCGCCCGGACGCAGGACAACCGGTTGATACTGGCCACACGGCAAAAAGCCGGGCGTGGCAACGAACAGCCACGCCCATCAGAAAGGAGCGCTAGAATGAAAAGACTAAGCCGCCTTGCGCTTGGGCTGGATCAGCCCGCGTGCCACGAGCAACTCTGCGATCTGCACCGCATTGAGTGCCGCACCCTTGCGCAGATTGTCCGAGACGATCCACATCGACAGGCCGTTGTCGATCGTCGGGTCTTCGCGGATACGCGAAATGTAGGTCGCGTCTTCGCCCGCGCTTTCGAGCGGCGTGATGTAGCCGCCGTTCTCGCGCTTGTCGATGACGAGGCAGCCCGGCGCATCGCGCAGGATCTCGCGCGCTTCGTCCGCCGTGATCGGCTCCTCGAACTCGACGTTCACCGCTTCGGAATGGCCGATGAAGACAGGCACGCGCACGCAGGTGGCGGTGAGCTTGATCTTCGGGTCGAGCATCTTCTTGGTCTCGGCCACCATCTTCCACTCTTCCTTGGTGGAGCCGTCGTCCATGAACACGTCGATGTGCGGGATGACGTTGAAGGCGATACGCTTGGTGAACTTCTTCACCTCGACGGCATCGGACACGAACACCGCGCGGGTCTGCGTGAAGAGCTCGTCCATACCTTCCTTGCCGGCGCCCGACACCGACTGGTAGGTCGCCACCACGATGCGCTTGATCTTCGCTCTGTCGTGCAGCGGCTTCATCGCGACGACGAGCTGCGCGGTCGAGCAGTTCGGATTGGCGATGATGTTCTTGCGGGTGAACAGGTCGATCGCGTCCGGATTCACTTCCGGCACGATCAGCGGCACGTCCTGGTCGTAGCGGAACGCGCTCGAATTATCGATGACGACGCAGCCCTGCTTGCCGATCTTCGGCGACCATTCCTTGGACACATTGCCGCCGGCCGACATCACGCAGATGTCGGTGTCGGAGAAATCGTAATTCTCCAGCGCCTTCACCTTCAGCGTCTTGTCGCCATAGGAGACTTCGGTGCCGACCGAGCGGCGCGAGGCAAGGGCCACGACCTCGTCGGCCGGGAAGCCGCGTTCCTCGAGGATGTTCAGCATTTCGCGGCCGACATTTCCCGTGGCCCCGACGACTGCAACCTTGAAACCCATGATTTTAGCTCCTGTCCCTCTCTCCGCGGTTCTCGGGGAAGCGACCCGCTTCGGGTCTTGCCTCGCTCCCCAGCCGGACCCGGGGAGAGAGCGGGAGGCCAAGGGAGATCAGACCGTTTTGGCGGTCGTTTTCGAAGTTTTGGCTTTGGTGGTGAGCGGACGAGCGCGTTCGCTCCCGGACGAATGCCCAGGGAAGTCGAATGCAAAGAGCGCCAAAAGCAGGCCGCGCATCGAAAACTCCGCTGTCGCGCGGCGTTTTACGCGGTTTCCGTTAGGAGTCAATTGCCGCCGGGCGCGCCGATGACCCGGTGCAGCCGGGCATCCCAGCGGGCCAGCCGCGCCTTCAGCCGGCGATGTCTGCGCGCCTCGACCAGGTGGAATGAGCGCTTGAGCTTCAACCCGCCCGCTGCCGGCAGGTCGAAGATCAGCCCTGCCTTGCCGAACCGGTACGCCGTCACCTGCGTGAACCAGTACCCGAACAGCAGGCCGGCGATCACGTCGCTTGGATAGTGAACGCCGACGATGACCCGCGAGAAACCGAACCAGACGGCGATCAGCAGCGCCAGAATCCTTAGCCGGGGAAAGAGCAGCGCAACCGCGGCGCAAACAGCGCCGAAGGTTGTTGCATGGCCGGACGGGAAACTCGCCATCATCGCCTCGAAGGCGAAAGGCTCGAAATGAAACGCGCCGACCTGCTCAAAGATATGTGGGCGGGCACGGCCGACCACGAGCTTGAGCACAGAGGCTATGATGCCGGAACCTGCAATCGAGATCAGCGCCAAGTCCATCGCCGCGGCCCGGTAGAAGAGAAGCAGTTTCGGGCGCGGCAGCCTGAGACTCCAGTCAAGCGAAGTGACCCAGATCAGGCCGAGTGCGAGCGGCACGATGTAGTAGCCGGACTTGCCGTACTCGGCGGCGAAGGCTCCGAAGGACTGCAGCCATCGCGGGCCGAAAGCGCCCTGTGCGCCGAAAACCGGATCGAACAGAGCCGACGCGAAGATCAGCGCGAGCACGGCGAAAAGCGCGAACCGCCACCAGTTCTTGCCGCGAGCGCGCAGCGCGATCCGGGCATTCTGTCGCCGTCGTGCGAAATCGATGGCCGAAATGACATTTCCGTAAAAGCGCTCGAGCCAGGCACGCAACGCCGTTCGCACAGCCGTATTCGGTTCGGCTTTGCGCGTTTCCGGGGAAGGCGAAGTCTGTGCCAGCGGCAGCTCCATGCGGTGCGCCGCTCTCATACTTGCCAGGACTGCTGGCGTCCATCGCGCTCAAGCCGACGTGAATTGACCCCGCACCGTTCGGCCCTACCCTGCTGGGCAATAGAACGCTCCGTGGGAGGTGACCATGCACATCCTGAAATCGAGCCGGGCCGTGAGGGCGTCGGTCGCGGGCATTGCCTTATGGACCGCGGCGGCCGGCGCCGCTTTCGCCCATCACGGCTGGTCCTGGACCGAGGACGGCTTCTTCGAGCTCGAAGGCATCATCAAGGAGATCTCCATCGGCAATCCGCATGCCGCGCTCGACGTCGACGTGGAGGGCGAGATCTGGCGCGTCGAGCTCGCGCCTCCATCCGCGACGATCAGCGCCGGCTTCACCGAGGATGCCGCCAAGGCTGGCGACGAGGTGACCGCGATCGGCAACCGTTCCCGCGACGAGACCGAAAAGCGCATGAAAGCGGTGCGCCTCATCGTCAACGGCAAGACCTACGACATCTACCCGAACCGCGTCCCGCCGGCATAATCTCACGCTCGCATGGAGATACTCGCAGCGCTCGAACAGCTTGGCGTCATCCGCGCGCTCAAGGTGTCGTTCTTCGCCTATCCGATCGTCAACGCGCTCCACATCATGTCGATCGGTGCGCTGTTCACCAGCGTTTTCCTGATGGACTTCCGACTGCTCGGCGCTTTCGGCTCCCTGCCTGCGGAACCGTTCGTGCGGCTGCTGCGCCGCGTCGCGCTGATCGCGTTCTTAGGCGCGGCGCTCACCGGCCTGACCATGTTCGCGGTTCGTGCGACGGACTACGCGCTGATGCCCGTGTTCCTGCTGAAAATGGCGCTCATTGCGCTGGCGGCGTTGAATTTCGTGGCCTTCATCCGCCTCGCGCGCAACGGCGGGACCAGCACCGCCTTGCGCATTTCTGTCGTTCTGTCATTGCTGCTCTGGACCGCAGTGATCCTCGCCGGACGGTTCATCGGCTTTCTCTGACTGCTTGCGTCACGCCGCGCCTTGCGGTTGAACTGTCGCGACGACAAACGCAGGGCGGATCGATGCGCGGGGAAGTCCTTCATTTCGATAACGAGCACGGTTTCGGCTTCATCACCGGAACCGACGGCAAGCGTTACACCTTCGAAAAGACCAATCTGCGCCGCGAGTTTCCGGTCAGCAAAGGCACGCTGGTCGAATTCCAGCCCATTGCCGACAAGGCGCATGATGTCTTTCTGATCCGCGGCGTGGGAAATGCGGTTGCCGCGACCGCCGATGCCGAGTTCGGGCGTTTCGCCGTTACCGCCGAACCGGAAAGCACCGGGCTGTGGAGCTATTTCTCGCGCGGCATCACCACCAACTATGCCAATTTCCGCACCCGCGCGCGCCGCAAGGAGTATTGGGGTTTCGCCCTATGCTGGTGGATCGCAGCGATTGCCATTTCACTCGTCGGTTTCGCCATCGATCAAGCCTTCGGCTTTCTCGCCGAGGAAACGCCTTACACGGCCTTCACCTTTATCGGGCTTTTTTTCCTCGCCACATTCATCCCGGGCATTGCCATGCAGGTTCGCCGCCAGCACGACATCGGCCTCTCGGGCTGGTTCATCCTGCTGGTCTTCGTGCCTTACATCGGCAATCTGATCCTGCTCGTCTTCGGCTTCATCCCGTCGCAGAAGCACGACAACAAATGGGGACCGATCCCTTATGGCGTCCGCGTCTGAAGTTCAGCGGAAGAGCACGAGGCTGAGCGCCAGCGCCGCCATGCCCATCACCATGCCGTAGACGGTCTCGTGGCCGCGCGCATAGGCGCGGGCCGCCGGCAGCAATTCGTCGAGCGCGAGGAACACCATCGCGCCGGCGATCACGCCGAAGACGGCCCCGAACACCACGTCGGACAGGAACGGCGCGAGCAGCAGATAGCCGACGATCGCGCCAACCGGTTCCGCGAGGCCGGAGAGGAAGGCCGCTCCGACAGCCTTGCCTTTGGAGCCCGTCGCGTAAAACACCGGCACCGCGATCGACACGCCTTCAGGGATGTTGTGAACCGCGATCGCCAGGGCCAGTGGGAGGCCGACGACAGGATTGTCGAGCGTCGCGAAGAACGTCGCGAGTCCCTCGGGCAAATTGTGCGCGGTGATCGCCAGCGCCGCCATCAGGCCGACGCGCTTCAGCATCTGATCCTGCCCGCGATCGACCATGGTGAGGCCGCTATGCGGCGCACTGTCCAGCGATGCCGCTTCGCCGACGGTGCTGTCCATCGACGCGTGCGGGTTCGGCACCAGCCGGTCTATGATCACAAGAATCACGACGCCAACGAAGAACCAGAACGTCGCCCACGCATAGGCTTGCTTGTCGGGCAAAGCCTGGCCGAACGCGATTTGTGCCTTCAGGAAAATCTCGACCAGCGAGACATAGACCATCGCCCCCGCCGCAAAAGCCAACGCGAAAGCGAGCAGCCGCGTCTTGGTCTGGTGCGCGAAGACGACGAGAAACGATCCGAAGACCGTCGCGAGTCCGGCGCCGAGCGTAATCGACAGTGCGAGGAGAACGTCCGGTCCGAACAGGTCAGCCATGTGACTCGATGCTACGCCAGGAATTTCTTGACGATCGCATCGCCCATCGCGGTCGTGCCGACTTCCGTCATGCCGTCAGACAGTATGTCCTTCGTGCGCAAACCGTCATCGAGCACCGCAGCGACTGCCGCCTCGAGCTTGTCGGCTTCCGCGACCATGTTGAAGGAATAGCGCAGGCACATTGCGAATGACGCAATCATCGCGATCGGGTTCGCCTTGCCGGTGCCGGCAATGTCGGGGGCGGAGCCGTGCACCGGCTCGTAAAGCGCCTTGCGCTTGCCCGTCTTCGGATCCGGCGCGCCGAGCGACGCGGACGGCAGCATGCCGATCGAGCCCGTCAGCATCGCAGCGATGTCCGACAGCATGTCGCCGAACAGATTGTCGGTCACGATCACATCGAACTGTTTTGGCCAGCGCACGAGCTGCATACCTCCAGCGTCCGCCAGCATGTGGCTGAGCTCGACGTCGGAGTACTTCGCTTTGTGCGTGGCGGTGACCACTTCGTTCCACAGCACGCCCGACTTCATCACATTGCGCTTTTCCATCGAGCACACTTTGTTCTGACGTGTCCGCGCCAGCTCGAAAGCGACGCCGGAGATGCGCTCGATCTCGAATGTGTCGTAGACCTGCGTATCGATGCCTCGCTTCTGCCCGTTGCCGAGGTCGATGATCTCCTTCGGTTCGCCGAAATAGACGCCGCCGGTGAGTTCGCGCACGATCAGAATGTCGAGGCCCTCGACGACGTCCTTTTTCAGCGATGAGGAATCGGCCAGTGCCGGATAGCAGATCGCTGGGCGAAGGTTGGCGAACAGCTCCATATCCTTGCGCAGCCGGAGCAATCCGGCCTCGGGCCTCACCTCGTAAGGCACCTTGTCCCATTTCGGTCCGCCGACAGCGCCGAACAGCACGGCATCCGCTGCGAGGGCCTTCGTCATATCGGCTTCGGAAATGGCCTTGCCATGAGCGTCATAGGCAGAGCCGCCGACCAGCCCTTCCTCGGTTTCGAAGCCGGAGCCGAGCTTTTCGTTCATCGCCGCGATCAGTTTTTTCACCTCGGCCATCGTCTCGGGACCGATACCGTCGCCGGGAAGGAGCAAAAGCTTGCGGGATGCCATGGAAAAACCTCTCTCAAAAGTCGCGCCTGACTAGACTCGCTATGGCCGCGGCGCAAGGCGGATTGCGCCCCTGCCGCGATGTCGACATGCTCGTGGCGCAAAGATTCCGCCATGCACAAGCTGCCCCTCGCCGCCATCCTGCTGCTTGCCGGCCTCATTCCGGCGCGCGCCATCGAACTGGGCCTGCCGGTGGCCTGCACGATCGGCGAAGACTGTTTCGTCCAGCAATTCGCCGACATGGACAGCGGTCCGGCCGCCGCCGATCCTTTTTGCGGCACTGCCGCATATGACGGCCATGATGGCATCGATATCCGTGTCCGCTCGATGAGAGACATGGAACGCGGCGTGCCGGTCATTGCCGCCGCCGACGGCGTTGTCGCCGGCAGCCGCGACGAGATGCCGGACAGGCTGCTTGTGTCCCCGGCCGACCGCGAAACCGTTGCCGGCAAGGAGTGCGGCAACGGTGTGCTGCTGCAGCATCCCGACGGCTACGAGACCCAGTACTGCCATATGCGGTTGGGCAGCATCGCGGTGAAGCAGGGCGATGAAGTAAAGCGTGGCGACAAGCTTGGTGAAATAGGCGCATCCGGCCTGGTCGAGTTTCCGCACATGCATCTCTCGGTCCGCAAGAATGGCGAGAAGATCGATCCTATGACCGGCCGCAGTCTATCCGCCGGCTGTCTCGCCGACGCCGCATCCGCAGCGCCTCTTTTTTCAGGCGAGGTCACGAAAGCGCTCGGCCATGGCGAAACGGGCCTTCTTGCTGCCGGCCTTGCCGGCAATGTCATCGACCACAGTGCCCTGACGGTGGAAGGCCCACCGCCCACCGCGACCTCATCCTCGCAGGCGACAATCGCCTGGGCCTGGTTCACCAATATGCGCGCCGGCGACCGAATCGGGTTCCGTCTGACCGCGCCGGATGGCAGTGTTGTCGTCGAACACGTCAGCGATCCCGTCGACAGGGCAAAGGCCGACTACTCAGGCTTTGCCGGCAAGCGCGGCGCGCCAATGCCAGGGAGCTATGAAATCAAGCTATCCTTGGTCCGCGACGGTGCGGCGATCCTGGAGAAGATGCTCTCTGTCACGATTGATTAGAGCGCCTCTTGACTCTTGGGCCGACCTCCGGAATCTATAGGAACATAACAGGAACAAACATGCCGGAAAGTGTGCCGCCATGGCGAACAACGCCGTGGCGCGGGAGACTATTTCTGCCCTGCGCCGCCAGATTGCGAAGATTGAGGGGCGGCTTGCCGATGAGTTCACCGCGCCTTCGCTCGCCGATGCGACCGTGGTCCGCCGCGGCGCCGCGGCTTTCCGCGAAGCCGATCTTTTCGCATCCGGCGCCGAGATTCTCGACGAGAACCTTGGTGGCGGTCTCCCAAAAGCTGCGCTGACAGAAATCCATGCGGCTGAAACCCGTGATTCCGGCCTCTCTGCCGGATTTGTGGTGGGGCTCATGGCACGGCTTCTGCAAGCCGCAACGGAGCAAAGGCCCTTGCTCTGGATTGGTACGGCCGAGATTTTTCACGAAGCGGGCCTGCCTTATGCGAAGGGACTGGCGCAAGCGTTCGGGCTCAAGCCGGAAAATTTGCTCTTTGCCGAAGCGTCCAAACTCGTCGACGCCCTCTGGATCGCCGAGGAGGCGGCGCGCCTCACCGGACTTTCCGCTGTTCTTCTGGAATTGCGCGGCAATCCCGAAAAACTCGATCTGACGGCGACTCGCCGCCTCCATCGTCGCGCCGAACTCGCTGGCCGACCGGTCTTTCTGGTTCGCCAGTCTGCCCTTGCCGAGCCAACCGCTGCTCCCGTCCGGCTTGTCGTCTCGCCTGCTCCCGCCCCCCACCGGGAGACCATTGCCGGACCGGTGGAAGGCACAGTCGGCAATCCGGCTTTCACCGTCTCGATCAGCAAGAGCCGCCGTGCTCTCCCCGGCCAGTTTGTGTTGGAGTGGAACAGCCATGACCTCGCTTTTCAGGAAAGAAAGCCGGCGCATTCTCGCCGTCTGGTTTCCCTACCTCGGAACGGAGCGGATTTGGCGACAGCGCTTCGGACGGTCGTGGCGTTCGAAGCGGTCGGACAAGCCGCCGTTGGTCATCAGTCATCACGAGAACAATACGCAGAGGATTTCGGCTCTCGACGAGCAGGCTGAGGTGCTACACCTGAAGCGCGGCATGGGTCTGGCCGACGCGCGCGCTATGCATCCATCGGTGGATGTGGTCGAATCCGATCCTGAGGCCGAGCGCAAACTGCTCGAAAGCATAGCTGACTGGTGTGACCGTTACACGCCACTGGTCGCGATCGAAGGATCGGACGGTCTTTTCCTCGACATCACTGGATGCGCACATCTCTTCGGCGGCGAGGAAATGATGCTCTACGATCTTGTCAGCCGCCTCAGCGGGCAGGGTTTTGACACCCGTACCGGGCTTGCCGGCACGCCCGGCGCGGCATGGGCAGCAGCGCGATATCGCTTGCCGCCAATCGAGCTGAACGGGGAAAAGGAAGTACTTGCGCCCTTGCCACTGGCAGCTCTTCGTCTCGACGAGGATGTGCGTATCAAGCTCGAAAGCGTCGGCTTGCGAACCGTCGGTGCAATTATCCAGACACCTCGCGCTCCGCTCGCCCGCCGTTTCGGCGCCAGACTTCTGATCCGACTCGATCAAGCGCTCGGCACCATTGATGAGGCCATCTCGCCTCGACTGCCGGTCGCAGCGCTTTCCGTCGAGCGCCATTTCGCGGAACCCATTTCCCTGATCGAGGATGTCGAGCGCATCCTCTGGTCCCTGGCTGGCAACCTGAAGAGAGATCTCGAACGGCGTGGCGAAGGCGCACGCCGGTTGCAACTCTCTCTCTTCAGGGTCGATGGTGCGGTGAGCCGCATCGCGGTGGGCACGTCGCGGCCAATGCGGGAGCCGGCTTTCATCGCGCGTCTGTTCCACGAAAGGCTTGCAACGCTCGCGGGCGATATCGACGCTGGGTATGGCTTTGACCTCGTTCGGCTTTCCGTTCTCGCAACGGCTATCTTTGACGAGACGCAAAGCGATCTGGCTGGTGTCGAGCTCGATGCCGAAGAGAACATCGCGCTCTTCGCTGATCGCGTTCGCGCCAGGCTCGGCGACCATGTGATCCTTCGACCTTTCATGGTTGAAAGCCATATACCCGAACGGGCTGTGAGGCTTGACCCTTTCACCGACGTGAGCGTCCGGAAAACGGTGCGCGCGATAAAGTCAGACGAGCCTTCTGTCACGTATTATCCTCCCGAACGTCCGCTCCGGCTTTTCCGCGAGCCCGAACCTGTCGAAGTCACTGCGGAGATTCCAGAGGGACCGCCGGCCAGTTTTCGCTGGCGACGTTCCGCCTATCGTGTCGTCGGCGCGGAAGGTCCCGAGCGCATCGCGCCCGAATGGTGGCGCAAGACAGAGACCTCGGCTACGCGCGATTACTACCGTGTCGAGGATGAGGAGGGTCGCCGCTACTGGCTCTTCCGTGAGGGTTTTTATGGCGACCCGAAGAACATGCCGAAATGGTTCGTGCAGGGACTTTTTCCATGAGCGGGCCGGCCTATGCGGAATTCGCCGTTCAGTCGAACTTTTCATTCCTGCGCGGCGCGTCGCGGCCGGAGGAACTGGTCGTCACCGCCGAACGGCTCGGCTTTTCAGCGATCGGTCTTGCCGATCGCAATACGGTCGCAGGCGTCGTCCGCGCCTACTCTCAGGCAAAGGTCGGCAAGATCGTCTATCATCCGGGCTGTCGGCTGGTTTTCGCCGACGGCACACCTGATGTGCTTGCCTACCCGCAAGACCGTCAAGGCTGGGGTCATCTTTGCCGCCTTCTCACGCAAGCCAACATTCGCGATGAAAGCGAAAAAGGAGCGTCTCTCGTCTATCGGAGTGATCTTCTTGAGTGGGGAGATCGCATCTCGCTTGCGTTGATCCCGAGACTGACGGGAGACGTTTCGCGCGAACTCGATTTTCTGCGCACCTTGAAGGAACGTTTCGGTGCATCGGTGTGGCTTGCAGTTTCCCCCGACTACACAAGCAATGACCGTTTTCGTATTGAGCAGGCCGCGAGTATGGCTGCCGTCGCCGGTGTACCGCTGATGGCGATCAACGACGTACTTTATCATTCGTCTGAACGCCGCCAGCTCCATGATGTGCTGACGGCGATCCGTCTCAATACCCCGGTCGCGAATGTCGGTTACGAGCTTACGGCAAATGCCGAACGTCACCTGAAACCGCTGACGGAAATGGCACGCCTCTTCAAGAGACATCCGGCGGCTTTGGCCGAGACGATCCGTTTCAAGGAGAGCCTCAATTTTTCATTGCGCGAACTTGAGTACAATTATCCGGACGAGCCGACGGAGTCTGGCCTCCCGCCGCAGGAGGAACTCGAACGGCTCACCTGGCTCGGTGCGACTCAGCGTTTCCCGGACGGTCTTTCTGCAAAGACTGAAAAGACGATCCGCCACGAGATCGAAACCATTCACGAGCTTGGCTACGCGCGATACTTTCTCACCGTCTATAACATCATGCAGTTTGCTCGCTCGAAAGACATCCTTTGCCAGGGGCGAGGTTCGGCCGCCAATTCCCTGATCTGCTACTGCATCGGCATCACCGATGTTGGCCCCGACATCGTCGACACGCTGTTCGAGCGATTCATCTCGAGGGAACGCAAGGAACCACCCGACATCGATGTCGATTTCGAACACGAGCGGCGCGACGAGGTCATCGAATACATCTACGAGACCTACAAGGAGAAGCACACCGCACTCGCCGCATCCGTCGTCACTTATCGCGGCCGCTCAGCGATGCGCGAAGTCGCCAAGGCCATGGGTCTCTCGGACGACGTCCGGTCCGCGCTCTCCAGCTCCATCTGGGGCTGGTCGTCATCCGAGCTTGGCGAACGCGAAGCAAAAGCCGGCGGCCTTGCCGAAGACGATCACATGACGAAGCTGGTCATGGAGCGCGCCAACGAGATCATGGGGTTTCCCCGTCATCTCTCCCAGCACACGGGCGGCTTCGTCATCACACGCGATCGACTGGACGAGATCGTTCCGATCATGAAGACGGCGATGCCCGAGCGAAAGATGGTCGAGTGGGACAAGGACGATCTTGATGCCGTCGGTCTGCTGAAAATCGATGTGCTGGCGCTTGGCATGCTGTCGTGCCTGCGGCGCGCCTTCGATCTGCTCGAAGCTCACTACAATGCATGCGATGAACATGGTCGACCCTTTACGCTCGCTACGTTGCAGGATGAAGATTCACGTGTCTACGACATGATCTGCAGGGCAGACACGCTCGGCGTCTTCCAGATCGAATCGCGGGCACAGATGTCGATGCTGCCAAGATTGCGGCCGCGCAAGTTTTACGACCTCGTCATTGAAGTGGCGATCGTCCGCCCCGGGCCCATCCAAGGCAACATGGTTCATCCCTATCTCCTTCGCCGGCAAGAGAAGGAAAGGCCGGATTACGTCATGCCGGAGCTTGAGACCATTCTCTCCAAGACGCTCGGTGTACCTTTATTTCAAGAGCAGGCAATGAGGATCGCGATCGTCGCAGGCGGTTTTTCACCTGGCGAAGCCGACCAGCTGCGCCGCGCCATGGCGACGTTCAGGCGAAACGGGACGATCGGTAATTACAAAGACCGAATGATCGATGGAATGACCCAGAAGGGATACCCGCGCGAATTCGCTGAACGCTGCTTCGCGCAGATCGAAGGGTTTGGCGAATATGGTTTCCCCGAGAGTCATGCCGCAGCATTCTCGCTGCTCGTCTATGCCTCGTGCTGGTTCAAGACGTTTTACCCGGATGTCTTCTGCGCCGCGATTCTGAATTCGCAGCCGATGGGCTTCTACGCGCCGGCGCAGCTTATCCGTGACGCGGCGGATCATGGCGTCGAGATCAGGCCGGTGGACGTGAATCTCTCGATCTGGGATTCGACGCTTGAGCCCTCCGAGTTCAACCGCAGCAAGATTGCCGCGCGTCATTCCGAGATGCGCGACGTGATCAAGACCACGCATGCGGTTCGACTCGGGCTTCGGCAGGTCAGGGGTCTGTCGGAAGACGGTGTCGAGAGACTGATTGCTGAACGCGGCGATGGTTATGATTCTGTCCGCGATGCCTGGCTGCGTTCCGGTCTCGACATAGGCGAAATGGAAAAGCTCGCCGAAGCCGATGCGTTCCGCTCGATCGGGCTCGACCGCCGCGCCGCGCTCTGGGCGGTGCGTGGGCTCGATGGCAAGAGCGCCGCCGAGAAACTGCCGCTCTTCGATCGCCCAGATCTGCGCCTGCGCGACAACGAGCCGGAAACTCGCCTGCCGCTGATGCCGCTCGGCGAGCATGTCATCCATGATTACCGGGCGCTTGGTCTCTCACTGAAAGCGCACCCGGTGAGTTTCGTGCGCGAGAGGCTGAAGCGCATCGGAGTCACCCCGAACTGGGAACTGCCGTCGGTCCGAGACGGCGCACGCGTCACTGTGGCGGGACTTGTTCTTGTTCGCCAGCGTCCCGGCAAGGGCAATGCCATCTTCCTCACTTTGGAGGATGAAAAGGGCATTGCCAACATCATCATCTGGGCGCGAAAATTCGAGCGCTTTCGCCCGATCGTCATGGGGTCGCGCTTCATCAAGGTGAGCGGCAGGCTGCAGGCAGAATCCGGCGTCATCCATATCTCGGCGGATGCGATGGAGGATCTGACGCCGTGGCTTGCCGAGCTTTCGGAAAAGGCGGTGTCAATCGAAACCGTTGCGCGCGCCGACGAAGTCAAACGTCCAGGTGATGATCCACGACGGCGGCAGCGGGACAAAACTTTACCGCCTCCGGCACTGCTGAGCCTTCACTCCAACGCGGAAGAACTGTCTCACGACACCAGCAGCGTCATGCCAAAGGGAAGAAACTTCCACTGAAGCTCGTGCCGCTCAGCCGCGCTTGTCGTCCTCATCGGTCAGTTGTCGGGCTTCGGATGGCAGCATGATCGGAATTCCATCCCGCACCGGATAGGCAAGCCGCGCCGCTTTCGAGATCAGCTCGGACGTCTCCGCATTCCACTTCAGCGGGCCCTTCGTCAACGGACAGGACAGAAGCTCGAGCAGCTTGACGTCGATCTTCGCGCTTCTGTCGCCGTCAGCCACACTCTTCCCCATCACTGCAAACGCGTGCTGCCGTCGTCATTGCTCTGAGCCAGAGCCATCTCCGTGATGGCGACGAGCGTTTCGGCGCGCGTCTTCAAGTCGGGCGCTTCGAGCAGCGCCTGCTTCTCCGCCGGCCCGTATGGCGCCATCATCGAGAGCGCGTTGACCAATGTCGCATTGTCCGCGCGACTGACGCTCTCCCAGTCCGCGTCGAGCTGGTTCGCCTCGAGATACTGCCGAAACGCTTTTAACAATCCCGGCCGATCAACCTCGCCCGCTCCGACTTCCTCGGTCAGGTCCGCGACAAAGGGCAGGATCTTGCACTGCCTGAACGGTGTCTTGACCGAAAGCTCTTCGGCGAGCCGGAAGCGGCACACGCCATGCAGCGAAATCAAATAGCGGCCGTCTCCGCTTTCGTTCAGCGAAACGATACGCCCGACGCAGCCAACCGCGCTGAGCTCAGGCTCGCCATCCTCGCGCAGCTTGCCGTCGAGTCTCGGCTGGATCATGCCGATCAGACGCTTGCCGGCCATCGCTTCGTCGACCATTTGCAGGTAGCGCGGCTCGAAAATGTTGAGCGGCATGCGGCCGCCGGGCAGGAGCAGCGCAGCCGACAGCGGGAACACCGGCACCGACGCCGGCACGTCCTTTGCGCGCCGATATTGAACGTTTCCTGCCTGCACCTTCAGCCTGCCTCGAAAGGTCTACCGGCCAATGTGTATCACCCGCGGCAAAGCGCAAGACCGCCAGGGGTCACGAGAAGAGAAGCGATGACAGTTTCCGCCGCGCCGACAGCGTCGCCTCGTCCGTCATCCCCCAAGCTTCGAAGAACTTAAGCAGTTGCGCGCGCGCGCCGTCGTCATTCCACGCTCGATCTGTCTTGACGATGGCCAGCAAACTATCCGCCGCCGCATTGCGGTCGCCCTTCGCATTCTGGATCATGGCAAGGTCGAAACGTGCCTGGTGATCCTTCGGATTGGATGCAAGCCGGCTTTCTAGCTGGGCCGCGTCGCCAAGCGACGCAGCCTGCTGCGCGAGATCGATCTTGGCTCTTACGGCGGCGATGCCGGCGACATCTTTTTTCTCTGCAGGCGCGGTCGCGATGAGCTCTGCCGCTGCTTCTGCATCCCCGGCTTCAAACAGCAAATCGGCCAGGCCGGCAATCGCGTCAACCGTTTCGGGTGCTTCCGCGAGCACCGCGGAATAGATGTCGGCCGCGGTTTGCATATCGCCGGCAGTCTTCGCATCGGCTGCGGCAGTGAGCGCTTCGGCAATACGGTTGCCCGCATCGTCACCGCCCACCTTTTTGATGAAGTCGCGTATCTGGCCTTCGGGAATGGCTCCCATGAACCCGTCGACAGGCTGGCCGTTCTTGAAGGCAATGACCGCCGGAATAGACTGGATGCCAAGTTGGCCGGGGATGGAGGGATGATCGTCAATGTTCATCTTGACGAGCTTCACCTTGCCGCCCGCCTCCCGCACCGCGCGCTCCAGCGCCGGCGTCAACTGCTTGCAGGGGCCGCACCAAGGCGCCCAGAAATCGACGAGCACCGTCTGGTTGCCCGATTCGCGGATCACGTCGGCCGAGAAGCCCGCGGTGGTCGTATCCTTGATCAGCTCGCCTGGCGACGCGCTCACCTGAGCGGCCGCGCCATCGCTTCCGTTCTGCGGAGCGCCGTAAGACATATTGGTCGAGTAGGACTGCCCGCCGCCATAAGGATTGTCGCGTTCGCTCATTGGTTCTCGTCTTCGTAAATTCCGGCGTACCGGCAATCCGACACGCAGCCTACATTATCCGATTTCGCACCAATGTGGCGATCAGGCCTCGATATTCAAGATGAGCGGCGGATGTCCGGTGGCCTCCGCGAACCGAATGAGATCGCGGCTCGCAATGCTGGTTGTCGCCTCGTTGGTCAGCGGGTGCGCGTTGATAATCTCGGCTGCGGCAAGCCGTTCATCAAGGATAAATCTGACGCGGCCGTTTGTGTCGTTGACCAGGCCAAATGAGGTCACCGCGCCAGGCGTAACACCCAGGAACTCCATCATGGCTTCCGGCTTGCCGAAGGAAACGCGGCTCGCCGCGCCGATCTTCTTGTCGACGGTCTTCAGGTCGATTTGGCTGTCTTCATCGGCGGTGAGCAGGAAATAATTGTCCTTCTTGTCCTTGAGGAACAGGTTCTTGGTGTGTGCGCCCGCGATTTCGCCGCGCAGTTCCTGCGATTGCGCCACCGTAAAAAGCGCCGGGTGGGTGACGGTTGAGGTCTGGATTCCGAGTGTGTTCAGGAAATCGAAAAGCTCAGCCTGGGTCTTGGGCATTTGGGACTGCTGCATTGATCGGCGCAAAACCTCTAGGCCGCGATTCACGCTTCGGCAACGGCATATGGCTACTTTTTGCCGCTCCGGCGCCTGCGGAGCCGTCTCCAATTCCCTGTTGCAATCCAAAACGTCTTCGGCCATATAGGCGCGGCTTGCGGCCTAGGCTGCATGAGCGGGTGTAGCTCAGGGGTAGAGCACAACCTTGCCAAGGTTGGGGTCGAGGGTTCGAATCCCTTCGCCCGCTCCAGTTTCCCAACCAATCCAATAGTCCGTCTAGGCGTCCGGACCTGTCACTCTCCTTGTGGCGACCGCGAGTATTCCTCGTCAGATACCTTTTCCAGCCAGTCGACGGATTTGCCGTCGAGCGCCTCTTGCATGGCAAGATGGGACATTCCGTTTGCTGGCGCCGCGCCATGCCAATGCCGTTCATTTGGTCCGAACCAGACGGTGTCGCCGGCGCGGACCTCGCGCACAGGACTGCCCTCGGTTTGAACAAGCCCGACGCCCGACATGATCAAAAGCGTCTGTCCGAGCGGATGCGTATGCCAGTTGGTTCGCGCGCCGGGATCGAAGCGGACCATCACAGCCCTCAGCCTTGCCGGCGCTGGCGCTTCGATGATGGCGTCCTGCCAGACCGAGCCGGTGAACCAGTCGACCGGCGGCCGGCGGGATGGAGCGGAGCCGCTTCTCTTGATGTCCATGCGATGTCCTCCTGCGCTCCAGCATTGTACGGGATTGGGACATACCGCGCCAACCCGCGCCGCCAGCCCTAAAGCGATTCTCGCCGCTGCTGATTTGTGCTAGGCGATCCCGATGGCACAGAAGAAAGCGCACGAAGTCGACGCCTGGCTGGCGAAGCCGGACCGAAAGACGGCAATCGTGCTTGTTTATGGACCGGATCGCGGCCTTGTATCCGAGCGCGCAACTTCTTTCGTCAAAGGTGCGGGGCTGCCGCCCGACGATCCGTTTTCGGTTGTGAAACTGGCCGCGGACGACGTCGACAAGGACCCCGGCCGCTTGGTCGACGAGATGCGGACGATTCCGATGTTCTCGGATCGCCGGCTGGTCTGGCTGCGCACAAACGCGCCGAGTAAAGGGGTCATTGACGCTGTTCGCGTGCTGACGGAAGAGCCGCCTACCGACGCGATCTTGTTGATCGAGGCTGGTGATTTGAAAAAGGGTGCGCCGCTCAGATCGCTGTTGGAGGGTGCGTCCGCAGCGATGGCGCTTCCATGCTACGCGGATGAATCTCGCTCGCTGGATACGATCATCGACAACACGATCAGCGCCGCCGGCATGACCATTGCGCTTGACGCGCGGCAAGCGCTGAAACGCAATCTTGGCGGCGATCGCCTCGCCTCGCGCAGCGAAATCGAAAAACTTGTTCTCTATGCGCAAGGCGCGCCGCAGATCACCGTCGATCATGTCGAAGCGCTCGCCGGGGATGCGTCCGGGCCTTCCGTCGACGCCGTGATAGATGCGATTCTGCTTGGCAAGATCGATGAATTCGATGCTGCCTTCCTGAAGATCACGGCCACCAATCAGCTTGTGCCGCTTCTCACAAGCGCGCTGCGGCAATTCCAGTCGCTCGATCTCCTGCGCGATCTGGTCGAAAACGGTGGAAAAACAGCGGCAGCGGCGGTTGCCTCCGCGCGGCCGCCGGTCTTTTTCGCGCGCCGCGATACAATGGAAAAGGCGGTTTCCAGGTGGTCTTCGCAGCTTATCCGTCGAGTTCTCGACCGCCTCCAGACGGTCGTCTTGCAGAGCCGCGAGCGCGCCGGACTTTCTGTTCCGATGGTGCGCCAGGCGCTGCTCGGCCTGGCGTTCGAAGGCGCCAGGCGCAGCTCAGTCAGTTAGCCGGCGAACCATTCGTGGTAGGCTTCGGCTAATTTTGCAGTTTGTGGCAGAGATCATCCAACTGGTCGAGCGACGAATAGGCAATTCGCACCTCGCCGCCGCCTTTTTCTTTGTGGTTGATCACGACCTTCAACCCCGTGGCGTCGGAGATCAGCTTTTCGAGTGCGACCGTATCGGCGTCCTTTTCGGCGGGCGCCTTCGCTGCCGATTTCCGCTCCCGCGCTGCCGGCTGCTGGGACAGCGCTTCGGCCTGGCGGACGGACAGACCGCCCTCCACGATCCGCTTTGCAAGGCCGAGCGGATCTCCAGCGCCGACAAGCGCGCGCGCATGGCCGGCCGATAGCGATCCGTCGGAAAGCATGTCGCGAATGATGTCCGGCAATTTGAGCAGGCGGAGCGTATTGGCCACATGGCTCCGGCTTTTGCCGATGATCTGGCCGAGGTCCGATTGGGTGTAGCTGTGTTCGTCGATGAGTTGCTGATAGCCGAGCGCTTCTTCGACCGGGTTGAGATCGGCGCGCTGAACGTTTTCGACGATGGCGATCTCGAGCGCGACACGATCATTCACGTCGCGGATCAGCACCGGGACGGAGTCGAGACCCGCCCGTTGAGCAGCGCGCCAGCGGCGCTCGCCGGCGATGATCTCGTAACATCCTTCAGTCCCCGATGGCCGCACGACGACCGGCTGAACAATACCGTGCTCCCGGATCGACTGAGCGAGATCGGTGAGGTCGGCTTCGACAAAAGCGCGACGTGGATTGCGCGGATTGGGTGATATGTATTCGACCGGCACGCGTCCGTCGGCATCGATCCGCGGCTTTTCCGGCTGCGCCGGCTTCTCGATTTCGCCGATCAGTGCGGCGAGGCCACGTCCAAGCCTTTTCCTTGAAGGATCTTCGTTCATTCAGGTTGTCCAACCGTTACGCATGCGAATCTGTCAGGCCGCGCGCAGCTGCCGCTCGCGCCGGATCACCTCTGAGGCAAGCTGCAGATATGCCTGGCTGCCGGCGCATTTTAGATCGTAGAGGATAGCCGGCCGGCCGTAGGACGGCGCCTCCGAAACGCGGACATTGCGCGGGATCACCGTCTCGTACACCTTCTCGCCCATGTGGGCGCGCACATCGTCCACCACCTGGTTGGCAAGATTGTTGCGCCCGTCATACATGGTGAGCACAATGCCTTGGATCGTCAGATCGGGATTGATCGATCCGCGCACCTGATCGACCGTCTGAAGAAGCTGGCTTAACCCTTCCAAGGCGAAGAATTCGCACTGCAACGGTACCAGAACCGAATCGGCCGCCGCCATCGAGTTCAATGTCAGCAGATTGAGAGACGGGGGGCAGTCGATAAGCACGTACGTGAAGGGCGAACCGCCAATATCCCGAATGGCGTTGCGCAATTTCAGGACACGATCCGGTTCGGACGCGATTTCCATCTCGATACCGAGCAGGTCGAGGGTAGACGGCACGATCGACAACCCCGGGACTGCCGTCGGCAAAGCGGCCGCTTCAAGCGTCAGCGCGCCGGTCAGTACATCGTAGGATGAGACCACGCGATCCTGCCGGTCGATGCCGAGACCGGTGCTCGCGTTTCCCTGGGGATCGATGTCGACGATCAGCACCCGTTCGCCGATTGCGGCCAGCGCGGTCGCGAGATTGATCGCTGTCGTCGTCTTGCCGACTCCGCCTTTCTGGTTCGCAACTGTGATGATCCGCGGGCCGTTTTTCATGGCGACGATTCTGATATATGATTCAATATGTTGCTGATAGATCAGCGGCGCGACAGCCGAGATATCTCAAGAATGACAGCGCCGGATTCGGTCACGCTGGGATGTTCTACCAGATCGAATCTCCAGTGGTTAAGGCTTTCTTTCACTTCGGCGCGATAATCCCGGCCTTTGTGAAAGAGCCCGCGAGCCCCTTTGGCCAGCCAGGGTTCGGCGAGTTTCAGAAGGTCCCCGAGAGAGGCAAGTGCTCGAGCTGTAACGATTTCTGGTTTCGGAACCAGACCAACGGCGGCCTCGATCCTCTCATTCCAGACGAAAACCTGGACACCAAGACCACCGAGCACGGTTTTCAGGAACGCTGCCTTCTTCTTGTTGCTCTCCACCAGATCAACCCTAGTTCCCGGCCGCTCTGCGAGCAGGATCGCCATCACTGCTCCCGGAAATCCCCCACCCGACCCCAGATCGAGCCAGTGATGGGCCGCCGGCGCCAATGGTGCCAGCTGCGCGCTGTCGAGTATGTGTCGTTGCCACAGGCCAGGCAGGGTCGACGGCGCCGCCAGATTGATACGCGCGGACCAGCGTCGAAACTCGCGTTCAAAGGCCAGGAGCCGGTCGAACGTTTCACGTGAAACTGGACCGGCAACCCGTGTTAAGGATTCAAGAGTCGGTGCCGTCACGCAGCCCGCTCGCGGTGGCGGATATGGCCAATAATCAGCGCAATCGCCGCAGGGGTCATGCCGTCGATCTTCTGAGCTTCGGCGATCGAGCGTGGCTGGCGGAGTTTCATCTTCTGCTTGAGTTCGTTGGAGAGTCCCGGGAGATCCGCGAATTCAAAGTCATCGGGGATGACCCGCATCTCCTCTTTCCTGACAACCTCCGCATCCAAACTCTGGCGGTCGAGGTAAACCGCATATCGAGCCTCGGTCTCGAGACGATCCACTGTTTTGCCATCGAGCGAACCTAACTCCGGCCAGATCGAAGCCAATCGCTGAACGTCGACACCCGGATAGGACAACAGATCGAACGCGGATCGCCTGACTCCGTCCTGATTCAATTCGAGTCCGGAACGTTTTGCCTCCGAAGGCGTCAGCGTTAATGACTGCGCCAGCGCCTTCGCGCCGGCGAGATCGCGACTCCGCTTTCCAAATTTCTCCCCACGAACTTTGGAGACTATGCCGAGCTTCTGCCCAAGCGGTGTCAATCGCTCATCGGCATTGTCGGCACGCAGGGAAAGCCGGAACTCCGCGCGTGAAGTAAACATCCGGTAAGGCTCAGAAATACCGCGGGTTGTCAGATCATCCACGAGCACGCCTACATACGCGTCAGCGCGTGAGATCGTCGCACCTTCGGCTCCCGCAGCGCGGCGAGCGGCGTTGATGCCGGCCAGAATCCCCTGCGCCGCCGCTTCTTCATAACCCGTCGTCCCGTTGATCTGTCCTGCCAGAAAGAGCCCCGAAACGCGGCGCGTCTCCAAAGTGGGGTCAAGCTCACAGGGATCGATGTGGTCATATTCGATGGCATAGCCGGGCTGGATCATGGCTGCCCGTTCGAGCCCAGGTATCGTCTTGAGGATCGCGAGCTGTACCTCTTCGGGTAAGGATGTCGAAATCCCGTTCGGATAGACCGTGTCGTCGTCCAAACCTTCCGGTTCCAGGAATATCTGATGTCCCTCGCGGTCACCGAACTTGACGATCTTGTCCTCTATCGACGGACAATAGCGTGGCCCCACGCCCTCTATTGATCCCGAATACATCGCAGAGCGCGTCAAGTTCGTGCGGATCACTTCATGCGTGCTCGCGGTAGTCCGCGTGATCCCGCACTCGATTTGCGGTGTCGTGATGCTGTCCGTCATCAGCGAGAACGGCACCGGATCATCATCGGCCTTCTGCATGTCCAGTGCAGCCCAGTCGATCGTGCGACCGTCCAGCCGTGGCGGCGTTCCCGTTTTCAGGCGACCAAGCTTGAAACCAGCGCGCGCCATGGTTTCCGAAAGCGCGGTTGACGCCTTTTCGTTCATCCTGCCGGCAACGATCTTCTTTTCGCCGATGTGAATGAGACCGCGCAGGAACGTACCGGTGGTAAGCACAACGGATCCACACCGCAGCCGGCGGCCGCCCTCCAGCACAACACCAGCTATCCGCCTATCGGCAATGTCTAGGTCCAGCACTTCGGCCTCGACAACGGTCAGCCCGGGTTGCCCGCCGATCGCTGCCTGCATGGCACGCTTATAGAGTTTCCGGTCGGCCTGAGTGCGGGGACCGCGAACTGCCGGTCCCTTTCGCCGGTTGAGCAGACGGAACTGGATACCGGCAGCGTCGGCCACGCGGCCCATCAGCCCGTCCAGCGCATCCACCTCACGCACCAGATGGCCCTTGCCAAGACCGCCGATTGCGGGATTGCAAGACATGGCTCCGATCTGTGCAGCACTCATGGTAACGAGTGCGGTCGCCGCACCAGCGCGCGCCGCCGCGGCGGCGGCCTCACAGCCCGCGTGCCCGCCCCCGATCACGATGACGTCGTAAGAGTCGCGCATGTCCGATTCCGTTGCGGCGGCACATGTGTGCCCCGCGTCCGACGCTGTCAAGCTCGGCAATCGTTATGGGCCGTTTCACGTGAAACACATCCGAAACGATCTCCAGCACACGTCAACCGGCGCCTACGGTGTTTCACGTGAATCACTTGCCAATGCAGAACTCGGAAAATACGGCATCGAGCACGTCCTCGACATCGACTTGACCGGCAATCGTGCCAAAAGCCTTTGCAGCCGACCGCAACTCCTCGGCGCGCAGTTCCAGCCAAGCCGGGTCCATTGCGAGCGCCCTTTCCAGATGCGCCGCCGCTCGATTGAGCAATTCAACATGCCTTAGCCGCGCGGGCAGAATATCAGCATCGACGCCGATCGCGGTTTTGGCCCGCATCTCGATCGTCCGAAGCAGCTCAGTCAGCCCAACCCCCGTCTTGACGGAAACGACACAATCAAAATCAACGCCGGTATCGCTGGAAAGGTCGCACTTGCTGCGAACCAGCAGTTCGGCCGCATTCTGGCTGTTTAGCCCTATTTCGCCATCGGCCGGCACCAGTCGCAACACAAGATCGGCGTCCCGGGCGCGGGCGAGGGCGCGCTCGATCCCGATGGCCTCCACCATGCCGGCACCATCACGTAACCCGGCAGTATCCGTCAAAATCACCTTGATCCCGCCAAGGTCGAGCGCGACGTCGATGAGATCACGCGTGGTCCCCGGTTCGTCTGTGACAATGGCAACATCGCGTTTCGCCAGCGCATTCAGCAGGCTCGACTTACCGGCGTTTGGAGCGCCGAGGATCACGACGCGAAAACCCTCGCGAACGATTTCGGCGCGCTTGAAACCAGCAGTGTGGAAGCAGATCTCCCGGATCAAGAAAGCGACGTCAGCCCATACTTCATCGGCGACCGACCCCGGGACGTCGCTTTCATCCGAGAAGTCGAGCTCGGCTTCCATCATAGCCAACGCGTGGATGATCCGCTTGCGCCACGACGCGTAGGCTGCGCTCTGTGCACCCTGCGCGCTGGCCAGGGCAAAGCGGCGCTGCGTATCCGTTTCCGCGGCGATCAGATCGGCTAAGGCCTCCGCTTCGACCAGATCCATCTTGCCGTTCAGAAACGCCCGGCGCGTGAACTCACCCGGTTCAGCCATCCGCGTTGCGGCAAAGGCCCCGATTGCCTCGATTACCGAAGCCACGACTGCCCGGCCACCATGGAGATGAAACTCGGCGCAGTCCTCTCCGGTAAAGGAATGTGGTCCCCGGAAGAAAAGGACAAGGCCGCGGTCCAGCATTGTCCCATCGGCCGCTCGGAGGTTTCGGAGCGCGGCTGCGCGCGGCTCAATGTCATAGCCAGCCATGGCGCTGGTGATCGGCAAAGCAGACGGGCCTGAAACCCGCACCACGGCAACACCCGAAGGCACTTTGCCCGACGAAAGCGCGTAGATCGTTTCCCTGAATTGCATTTGCCTGTGCTCGCTCTACCTTCGCCGCTTCACTTCCGAGGATTCCTCCGTGCCGTTGCCTCCCGCCAATCTGCTCGCCGACGAGACCAGCCCGTATCTAAGACAGCACAAGGGCAATCCTGTTCATTGGCGCGGCTGGTCGCAAGCGGCCCTCGACGAGGCGAGGGAACTCGGCCGCCCCATCCTGCTCTCGATTGGCTACGCAGCCTGCCACTGGTGCCATGTCATGGCGCACGAAAGCTTTGAGGACACCGAAGTCGCGGCGGTCATGAACCGCCTCTTCGTGAATATCAAGGTCGACCGCGAGGAGCGGCCAGACATTGACCAGGTCTATATGACGGCCCTGCATGCGACTGGCGAGCAGGGTGGCTGGCCGCTGACAATGTTCCTGACACCGGATGCCAAGCCGTTCTGGGGCGGCACCTATTTCCCCAAGGAGCCGCGGTATGGCCGCCCAGGCTTTGTCCAGGTGCTGCAGTCCGTCCACCGCGCCTGGCAGGATCAGCAAGACAAAATTAACCAAAGTGGCGAGGCGTTGCGTTCGCATATCGAGGCGCGGCTCGCGCCAGTTGCCGAGCCGGCGTCTATCTCAGGCGAGCGCTTGGCCCAGCTTGCCAACGGCATTTTCGGCATGATGGATCTGGAGGGTGGGGGCCTTCGCGGTGCGCCGAAATTTCCCAACGCGCCGTTCATGCATACGTTGTGGTTGAGTTGGCTGGAAACAGGGAACACCGACCACCGCGACGCCGTGATCACTTCGCTGCGCAAGATGTTGAACGGCGGCATCTACGATCATGTCGGCGGCGGCCTTTGCCGCTACTCAACGGACGCATCATGGCTCGTGCCGCACTTCGAAAAAATGCTCTACGACAATGCCCAACTCATCCGTTTAGCCGTATGGGCGCACGCCGAAACCGGCGAAAAACTGTTTCATGTCCGAATCGAAGAAACGATCGGTTGGCTTCTCCGGGAGATGCGGCTCGAACGCGGTGCCTTCGCCTCCAGCCTTGATGCTGACAGCGACGGCGAGGAGGGCCTGTTCTACACTTGGACCCGGGAAGAGATTCAAGCGGTGCTCGGCGACAAAGCCCCGGATCTCTTCTCAGCATACGCACTTTCAGGTGCGGGCCATTGGGAAGGCAAACCGATTCTTCATCCCGCACCCGATTCTTCCGGGCCGGACGATCATCAGCACAGTCTCCTCGGCCAGCTAAGAAGTGCGCGGGAGAAGCGCGTTCGCCCCGGTCGCGACGACAAGGTGCTCGTCGACTGGAACGGCCTCGCCATCACCGCGATCGCAGAGGCTGGGCGCCATTTCGGCCGCACGGACTGGATCGATACGGCTTCCACAGCCTACCGTTTCGTTGTCGAATCGATGGATGCGGCGAAGCGCCTGCCGCATTCGATCCTCGAAGGACGCATGCTGTTTCCGGCAATGTCCAGTGACTATGCGGCAATGGCGAATGCTGCGATCGCCCTTCACGAGGCGACGAGTGATCATGATTATGTCGACGGCGCCACAGCGTTCCTGCACCAACTCGACCGCTGGTACTTGGACACATCGGGCACTGGCCATTTTCTGACAGCCTTGGATGCTGGCGATGTCCCCATCCGTATTCGCGGCGATGTCGACGAAGCGATCCCGTCCGCGACCTCGCAAATCGTTGAAGCCTTTATACGCGTCGCGGCCGCAACCGGCGATCTGGCACTCTTCGAAAAATCATGGGCCGTTGCGCAGGCAGCAGCGGGCAGGGCGTCAGATCAACCCTACGGCCAGGCCGGCATCGTCAACGCCTGCGCAATCCTACTTGGTCAGCGCAAGCTGGTCCTTGTCAGCAGTTCACCAGAGTCGATACTCGTTTCGGCTGCGAATCGGAAGCCGGATCCGAGACGAGTCGACACCTTCATTCGCCTCGGGGCTGAGGGAGCAATGCAGCTCCCAGGCGTTGCTGTCGACATGTCACAGGAAGCCGCCTGGCTTTGCATCGGCCAGGCCTGCCTGCCGCCGATCGCCGATCCTGAAACGCTTGCGGCGGCCCTCAGGCCGCCGCGCCAATCCCAAACCGAATAAATCGGTCAGGTGTTCATCGAATCGAAGAAGTCCGCATTCGTCTTCGTCTGCTTCAGCTTGTCGATCAGGAACTCGATGGCGTCGGTCGTTCCCATCGGCGCCAGGATGCGGCGAAGCACGAAGATCTTCTGCAGATCCGCCTTCGGGACGAGCAGATCTTCCTTGCGGGTGCCGGACTTGAGGATGTCCATCGCAGGATAGATACGCTTGTCGGCGACCTTGCGGTCGAGCACGATTTCAGAGTTACCCGTACCCTTGAACTCTTCGAAGATGACTTCGTCCATGCGGCTGCCGGTATCGATCAGCGCCGTCGCGATGATGGTCAGCGACCCGCCTTCCTCAATGTTGCGGGCCGCGCCGAAGAACCGCTTGGGCCGCTGCAGCGCGTTGGCGTCGACACCACCCGTCAGCACCTTGCCGGATGACGGCACCACGGTGTTGTAAGCACGACCAAGGCGCGTGATCGAGTCGAGGAGGATCACCACGTCGCGGCCGTGTTCGACCAGGCGCTTCGCTTTCTCGATCACCATTTCGGCAACCTGAACGTGCCGGGCAGCCGGCTCATCGAAGGTCGAAGAAATCACCTCGCCCTTCACCGAGCGCTGCATGTCGGTCACTTCTTCCGGCCGCTCGTCAATGAGCAGCACAATCAGGAAGCACTCTGGATGATTGGCGGTGACGGAGTGCGCGATGTTCTGCAGCAGCACCGTCTTGCCGGTACGCGGCTGCGCGACAATCAGCGCGCGCTGTCCTTTGCCGAGCGGCGCCACCAGATCGATGACGCGGGGCGAGATGTCCTTCGTCGTCGGATTGTCGATCTCCATCTTGATCCGTGACGTCGGATAAAGCGGCGTCAGATTGTCGAAGTGGATCTTGTGCCGGATCTTCTCCGGGTCGTCGAAATTGATCGTGTTGACCTTGAGCAGCGCAAAATAGCGCTCGCCCTCTTTCGGGCTGCGTATCGGACCTTCAACCGTGTCGCCGGTCTTCAGCGAAAAGCGCCGAATCTGCGAAGGCGAGATGTAGATGTCATCCGGACCTGGGAGGTAATTGGCGTTGGCGGAACGCAGGAAGCCAAAACCGTCCTGCAGCACCTCGACCACACCATCGCCGATGATCTCGACGTCCTGCGCCGCGAGCTTCTTCAGGATCGCGAACATCAGTTCCTGCTTGCGCATCACGCTGGCGTTCTCGACCTCGAGCGATTCGGCGAAAGCGATCAGGTCGGTCGGTTTCTTGTTCTTGAATTCTGTGAGTTTCATTTCCTGCATGGATGGACTCTGAGTCTGGAAAGTTCTGGGAAATTATCGGCAATGCGCGATATGTGCCGGAAGCGCCCAAAGAGCTGAAGGACGACGCGTCGGCGAGGAGGGAGATTTTTCTTTATCCGCCCGGCCGGCAAAGAGCAAGCGACGGATTCGAACGCGGCTAACGCTGAATGGTTTCGTCAGAATGGTTTCACGATCACCAGAATGACGATGCCGATCATCAGCAATGTAGGAACTTCATTCATCAACCGCCAGTGGCGCGCGGGTTTTTGGTTGCGGTCCTCGGCAAACCGGCGGACGGCGCCGGCGAAATAGCCGTGAACGCCCGACAGCACCACCACCAAGGCAATCTTGGCGTGCAGCCAGCCACCTGAGAAGGCGAAGCCGCTCCAGGCGAGCCATAAACCGGCCGCCCACGTAATGATCATTGCCGGATTGATGATGAAGCGCAGGAGCCGACGCTCCATAACCTTGAAGGTTTCCGACTGAACCGAGCCGATCTCGGCCTCGCAGTGATAGACAAAAAGCCGCGGCAAATACAGCATTCCCGCCATCCACGAGATCACTGCGATCACGTGAACGGCCTTGATCCAGAGATAAAGCGAGTCCGGATTCGCCCAGAACAGGAGTGCGGTCAGCGCAGCAAAGACAGCTATCGCAGCAGTCGCACGGATGGCTGCCTTGCGGCCGGAACCCGGATCGGCGCTCATCGCCTGGCCTCCCTGACCCGCTTCACCATCTGCCCGACATGCTCGACCGGCGCTTCCGGTGTGATCCCGTGACCAAGATTGAAGACAAGCGGTCCGTCACCGAGCTCCGCCAGGATGGCATCAACACCCTCGTCCAGCGCGAGACCGCCCGCGACAAGCCGCAGGGGGTCCAGATTACCTTGGACCGCTCCATCCTTCTGCAGCCGCTTTCCCTGAGCCAGCGGCACCGACCAGTCGAGGCCAAGAGCCGCAACACCGGTCCGTTGCCGGTAGTCATCCAACAACGCACCCGCACCTTTGGGAAATCCGATGATCGGAACGTCCGGGTGCCTCGCCTTGACCATCTTCACGATTCTGGCGACCGGTCCGGCACAAAACCGGCCGAACGAAGCCTCGTCCAGAACGCCTGCCCAGGAATCAAATATCTGGACCGCATCGGCACCCGCCTCGATCTGCCGGATAAGATATTCGGCTGAATGATTCGCGAGCAGATCGAGCAGTGACATAAACGCGTCAGGATGCCTGTAGGCGAACAGGCGCGCTGGTGCCTGGTCCGGCGTACCATGGCCGGCGATCATATAGGTTGCGACCGTCCATGGTGCCCCGCAGAAGCCCAGCAGCGTCGTTTCGTCGGACAGTTCTTCCCTTAACCGGGCAACCGTCTCATAAACCGGCTCGAGCACGTCATGAAATCGCCAGCCATCAAGTTTGGCGATTTCGTCCTTGCCGATCGGTGTCATCAGCGGCCCGCGCCCTTCCTCAAAACGAAGGTCACGGCCGAGAGCATGTGGAACAACCAGGATATCGGAAAACAGGATCGCTGCATCGAAGCCGAAACGCCTGATCGGTTGCAGCGTTGCCTCGACCGCCAGATTCGGATTGTAGCAAAGATCGAGGAAACTTCCGGCTTTCTTCCGTGTTTCACGGTACTCAGGAAGGTAGCGGCCAGCCTGTCGCATCATCCAGATTGGCGGGGGGAAAACGGTCTTGCCGCGTAAAACCTCCGCGACGATCCTGCTCGATGCCATGCGTCATACCTATCCCGTGTCGCTCCAAATAAATGAAATTCTAAAGATAGAGTCTTTTGATTCTAAGAGTCTGTTGGAATCGGTGGTCTGCAGTCATCCCCGCAGGAGCCCTCGCTTTTGTCTTCTGGCGGAAGCGTAAAACCGTAGGCAAGATAGGGATAAGTATGTGGACGGCGGTAAATTAAATAACCAGATCAATAGTTTATGGCATCCCTTATTAGTTGCTAAAACATTAATGGCCGAAGACGGGCGCTGGAATTCCCGCTCTTCTCCACAAAGCCTGCGGCGAATGCGCGCCACTCCGAATTGTGGACAAGCAGCACTCTGATACAGTCGCCTGGAGTGCCGCTGACCGGCTCTCCCAGTTTGCCCACATCCGTCCACAACACCTGAAGAATCCCGTGCAGAAACCGCAAAGCTTCTTCCATCTGCATCTGATTTCTGACGCGACGGGCGAGACTCTCATTGCTGCGGGCCGCGCCGCAGCCGCGCAATACAAGGATGCGCGTGCGATCGAGCACATTTACCCGCTGATTCGCACCGAGAAGCAGATCATGAAGGTTTTTGAAGACATCGAGAACGAGCCTGGCATTGTGCTTTACACGGTCGTAGATCAAAAGCTTGCCGCCCAGATCGACTCTCGTTGCGCAACAATGGGGTTGCCCTGCGTCTCCGTGCTCGAGCCGGTGCTGACCGTTTTCCAGTCATATCTCGGCACACCGGCCGGCCGGCGTGTTGGCGCCCAGCACGTCCTCGATGCCGAATATTTCCGCCGTATTGATGCGCTCAATTTCACGATGGAGCACGATGACGGCCAGCTTCCGGCCGATGTCGACGAAGCGGACATCGTGCTGATCGGCATTTCGCGCACATCAAAGACGCCGACGAGCATTTATCTCGCAAACCGCGGCATCAAAACCGCGAACGTACCGATCGTCCTCGGCGTGCCGCTGCCGGAGGCCCTTCTCAAGGCCGCTCGGCCACTGATTGTCGGACTGATCGCGACAGCGGAGCGGATTTCGCACGTCCGGCAAAACCGTTTGCTTGGATCAACGGCCGACTACCAGTCGCAGGACTACATTGACCGCGCAGCAATTGCAGAGGAGCTCGCCTATGCTCGGCAGCTCTGCAACCGCCACGGCTGGCCGATGATCGACGTCTCGCGCCGCTCGATCGAAGAGACGGCAGCAGCAATCGTTGCGCTGAGGAGCAAGGCGCGCTAGGCGGAGCGATGCCCCAGCAGCGGCTCATCCTTGCGTCCGGCAGCCCGTTCCGGAAACAACTTCTCGACCAGGCCGGTGTGTCTGTCGAGGTCATTCGCCCGGAGATTGACGAGCGCGCGGTCGAAGCGGCGCTCAAAGGAAGCGGTTCGACGCCTGAAGATGTTGCGCAGGTTCTAGCTGAAGCCAAGGCGGTTTCAGTCAGCGAGCAAAACCCGGATGCGCTTGTCATCGGCTGCGACCAGACCCTGTCGCTTGGCGATCAGATTTTTCACAAGCCCGCTGACATGGAAGGCGCACGCCGTCATCTGCTCGCGCTGTCCGGTCAGACGCATCAATTGAACAGCGCCGTCGTGATCGCGAGAAACGGCGAAGCCATCTGGCGGCATGTCGGTGTCGCTCGGCTGACTATGCGCGAACTAAGTCCCGCCTTTATCGGTCAGCATCTGGCGCGCGTTGGCAACAAAGCGCTTTCGAGTGTTGGCGCATACCAGATCGAAGGCGAGGGCGTGCAGCTCTTCGACAAGATCGACGGCGACTATTTCACCATTGTGGGATTGCCGCTCCTGCCGCTGCTTGCCGAACTTCGAAACAGTGACGCGATCGATGGCTGATCAGCCCAGAGCATTCGTCTGCGGGCACCCAATTGCGCACTCGCGATCGCCGATGATTCATGGCTATTGGTTGAAAGAGCTCGGCCTCCTCGGATCGTACGA
>Ga0335075_10000658_pt1 | contig 59308 bp, 70 predicted proteins | sample Lox_Sample_24_FD_206723 | JGI IMG/M metagenome (GOLD analysis project Ga0335075, IMG submission 206723) | Soil microbial communities from Loxahatchee National Wildlife Refuge, Florida, United States - Lox_Sample_2.4 | ecosystem: Environmental > Terrestrial > Soil > Wetlands | place: USA...
CACGGTCTTTCAGAAGGGCTCGAAGCCCAGGAGCAAAAAGTGCTCACCTGCTGGCGGCCACCTTCAGCCAAGTCTGCCGTACGGCGGACCCGACACGACTTATTAGGAGGAAACGGCCTTGTACACCCACCGTAGCCCCCACCGCGGCCGTGCTCGCGGCGGCCTGACCGCCCGGGAGGCCCTCGCGGCGACCGCCGCCGGGCTGGTGATCGCCTGGATGGCCCACCACGCCGACGCCGGCACCGGCACTGGCGGCGACGTCAGCGCGGCGGGTGCCGCGCGGATGAGCACCGCGTCGGCGAACGTCGCGCTCGGCAAGCGGCTCGCCGCCGCCGACGGGTGGGGGAGCGGCAGCCAGTGGTCCTGCCTGGACGCCCTGTGGACCCGTGAGAGCGGCTGGCGGATGGTCTGGAACTACCAGGGGTCGGGGGCCTACGGCATCCCGCAGTCCCTGCCCGCGTCCAAGATGGCCGCCGCCGGCGCCGACTACATGACCAACCCGGCCACCCAGATCCGATGGGGCCTGGGCTACATCGCCTCCGCGTACGGCACGCCGTGCGGCGCGTGGGCGCACGAGACCGCGGACGGCTGGTACTAGCCCCGCCGCCCGCATGACCAGCAGCGCCGGCCCGGCGCTCAGCCGCCAAGAAGAACCGCCGGGCCGGCCAGGGAGAGCACCGCAAGTCCTGAACAGGAAGGAAGCAACATCATGCACATTCCCCACGTCCATGCCGCGTTCGCGACGTGGGCGGTCATCGCCGGCGTCGCCGTCGCCGTGATCGTGCTGGCCGGGCTGGGCGGGCTGCTGCGCCGCCACGCGGCCCGGCTGGCCGGCTGCACGGCGTTCGGCGCGGCGGTGGCGATCGGCGTCACCGGCTGGTTCGGCGGCATGGGCCGCGCGAGGATCGCGCGGGCCGCCGCCCACCCGGCGCCGCACCAGGCGGCCGTTACCGTCAACGGGACGCTGGCCAGCGCGTTCGCGGTCACGTTCATCGTGGTGACCGCCCTGGCCCTGATCGCGGTGTCGCTGGCCGGCCGGCGCCGCCGCTACGCCCCGGCCCGCCAGGGCCGCCCTGGCCGCCGGTACGCGGCGAGGGGCTGGTGAGGCCGCCATGGCACCGAAGGCACCCGCCCGCCACGCTCCCGCCCCGGCCCCGCGCCGGTCCAAGTTCGCGGCCCTGACCGGCCTGGTGCTCGGCTCCACGCTGGCGGCCCTGGCCATGTCAGACGGGGCCCGGGTGCGGATCGGCTCGGGCCTGCCCGGCTGGCTGAGCCTGTTCCTCGGCGGCGCGGTCGTCTGGCTGGTCGTCGTCGCCGCGACCGCGGTGATCGCCGAGGTCCTGCGCCGCAACCGGCAGGCCATCGGCCGCAGCGCCGGACGGCAGGCACGCCGGGCCGGCCGCGCCGGCCGGCGGCATGGCGGCCGGATGCGGCGCGCGGCGGTCCGCAGGGGAGCGGCATGGGCCGGCCCCCGCTGGCAGGCCCGCAACGCCCCGGCCAGCACGGGCGCCAGCACCACGACCGTGGCGGGCGACCCCGGCGCCCCGGCCGGCGGCGACGCCGACGGCTCCGCCCCTGGCCCGGGCGGGAACGGCTACCCGGAGCACCCGGTGCACCCGGTGCACCCGGTGCACGGGCGCGGCCCGTGGCTGCTGCGGGGCAGGTCCCGCAGCGGCCGCGTCATCGACCCGCTCGGGAACGGCGGCCGCGGCAGCTCCGAGGGCGTCGTCGCCGTCTACATCCTCGCCGACCTGGACCACCGCCTGGCAGTCGCTGACTCCGACCCGGACCTCCAGGCCCAGGTCAGGCCCCTGCCGGGGCCAGATGACACCGACCCGGGCTGGCCTGACTGGGACGACGGCCCGGCCGCCGGCCACGGCCTTGACCCGGCCACGGAAGAGGCCATCAAGAGGCAGGTCTGCACCTGGGGAGCGGCCGACGGCCTGGAGCCGGACGAGGTCCTGCTGGGCGCGGACGGCTCGGTCACCATCGACCGGCGCCCCAGGCACGCCTGGGCGCAGCCCGTCACCGGGACGCTGCGCTGGGAGCGGACCGAGGGCGGCGGCACCCGGGTGATCGACCTGTACCCGACCAGCGGCCGCCCCGCCGTGGTCGGCCCCGACCCCGCCGCAGGCCACCCGGCCGGCGACGGCACCACCGAATCAGGAGGAACCGACATGACAACCGACACCTACCGGCCCGGCGCCCCGCGCCGCGCCCGCCGCGTCGACGCCGACGTCGCCGTCACGTGGAAGCAGCTGGTGGCCGCCACCGCCGACTTCGAGCCGGAGACCGACTCCCACCTCATGGACTGGATGGCCGGCGAGGCCGCCGGGATGACCACGTACGCCGAGTCGATCACCGACGTGTACGAGACCGCCGTGAACACGGTCGGCCTGGACCCGGTCGCCATGCAGGCGCTGCACGAGTACGCCGAGGCGGCCGCCGAGGCCGGCAAGGCGATGGCCGACGCCCGTGCCCGGTTCGCCGCGCACTACCAGGCAGTCCGCGAGTTCACCGCCGCCGGCGGCGTCATGCCGCACGACGGCCGGTGGATCACCGGCGAGGGCGAGTAGCCCGAAGCCAGCCCGGGGCCGGGACTTCCCCCCCGGCCCCGGGCAACCCACCGCACCACCACCGAAGGGAACGCGAAGGCGATGACCAGGACGACGACCACCAGGCAGGGACCCTGCCCGGTGCCGCCGCACCCGCAGGACCCGGAGAACGACGACGACCTGCCCCAGGCGGGGCCGGAGGCCGAGTCGGCGCTGTCCAGGTTCGCGCGGTGGGTCGCGCACGCCCCCGCCGAGCGGGCCCCGCTGCCCGCGATCCCCGCCGCCTGGGCCACGGCCGAGGCCCTGCACCTGGCGGCGGTCCCCGTCATGTACCCGGGCATGGCCACCGTGGCGGCCGCCGGGCTGGCCTACGGCATCGCGTCCCGCGGCCAGGACGGCGAGGAGGAGCGGCTGTCCCCGGCCGAGGTCGCCGGCATCACCGCCGCCGCAGGCGGCTGGCTGGCCCTGGGCGATGCCGCCGGCCCGCTGGCGGGCGGGTGGCCGCCCTGGCTGACCATGGGCTACCTGGCCGTGTCCGCGTGCGGGTACTGCTGGCTGCGGACCCACTCCGCGGTGCGCGCGTCCCGCGCCCGCCGCGACGCCGAGGCCGAGCGGCAGGCGGCCGAGCTGGCCGCGAAGACCGGCTGGCACCAGCTCGCCCCGCTGCTCGGCCTGCAGGGCTCGCACCTGCTGGCCGCCGAGGACACGCTGCTTGGGGAGACCTGGCTGATCGACACCCGCGGCACCGGCAAGCTCGCCTCCCAGGTCAACACCCGGACGATCGCCGAGCGGCTCGGCGAGATCGAGATGATCCCCGAGGGCCGCATCGACGTCTACCGCGACCGGCTCCCCGGCCGGATCCGGATCACCATCCGCCGTACCGACCCGTGGGCGAGGGCCCTGGCCCACCCCGCCACCCGCCCCGGTGCCGGCCTGCCCTACAGCGAGCACGCCGAGGACCCGTCCTCCATCCGCAAGCCGCTGGTCATCGGGGCCGACCCGGAGACCGGCGAGCCGCTGCGCCTCACCTTGTGGGATGAGGAAGAGGGCGGCAAGGTCGTCATGATCGTCGCGAAGAAGGGGTCCGGCAAGACGACCCTTCTGTCCGACATCTCCGAGCGGATCACCGCCTGCCCCGACGCGCAGCTGCTGCAGGTCAACCTGGGCAAGAACCGCGAGGACCGCCGGTGGGCGCCGCTGGCCGCCGCGAACGCGCTCGGCCGCGATGAGCTCGGCCGGGCCCGCCGGCTGCTGGAGTACGTCGTCCTGGCGATCGAGGAGCGGTCCAAGGGCGGCGATGACGCCAAGGTCACCCCCACCCCGGCCACCCCGCTGCTGGTCGTGAAGATCGATGAGGTCGACCAGGTCGCCCGCGACCCGGTCTGCAAGCAGCTGCTGTCCAGCATCGCGTCCAAGTGCCGGTCCGAGGGCGTGGCGCTGCTGATTGCCGGGCAGCGGGCCACCGCCGCGTGGGTCGGCGGCGCGGACCTGCGCGCCAACGTCGACATCGTGCTGCTCGGCCGGTTCTCCCGGGCCGGCGAGGCCAAGAAGGCCACCGGCGACGAGATCAGCCTGCCCGACATGGGCGAGTACGGCGAGGGCCGCCCCGGCGTCTGGCTGGTCTACGAGCTCGGCGGCGGCGGCACCTACGAGCGGGGCCGGGTCTTCAACCTGTCCGACCCCGCCGACATCGAGGCGATCGTCATCCGCCGCGCCGCCACCCGCCGCCCCTACGTCCCCGAGCCCGCCCTGGCCGCCCTCAGCGACCTGTGGGACCTGGTCACCGGCGAGGACCCCGTCGACGACGAAGAGGACGGCCAGTACGGGCCGCCGGCGGGCAGCGCCGGCGGGCTGATGCCCGGCACCGCCGACGTCGCCGCCAAGACCGCCGCGACCCGCGCCACCCTGTCCGGCACGGACGCCGTGGCCGCCGCCATGTCCGGCCGCCCGCAGCCCGAGCCGGAGCGGGCCGCCGAGGTCACCGCCGAGCGGACCCGGCAGATGCTGATGGCCAACTACGGCGACATCGACATCCCGCCCGCCGACCGGAGCGCGCTCCTGCGGCTGCTGGCCGACCCGGCCGGAACCAGCGCGGCCGAGGCCGCGGTCGTGCTCGGCAAGACCAAGTCGACCGCGCACCGGTACCTGTCGGCGCTGCGCGCCACCGGTGTCGCGCGCCTGGACGGATCCGGCCGCGGGTCCCGGTTCCGCCTCGCCAGCTCCCCGGCCCCCGGCCCCGCCGGGCCCGGCCTGGTCGCCGTCCCCGACGACGAGGCCGACGACCTGGACGACCTGGACGACCTGGATGACCGCGCGGCAGGTGACGGACGGTGACCGTAATCGTCCCGCCAGCGTCCCGCGCGATCGTCCCGCCAGCGTCCCAAACCGCAGCCCAGCAAGACGGGATGGGACGAAGACGGGACGATCCCGCCTCGCGCCCGTCGCCACCCTCCGCCACTGAAAGGACCGGCCGATGATCACCGCAACCCCTCCGTCATGCCAGCCGATGCCCGGCCCGCCGGGCGCCGCCTGGCCCTCCGCCCGCCCTGGCACCGACTACTGCGGGCCGTACCCGCAGTGCTGCCCGCACGCCGCCGTGGCGGCCCATGCCGGCCTGCTGGCCTGGCCGGCCGCGCACCCGCTCATCACGGTGTGCGCCGCCATCGCCGCCGCGGTGGTCATCGCCACCGTCATCGACGGCCTCCGGATCCGCCGGCGCCAGGCGGGGCGTGCCTGGTGAGCAGCGACCACGAGGCCCGGCTGCTGGCCGGGGCCCACGACCTGGCCGACCTGGAAGAGCTCGCCGACGACGCAGTGCGGATCCTCGGCCGCGGCCGGGCCGCCGGCCTTGACCCCGCCGCCACCGGCGGGCTGGTGACAGCCGCGACCGCCCTCGGCGCCAGCCCTGGCGACGTGTACGCGGCGGGGCGGCTGCACCGCGCCTACCCCAGCGACCGGGAGTTCCTCGAGGAGCTGTCGCTCGCCGAGGAGGACCTCACCGAGCGGGCCGCCGCCGTCAGCCGCCTGCAGGAGCTGGTCGCCAGCGCGCTGGACGCCGCCCTCGCCGACGTCGGCTTCAAGGGCCGCGACGCGGAGAAGCGGATCGAGCTGTGCGAGGAGGCCGCCGGCATCCTGGACCAGCTCGCCCCCCGGATCCGCCTGGCCCTGGCCCGCGTCCGCACGGTCCCCGCCGACCTGGGCGAGACCTACGAGGCCGCCTACGACATGGTCCGCCGCGGCGGGGTCCTGCCCCGCCGCGGCCGGTGGATCACCGGCGAGGATCCCGGCGGCCAGCCGGCCAGGGCCCGCCTCCCGCGCCGCCGTGACATGCTGCCCGACCTCGCCCCCGACGTCGCCGCGGCGGCCGCTGCCGGGCTGCCCGCCTGGCTGGCCCTGCACGGCTGGGAGCGCGAGGGCGACCACCGCGGCTGCCAGGTATGGCGGCTGCGCGACCAGGCCCGCATCCTCATCCCCCCGGCAGACATGCGCTACGACGACACCACCGACCTGGTCACCACCGCCATCAGCACGATCGCCCGGCACGCCGGGACCCCGCCCCGCACCGTCTTGTCCGGCGCCACCGCCATGGCGGCGCCCGAGGGCCCCGCGCCGCCAGCGCCTTCTCCGTCCGCGCCGGGCGGCGCCTGGACGCCGGTCCGGTACCCGCGCAGCCACCCCGACACGCCCGCGATCTACGGGGCCCTCATGCGTTCTGGCGCGCCCCTTTACGGGCGGTTCCTCATCGGGGACCAGCCACGCCCGGATGGCTGCCTGACCGTCTACCAGGAGGCACCGCCAGAATCCCCGTCCGGCTCTGACTACGTCCAGGGCCTCGCGGTCCCCGACGGCGACGGCGGCTGGTACCTGGGCTGCAACCGGTGCCGCGCCAAGCTCCCGCCCCGGACGCCTGGCCTGTGCCCTGGCTGCGCGGCGGGCCGCGCAGCCAGGCTCAGGAAGGCCAGGGACTTCACGCCGGGCGACAGGTTCATCAGCCCCGACGGGCTGCCCGCCTACGGCCTCGGCGAGGTCCGCGAGGTCGCCGACGTGACCCGGGCCGGCGGCGAGGTCGAGATCGTCAGCATCCCGGTCCCCGGAACGGCGGACCGGCGCACGCTGCATGAGGTGTTCGCCGCAGGCGACCAGCTCGAGGCCACCCAGTAGACCGGGCCGCCCCCGCAATCGCCGGGCGGGCGCAAGCCCGCCAGAGACTCCGCGCCCGCCCGGACCACCCACCCCAAGGAAGGACAGCACCCCCGAGATGAACCGACTGAAGGCACTAGCCGCCAGGCTGGCGGGCCGGTGGATCTGCCCGCAGCCATGCGGCGCGATCAACCCGGACTTCACCGGCACCTGCATCAGGTGCGGCAAGTAACCCCGACCCCCTGAAGCGCCGGGCGGGCGCAAGCCCGCCAAGACTCCGCGCCCGCCCGGCAACCTCCGAAAGGAAGCACCACCATCATGACCCAGAACCAGGCCGGCACCGAGGCCGGCCGCCGCTCCGGCCCCCCGCACCCGTACGGGGCCGGCCACCTGAACGTGGAAGACCCGAACGCGCACCTGGTGCCCGTGCCGGCCACCATCCGCCAGCCCATCACCATCGGCGCCGACCCGGACACCGGCCAGCCACTGCAGGCCGCCCTGTGGAATCCGCTCAGCGGCGCGATGACCATCGCGGTCACCGGCGACGGCCCGGCGGCCGCCAGCGTGATCGACTCCATCGCCGAGCGCGTCACCGCGTGCGACGACGCCGCCCTGCTGTACGTCAGCCGCCAGGCCCCGGACGGCAGCGGCTGGCACACCCTCGCCGAGGCCGCCGGCCATCCCGGAGACGACGGCGGGGCGCTGCTGGTCCTGCAGCTCGCCAGCCTCATGATCCACGGCCGCGGCGCATCAGGCCGCCAGGCCCTCGAGCACGTCCCCACGAGTGATGAGCCGCTGTGGGTGCTGCTCATCGAGGACACCACCGCGCTCGCCGGCGACCCCGAGGCCATGGCGCTGCTGGCCCAGGTCTGCATGACAGGCAGGACCGAGGGCGTCGCGGTGGTCATCGCCGGGCCGGCGGCAGCCCCCGGCGCCGAGGTCCGCGCGAGCATCAGCGCCGACCAGATGATCGACGCCGCGCAGCTCGCCGGGCAGTCCTTCGCCTGGCAGGACGGCGGCGTGGCGATCCTGGCCGCCAGCCGCGCCAGCCGGGTCCCCCGCCAGCTCGAGCCGGCCCTCGCCGGCCTCCAGCCGCTACTGGAGCTCGCCGCCGCCTGGCCGGCAGAGGAGGCACCAGGCCCCTGGACTGGGACCCCCGGCCTTCCCCGCACCGACTGGGACGGCAGGGCCGCCGCCCTCCGCCCCGCCAGCGCGCCGGGAGCCTGGTACGCCGCCCAGGCCGAGCATGCCGCCGCCGAGGTCGACCGGATCCTGGGCGGCAAGTGCGACGGCCCGGGCGGGCGGATGACCGGGCATGGCCTGACCGCCGTCACCTACGCGGTGCTCAGCCTGCGCGAGGCGCTCACCGCAGCCGCCGACGACACGGCCGCCGAGCTCGCCAGCGCAGCGGAGGCACTCGCCGACATCACCACCGCCATCGACGGCCTGCCCGACGCCCGGCGGCCACGCCGCCGGTGGCTGCCCCGCCGGCACAGGCGCGCGCCGGGCATCGAGTACACCCAGCCCGAGGTACTCACCCAGGGCCTGATCGATGGATGGGCCGACTGGCAGGACGACCCCGCCGACGTCGACTGGGGACCCCGGCTGGCCGGCGCGCTGGTTCCCTACGCGATCGACCACGGCCGCCCGGTCTCCCCGTGGGCGCCTACCGGGATCCGCCGCGGCCGCAACGGCCTCGGCCGGTGGGGAGAGAACGCGACCGCCGACATGCTGGTCACCTGCCGGCACCGGGGGCAGCGGCACCTGCTGCTGGTGGAGCGCGCCGACGGCGGCGGCTGGGCAGTGCCCGGCGGCTCCATCGAGGACGGGGAGGACGGCCTGACCGCCGCCATCCGCGAGCTGAGGGAGGAGACCCGCCTGGTCGTCTCACCGGAGCTCGCCCGGGCGGGGCTGCCCCGGCATGTCCCCGACCCGCGCGCCTCCGATGAGGCGTGGGCGGTCACCGTCCCGTGCGCGATCGACCTCGGCGACGTCGACATCATGCCCGCCGTGGCCGGCGCCAGCGACGCGCGCCGCGCTGCGTGGCTGCCCGCCAGCGACTACGACCACCTGCTGGACAGCCTGATCATCCGCTATGCCGGCTCCGGTACCCCGGTGGTGTTCATCGCCCACCAGCAGATGCTGCGGGCGTTCCTCGGCGGGCTGCCCGCCGCCCGCCACGACAGCGCCCCGCCCGTCGTCATCCACACGGTCGGCTGGCTCTGGCAGTGGATCGACCGGCTCGGCCTCGCGGTTCCCCGGTCGCTGTGCGGCGCGCTGCAGGTCACCGTGCCCGGCCAGCCCGAGCCCGGCCCCGGCACGCCGCAGTGCCCCGCCTGCGCCGCCCGTCTCGCTGCCCGGAGGACGCCATGACCACGACGGAGGAAATGTACGACAGGCCTACGAGTCCCCGGGAGCAACGGCGGCTGCGCGAGCTGGCCACCGAGATGGAGGCCCGCAAGGCCGCCCCCGGCACCCCGCCCGCCGGGAAGGTCCCGGCCGCGGAGCCGGCCGGCCCGGACCAGCGGCCGCCAGCCGGCCGGCACGGCATGGCCCCCATTGGCCGGGTCCACCCGCACCCCGACAACATCCGCGAGGACCTGGGCGACCTGGAGGAGACGACCGAGTCCGTCCGGGCGGCGGGCATCCTGCAGGCACTCCTCGTGGAGCCGATGCCCGGCATGCCCGGGCACTGGCGGGTCATCGCCGGGCACCGCCGCCTCGCCGCGGGCAAGGCGGCCGGGCTGAAGAAAGTACCGGTCATCGTCAGGGAGCCCGACGACCGCGCGCCCGAGGAGCTGATGCTCATCGAGAACTGCCACCGCGAGGGCCTGACCGCGATCGACAAGGCCGAGGCGATGGGCAAGCTGCGCAAGGAGCGCGGCTACAGCGTCGCCAAGATCGCGAAGTCGACCGGCTTCAAGGAGCCGACGATCTACACCTACCTGGCGCTGCTGGACCTGGACGGCAAGACCCGCCAGATGGTCCGCGACGGCCGGCTGACCGTCACCGACGCCCTCGCCGGCGTCCGCCGCGTCCGCAAGCAGAAGCGCAAGCGGCAGGGCAGGCCCGACGTCGGCCCACTGTGGGAGCCCGACCACTTCACCAGCCAGCACCAGCTGGCCCGCAAGGCCAAGAAGCTGTGTGACGCCCGCGAGCACACCGCCCGCCGCCGCGTCGGCCGCATCGCCTGCGGGCAGTGCTGGGAGACCGTCATCCGCGAGGACGAGCGGACCGTCAAGGCCACACTCGGCGGCGGCCAGTGACCCGCCAGGAAGGCGCCAGCCGGCGCGGGCACGCTGCCCGCGCCGGCCAGGCGGTCATCACCGCGGCGCTGGCCATCGAGGCGACGGTCGCAGCCCCCTTGCTGCCCCCCGCCCCTGAACAGCCCGCCCGGCCGCCCCGCCCCGGGACGGCAGCGGCAAGGCGCATCATCGCGGGGACCGCCCTGCTCGCCGTCCTGCTCACTGCGCCCGCCTGCAGCCACGGCAAGGCCCCCGGCCCGCTCGCGCGCTGCCCGGCCGGGGAGGCCCGGATCCGGGACGTGACCCGCCCGCCCGGCAGCCAGTGGACGTGCGTCCGGTGAGCGGCCCGGTTCGCATCTGCGGGCTGGTGTACCTGCTGCACTTCACCCAGGTGTACGTCCCCTACCCGGAGGCCCCGCCGTGCGCGTGCGCCCGGCACTACACCGGGTTCGCCGCCGGCGGCCCGCGGGCGCTGAAGCGGCGGCTGGCCAAGCACGGCACCGCCGACGGCGCCCGGCTCATGCTCGCCGTCGCCCGCGCAGGGATCACCTGGGAGCTGGCCCGCACCTGGCCCGGCGACCGGGCCCGCGAGCGGCAGCTCAAGATCCAGGGCGGCGCCGCCCGCCGCTGCCCGCTGTGCGGGGTCACCCCGCGCCCCGGGCCGCTGCCCCGCAACGCCGACGGGTCTGTCTCGCGGACGCTCACCACCGAGGCACAGCGCGCGGCGGCCGGCCTCATGACCGCCGCCCTGGCGGCCGAGCACGCCGGGCTGCGCGACAGCGCCGCGTGCGGGGCGCTGCCCCGCCCGCTCGAGCGCGGCGCGCTGCCCGCCGGCACCGACCCATGGGCAGCCCCGCTGCCGGCCACCGGTCGCCGGGTCCTGGCAGAGGCGACGGAGGCCCGCCATGCCCGCCGCTGAGGTCGCCATCACGTCGTTCGGGTTCCTCCACGGGCCGCCGCCGCCAGGCCAGCACCTGGTCGTCGACGTCCGCGCGCACTTCCGCGACCCGCACTTCAACACGGCGCTGCGGGACCTGGACGCCACCGACCCGCGCGTGCACCAGGCCGTCACCACCACCCGCGGAATCACCGACCTGGTCATGGCGACCGCGCTGGCCGTCGCGGCGTTCCGGTCCGGCCCGGTGCCCGGCCCGGTCGCCGTCGCGGTCGGCTGCGCCGGCGGCCGCCACCGCGCCGCCGGCATCGCGATCGCCCTCGGCCGACTCCTGGACGACTGGGGCATCCCCGCCAGCGTCGCCCACCGCGACATCGGCAAGCCCCGTCGTGGAGCGAGCGTGAACCCCTGCACCCAGACAAGGCCAGCCCTGCCGGCGGCCAGCCCTAGCGAGAGGAACAAGACCCCCATGCCCGACAGCAGCACCAGCATCGTGGCCCCGGCCGGCGACCTGGCGGCCGCCGGCCTAGTCGACATCGACGCGATCGAGGCCCGCGCCCTGGCCGCCCCCGGCGGCCCCTGGGAGGCATACCCGGACAAGGTCCGGATCCCCTGGACCGCCCCCGACGACGAGACCGACGACGGCCGGTACATCGAGATGATGCGAGGCGACTGGCACCGCCGCGAGGACGTCCCCGACGACCTGTGGCCCTTCCTCGGCACGGCCCGGGACGACGTGCTCGCCCTCGTGGCCCTGGCCCGCTGGCTCACCGCCGCCCTGGCCGACGCGCTCGCCCCCGCCGCCAGCGAGAAGGAAGAAGCGGGCCGGTGACCGCGACCGTCACGGTCAGGCTGGCGGACGGCACGGGCCGCCCCGCGCCGCTCCACCTGGCCGGGAGCGGCTGGTTCTATGCCTGTCCCTGGTGCCAGGCGCCGGTATCCAGCCCCGAGGCGTGGCAGGAGCACGAGCGGGCTAACGCCGAGGCGTGCGCCCGCCGCGGCGAGGACTACCAGCCGGTGCCGTGCCCATCGTCCGTCGCCGAGGCATGGGGGGCGAGGGGGTGCCCCGACCCGGCCTGCCTGGCGAACATGCCCGCCGCCCGGCTTGCCGATGCGCTGCGGCGCCGCGAGGAAGAAGAAGCCCGGCAGCGGGAGCGAGAAGACCGCGACAGGCGGGTCCGTGAGTACGCAGAGACCCGCGGCCAGCGGCACCAGCAGGACGATGCCCTGTGGGCACGCACGCAGGCCGACGCCGGCACCAGCGGCGGCCCCGCGCGCCGCGGGGACCTGATCGTCGTCCGGCAGCACCATCCTGGCTACGGCAGCGGCGTCCCGTCCGACAGCTACACCGTCGGCGTGGTCACCAGCGTCGCCCGCGACGGCACCGTGAAGGCTTACCAGCCCGCGGGGGACTTCCCCGAGCCCGACTGGCAGGGCAAGGTCAGCAAGGGCACCGACCTGGCCAGGTCGAGGCCCGACCGCACCTGGACGCTCAGCGCCCGGGACGTCGACGTCCCCGGCGCGCTGGCCACGGCGGCATGCCACACATGGCCGCGCGATGAGTGCATGACCCGGCCATTCGACTCGATGGCCGACGTGCACGCCGCGCTGCAGCCGCACCTGAAGCCCGGCCAGCCAGGCACGCAGGCGCTCAGCGCCGCGGCGGGCCAGTGGGAGCAGGCCCGCCGCCAGGCCCGCGAGCTGCGCCCGCCCATGTCAGCGCCGAGAGAGGAATTCCTGCAGGCGCACGCCGCGTACGCGGCCGCCGTCGGCGCGGCCAACGAGGCCTACCGTCAGGCGGCGTCCGCAGCCGGCCAGGACCCGGGCGACCCCCCGGCTGCCGGGGGCGGCAGCGGCAGGGCTCCCCGGGGCCGCCAGCCGGGCGGCGTGGCCGCGGCGTGGAACCAGATGGTGGCCGCCACCGGCGGCTTCGAGCCAGAGACCGACGCGCACCTGACGGGCTGGATGGCCGGCGAGGCGGCCGGGATGGCCGCGTACGCCGAGGCGATCGGCGACGTGTACGAGACCGCAGTGAACACCGTCGGCCTGGACCCGGCCTCCATGCAGGCCCTGCACGAGTACGCCGCGGCGGCCGCCACTGCGGCCAGGGCGATGGCGGCCGCCCGGGCGCGGTTCACCGCGCACTACCAGGCGGCCCGCGAGTTCACCGCCGCCGGCGGCGTGCTGCCGCACGACGGCCGGTGGATGACCGGGGAGGGCGACTGAGGTGAGCCGCCGCCGCGTCGTCATCACCGACCTGGACGCCAGCCCGCCGGTCTACCCGTGGGGCGGCGCCCCGGCCCACCTGGCCACCCGCAGGCAATTGCGCGCGATGGGGCTGCGGCCCGGCCGGCAGGGCGTCCAGGCCCTCGTCCTGTGGGCGTCCCGCCGCGGCGGGACGCCCCCGCGTCGACGGGTACCGGTGGGCCGCCCTGTACGACACCCGCCGCGCCCGCCCGCGCATCGCCATGTCCGACCGCCGCGCCGCCGCACTGGCGGCCGCCCTGAGCGCGCGGATGACCTGCCCCCAGTGCGGCGTCAACCGCGGCTACGTCCCCTCAGCCCGGATCGGCGCCTGCAATGACTGCGGCCCCGGCATCGCCGCCTGACCCCGAACGGAGCCCCATGACCACCACCAACAACGCACTCCCGGCAGGCGCTACGGCCGGGAGGCCCGATGAGATGGCGCTCGCCGAGTACACCGCCATCAAGGCTGAGCAGGTGGCGCGGATCAACACCCGCGACAACCTGATCTACGTGACGCTCGTGGCCATCGCCGGCGCGCTGACCGTCACCCACACCGCCGCCAGCCGCGGCTACCTGCTGCTCGTGCCCGCCGTCACGGTGCTGCTGGGCTGGACCTACCTGGCCAACGACAACATGATCACCGCGATAGGCCGCTACTTCCGCGAGCACCCGGCGCTGTCGGCGGGCTGGGAGTCCGACCACGCCGCCGACAGGCGCCGCGACTCCCGGAAGGTCATCCAGCTCACCGTGGACCTGGCCACGTTCTGCGGTTCCGCCGTAGTGGCACTAGCAGGGTTCTGGCTCGCCCCGGGCCCGCAGCCCCCGCTCATGCTGGCCGCGTCCGCCGCTGAGGCGCTCGCCGTAGGCGTGCTGGCCTGGCAGTTCACTGCCTACGCCGACGTCCCGCTGCCACGCGTCGCACCCGGCCCCCGGAAGTGAAGTGATGGCGCTGCCCGCCCCGGGACGCCCCGGGACGCCCCTCGACGCGCGAGTGGCCGCCCTGGTCGCCGAGAGCCTGGCCCCGGTCCCCCGCGCGTCCCACGTCGCCGCGGTCGACGTCGACGACCTCGCCCTGATCGCCGGCTACATCGCCGACGTCGCCGCGTCCGTCCAGGCCGGCCGTGGTGACAACCGCGCGATTCCCGGCGATACTGCCGCGTTGCAGTGCCAACGACCCGTGGCCTCGCGCGCCATGATCGGCGGCGTGCCGATAGCGGTTCGGGCGGAGCGCGGGACAACGTCCTGCTATGGTGACTACGAGCCTTGTCGACCACTGTGTGTGCTGAGTCGCCCGGGTCATGCGAGTGACCTGGATATAACCTGCATCACCAGCGTTTACGGCCGGGGCGGCCCGGGAACCGCGCCGGCGCGCCGGCACGCGAACCGGCCCACGACAGGGCATGATTGGACGCTAAGCACCGTCAGCACCACACGCACGGAGGCACGCAAGGCCCCACGCAAAACACGAACGGCGCCCCGAAGGACGCCGTACCCCACCGACAACTGCATATCCATCTGTCCGAGGCTCGCAAGTCTGGTTTGGCCGCCTGGTTCTGCGAGTTCCCGGACCACCACCCAACAGGAGGGCTTTTCCGCCCGTCTTGCTAGGAGGTCTTTTCCGTGGGCACAACGCTAGCACGCCGCACGGCGGGCGCAGCATTGCCCCCGTGCGACACGCCGGAAGATTCACCGGGCGGTTCACATTTTGGTGAGCCCGGCCTGCAGTCCCCGCCTGCGCGGTCCGCGCGCGGGCACCGGTACCGGCAGTGGCGGCAGCGCCAGGACGCCGCCGACGCGGCGGCGATCGCGCGCCGGGACCTGCTGCACATCTCCCGCGCGGACATCGCCAGGGCGACCCCGCAGGGGTCGCGGCGGATCCGCTCGCGCAGGCAGGCGCTGGCCCGGGGCATCGCCGAGGTCGATGCGTCCGGCCACCGCGGCGACTTCAGGGACCACCTGGTCGCGTGGTGGGAGTGCCACGTCAACGAGGTGTCGTGGGGCGGGCCGGGCCACCCGCCGAGGGGCATCAGCCAGCCGGGCCGGGACCGGGTGTGCGAGAAGACCGGCATGAGCGAGAGCACCTACAAGCGGTGCAAGCGCTGGTTCAGGGCCAGGGGCTTCGCCGGCGTCGCCCGGCCCGGCTCTACGCCTGACGTCCGCCCCGGCGTCCTGGCGGCCGAGGACGACCCCGGCAACATCCGCGAGGCGATCCTGCTGTGCGTCCCGAGGACCAAGGCCCCGCACCACCGGCCGTCCCCCGACCCTGTGGAAAACCAGGATGACCTCCCGTCCGGTAAGCCTGCCCCTGGACTAACTGGCCCCCTAGGTGGTTCCCGTAGGGAACAACCTATGCACCCTGCGCGCACGCGCGAGTCACGATCAAAACCGGGACACCAAGCAGGGACCCAGGAACCGGGAGAAACGGGCAGCCACCACGGCGCTCCTCGCCCGCTGGCCCTGCTGCGGGGCGACTTCGGCCCGGTGACCAGCGGCTGGTGGGCGCACCTGACCAGCGGCATGCCCGAGGCCTGGAGCGCCCGGGACGTCCTGTACGCGATCGACCACCAGCCGGGCGGCCGGCCGCACCCCGCCGGCCGGGTGCGCAACCCGGCCGCCGTGCTGCGGTACCGGCTGGAGCGGTGGAAGCGCGCGGACGGCAGCTGGCTGCCGTCGCCGTCGCAGGCCCGCGCCGCCGCCGCCGCCGCCCGCCGCCAGGAGCAAGCCGATCGCCGCGCCGAGGCTGCCCGCGCGGCGGCCGCCGCGACGAGCAACTGGGACGGCGCCGCGGCGGCCGCACGCGCCGCGCTGGCGGCCGCCAGCGCGAGCGCCGCCGCCGTCATCGCCCGTGCCGCGGCCGGCCGCCAGCGGCCCGCACAGCCCCCGCAGCGGCCGCAGCCAGCCACCGTCACGCGGATCCGGCCCCGCGCCCCGCAGGGCGCTCCCCCGGCCCCTGCCGCGCCCATCGCGCCCGTCACGCCGATCCGGCGCGACCCCGCGATCGAGGCGGCCGACGCCGAGCTGCGGGCAGCCGTCGCCGAGGCCCTGGCCCGCATGGCCGCCGACGCCGCGCAGGACGGAGATTCGTGACGCCCGCCGCGGCGATCGCCGACGTCCTCGAGGAGTCACGAAACAGCAGCGAGCCCGGTCCTGACGGCCAGCAGGCACCAGCCTGACAGTGACACCTCTTGCACTACCCGGTAACCCGCCCCGGCCGCCTGGCTCAGATCGTCTTACAGGACTGCCTGATAGACGAGTCTGGGAGTGCGCCGGAGCCCCCGCCGCCAGGTATAAAACCGCGCTGGCCAGCACGCCCCGCCCTCCTGCCGGAGGCCTTCGCGGGCTCCGCTGTCGGCGGGAATCCAGGCCAGCTGGCGGACCGGAATACGGCCTGGAGCCCCCCGCGGTCCGGCTCAGCGGCCCGCGTCGACGTGCCGCTCCAGCCAGGCCCCGAGCCACCTCACCGAGCCCGGGAAGTTGACCATCAAGGCCACCAGCAGCGCGACCGGGAAGGTCAGCAGGAACGGCAGCTCGACGTACGCCAGCCAGTGCCACGGCACGGCCAGGTAGGCGAACACGACCAGGAACGGCACCGACATCCACCCGATGCACGCCATGGTGACGACCGTCGCCCGCACCCTGAACCGCACCGGGCCAGGGCCGCCGGGCTCGCCGTTGGTGACCGCCATCAGGTACCGCCTTCAGGGAAAGCCTGCGCAACACCTCCCATGGTGACTCGCCGGCGCTCGGCACGCACGCGGCGATCCGGCGCCTGCTGGTGCCGCGCCCTCACGCCGTCCGCCGGGGGACGCGGCTGGCAGCGGGGTTCCGTGACGGCGGCCGCGCGAGAAGGCCTCCGGCCAGGCGGTCGCGAAACCAGGCCAGCCGGGCTAGGGCGCGTAGCAGGACACCACGGCGCCCGCCGCCGCCTTGCACCTTCCGCCCGTATTGTAGTCGATAGTGGTCGACGCGGAAGCCAGATGTGCGCTCGCGCGCGAGTTTCCGGCCCCGGGCGCGGGGCCGGAAACTCTGCCGGGCTGACGCCCGTGAGCCCGCACGTGCGCGGGCCCGTACTCCAGGTTGCCAGGGGCGGCTGCTGGAGGTTCAGGAAAGATGGCACCGAGGTCACGACGGCCGCACGCGGCCGTTCCCAGGACAAAGCGGATCGGGCTCACGCTGAGCCCGGAAGAGCACGAGGCAATCCGGGTGGCGGCCGCCCGGAACGGGATGGCGAAGGCGGCGTACGCGGCGAAGGCGGCGATGGACCGCGCCGCCGGCCGCGACGGCGCCGCAGCGGCCGGCGGCCGGATGGGCCCCGAGGTCCTGGCGGCGGTCATGGCGCTGGTGGCCGAGATGCAGGCGATCGGCAACAACCTCAACCAGTCCGTGAAGAAGCTGAACGCCACGGGCCAGCGGCCCGGGCGGCTGGCGGCCCAGGTCGCGCAGTGCATGGACGCGGTCGACCGGGCGAGCGACGTGATCGAGGAGCTGCGTCCCGAGAGGCACTGGTGATCGGCCGGATCCTGCCCCGCGGGAACGGCGTCGCCGGGCTGCTGCGCTACCTCCTGGGACGGGGCAGGAAGAACACCCACGTCAACCCCAGGATCGTCGCCGCGTGGAACGGCGACCCCGCCCGGCTGGAGCCGCCCCGCGGCCATGGGGGCCGCCCCGACGTGACCCGGCTGGCCGGGCTGCTGGAGCAGCCCCTGGCCCTGCTCGGCGACCGCGCCCCGCACGACCCGGTCTTCCACGTGATGCTCCGCTGCGCGCCGGGCGACCCGGAGCTGCCCGACCGGGCGATGGCCGCCATCGCGGCGGAGTTCATGCACCGGGCCGGGCTGTCGCGCCGCGGCCTGGAGCACCGGGGCGTCCGGTGGGTCGCGGTATGCCACGGCGACAACCACGTGCACATCATGGCGACCCTGGCCCGGCAGGACGGCGGCCGGGCCAGGCTGTCCCGGGAGCGGATCATCCTCGGCGAGATCCGGCGGTGGGCCGAGGCCGCCGGGTGGGCCGGGGACCCCGCCGAGCGGGCCAGGTACCAGCTGCAGCGTGCCCCCAGGCCGGACCGGACCGCCGCGAAGCGCCCGACCCGGGCCGAGGCGGAGAAGGCCCGCCGGAACCAGCGGGCCGAGGCGCCCCGGGTCACCCTGCGGCGGATGGTCCAGGCCGCCGCCGCCGGCGCCCGGACCGAGGCCGAGTTCGCGGCCCGCCTCGCCGAGTACGACGTCCTGGTGAACTGGCGGACCTCCCCGTCGACGGGCCAGGTCACCGGCTACTCGGTCGGGCTGCCCGGCGACCTCACCGCGGCCCGCCCGGGCAGCCCGGCCCGGCAGCTCTACTACGGCGGCCGCACGCTGGCCCCCGACCTGACCTGGCCCAAGCTCGCGGCCAGGTGGTCCGGGCCGCGCCTGTCGGGCCAGGCCATGCCCCTGGACGCGGCCCGGGCGGTCCTGGCCCGCGAGGTCACCCAGGCGGCCCGGTCCGCCCGGACCGAGGCCGAGTTCGGGGCCGCCCTGACACGGGCCGGGCTGCTGGTCCACTGGCGGACCGGACCGGCCCCAGGGGCGGACCGGACCGGATCATCCGGGCGGGCCGGGGCGGGCCGACCCGCCCGGACCGGGTACGCGGTCAGCCTGCCCGGCCTCACTGGCCCGGGCGGGCAGCCCGCATGGTCCGCGGGCGGGCAGCTCGACCCCGACGGGCGCCTCGCGCTCGGGGCCATGCGGGCCAGGTGGGCCGCGGGCCGAACCGGGACCGCCCCCGGGCCGGAGGAACTGTTCGGCGGGGCGGACCGGACCGCCATCTACGCCTACGCCGCCGCCGTCGCCGACTGGGCAGCCCGCGAGATCCGCACCCGGCAGCCCGCCCGCAACACCACCGACGCCGCGTGGGCCGCCGCCGACGTCCTGGCCGCCGCCTACATCGCCACCCGCAACCCCGGGCTGCGCGAGGCGGCCGCCGGGTTCGAGCGGGCAGCCCGCCCGCCCTGGGGCCGCATCCCGCCCCGCACCACGATCGGCGACGCGCTCCGCACCGCCGCCTGGTGCCTGTACCGCTGCCAGCCCCGCCACTCCCCCGGCACCCTCCTCCTGGACGCGCTCCTCAGCCTCGCCCGCGCCATCGCCGCGCTCCGCCAGGCCCAGCGGCGCCTCGCGCAGGCCGAGGCCGCCCTCGCCGCCGCCAAGTGGATCCGGGCACCCGCCACCGCCACCGCGTTCCGCCCCCAGCTCCCCGCCGAGCTCGTGAACCGGGCAGCCCGCCGGGCAACCGCCCCGCCGCCCCGCCGCGGCCGGAGCCGGTAGCACGGGCCGGCGGAACGTCCACGGATCGTGGACGCCTGCCGTTCCGCGCATCCCGGAGAGTTCCGTGACGCCGCCCGGGCGGATTCCCGGCGCACCGGCGCGTCGCGAAACCCCTCGCGGCGCTCGTGCTCTCCTGCGCGGCCGACCTGGACCGGCCCCGCGCCGAGCTGCACGACGCCATCGGCCGGCGCGAGCTGCTGCTCGGCGACCCACAGCGGCACCATCCGGCCTGCTCGTGGACCGCAAGCGCGAGCATCTGGCCGCAGGGAACTCAGAGGAGGACCCGCACTGCCGCGTTGACCAGCGCGGTGGCCAGCCTGCGCGACGCGGTGCTCGCGTTCACCACCCCGCCACGGCGCTCCTGGCGCCGGCGGCGGCCAGCCGCCCCTCCCCGCCGGGCGGCCAGCCGCTGACTCCCGTGCCAGGATGGGACCCGTGCGCAGCCTTGGCTTCAGCGTCGGCGGGCCGCCCCGCTACCAGGTGACCGGCGATCCGAGGGACCTATGGCCGCGGGAGGCCGGCTTCCGCCGCTGGCTTGCCAGCAGCCCCGGCCTGCTGGCGGACTGCCTCGGGGTGCCGGGCATCGAGTTCACAGGGCAGGAAGTGCCAGCTCGCGGCTCAGCATCGGCGGGACGAGCTGACCAGTGTCCCTACTGGTCGGTGGGCAGCTTCGCGACGGCGTCCTCGAGGTCGCGTTCCGTGGGCAAGGTGTAAAGCCGCGTGGTGTCGAGCCGGCGATGCCCCATCAATTCGGCGACGGTGACGATGTCGACGCCGTTGCGGAGCAGGTTGGTTCCGAAGGTGTGCCGGATGACGTGGGCGGAGGCGGCCGGGCTGCCGTCCTCGTCGACCAGGTCGGCGTCGGCGGCCAGGGCGTCGAGGAGCTGGTCGACGGCGCGGGCTGACAGCCGCCCGCCGCGCCGGTTCAGGAACAGCGCAGGGCTCTCGCCGGCGCCGCGCCAGGTGGCCCGCTCCTTCTTCCACTCCGCCACCGTGGCCCGGGCCACCTGGTCGACGATCGGGATCTCGCGGGAGTCGCCGCCCTTGCCCTCCCGGACGATGACCTTGCCCTTGCGGGCCGACAGCGGCACGTCGCCCTCGTCGAGGGAGACCAGCTCGTCGACCCTCACCCCGGAGTAGAACAGCAGCCGGCCGATCGCCCGGTCCCGTGCCAGCGGCCGGGCCTCGACAGCCCGCAGGTACCGCTTCTGCTGCCGGGCGTCCAGCGCCCGCGGCGCGCGGCGGGGCAGCTGGTCGCGCTGGACGCGGACCGCGCCCAGGCCGAGGTGCTCGTAGAAGTGGTCCAGCGCCGTCAGGTGCGCGTTGACGGTGCTGGTCGCGCGCTTCGCGACGGTCTTGAGGTAGGACCGGTAGTCGCGGCCGGCGAAGTCGCGGCCGTGCGCGTCGGCTAGCGGGTCGGGGCCGGTGATGCCGGCGGAGTCAAGCCAGGCGAGGTAGGAGCGGACCCGCGAGTCGTAGGCCCGGCGGGTGTCGGCGTCCAGCGGGGCGTGCTCCAGCGCCGCGGCGTACCCGTCGAAGACGGCCGCGTACCGCTCCGGCACCTTCACGCGCGCTCCCGCCACCGGCGGCCTCCTTGATATCAGAAGTAATTCCGGTACCTGATCATAGCCCAGCGCTTGCGATATCAGAAGTAGCGAGCTACGCTAGCTACTGATATTCAGGAGTATCAGAAACTGGAGGACTCGTGAGCAAGGCACTCAAGAACCTGACCGGCGAGGAACTTGACGCTTACTGCAGCGAGATCGCGCGCGCCGGCGAGGCTGCCCGCGTAGTCGGCATCAGCGTCCCGGTCGTCGAGCACGCTGCCGCAGAGGCGGCAGCCGAAGTCAGCCGCCGCGAGTGGGGAACGTGATCACGCGATGGAGAACCACATGAGCAATCACCCCGAGGGCCGCCGCCGGCTCACCGGCGCTGACGTCCTGGCGGCCTCACTGGCCGCCTTGCAAGAGGACACGGCCGGGCGTGAGCTGGACGAGGCCATCATCGGCGCCCTGCAGCTGCGGCCGCGGCCGGGCCTGTACGTCGACCACGACGACCGCCGCGAGAATCTCCTCGTCCTGGAAGAACCCTCCGACCCGGAGGACAGCGGCGCCGACGCGATCATCGGCCTGGCGCTTCCTGACGGCCGGGGCAGCTGGTACCTCAGCTGCATCACCTGCCACGGCGAGATCGAGGAGGCAGACGCCGGCATGTGCCAGCCCTGCCGTGAGGACGCCGCATGGCAGGACGAGCAGCAGCGAGCGGCCCAGGATCAAGCAGAGGACTGGTGACGCCGCCGAAAAGGCCCCAGCCAACGATGAGGCGGCCCCCGATCGGAGGCCGCCTCATCGTTTTCGCGCACCTGGGGCGCATCAATCCGGTGGCCATCGAGGAGCTGGACGCGGTCTCGGCCCGGTGCCCGGAGCTCGCCGCGCAGGTTGCCGCTGAGGCATGGCCCGACTGGAATACCGAGCCGCGCATCCGTGAGTTGTCCGCCATCCGGCTTGCCCTGCGCGCACATGAGCTGCCCCAGATCGCGGACTGGCTCCGCCAGGTGTTGGCGGGGGCGCTCGACCTGCCCTACCCGGGACCCGGAGGCCATCCGGCTCGGGGCGCTCGCCGACCAGATCGCCCCGGTCCCGGCTGGCCCGGATTCGTGACCGGCCAGTGCCCTAGCCAGTGCCCCGGCTAGCCGGGCGGCCAGTGCCCGGGCCACTCAGGCAGGCCGGACCTGACACGGCTGACAGCCCAGGCCACGGCCGCCGCCGGGCCGGCCACCGGGACCCCCGACTGCACAGGCCGAAAACCGTATCTTCCCCGCGCGGGCGGGCGGGGCGGGAACTACGCGGATCCGCGCCGGGTTTCGCGAGGTCCCACGCGCGGGTCAGCAGGGGTAAAGATTTACCGCTAAAGATTTAGCAGTCGCATGGCCAGCGAGCCTAGACGTTGCTCAGCCCGGGAAGTCCGGTGACCCGACCAGCTCCGGGCGGAGAATGACAGTCTGCCGGACCCTGGCGTCGCGCATGGCGGTGACGCGGTGGTTGCCCTCCTGCAGGTACCGGTCACGCGGGTCATCCTCGTTGACCTCGATCGCGGTGTCCGGCATGAACAGCTGCTGGACGGCCTCCAGCTCGTTTCCGGCCAGGCCGCCGCAGGCTGCCGAGTCGATGATCAGGGCGAGATCTTCGGGCTGTGTCCCGTCTGCCTCGGCCTGGCGGCCGATCCGGATGGCCGCCTTGCTCACGGCGTGCCAGTCGACGCGGTGGTATCGGCAGCAGTCCGAGCTGGCCCGGCGGGCGGCGAGCCAGCTGGCCCGGCGCCACCAGGCCCAGCCGGACATGCAGGGCTCATGGAGGTCGTCCCGGGCGCGGGGCAGGCTGGCGAGGGTCCTGACCTCATAGTGCCAGCGCAGTTCCCACCGGCTGGTCATCCCGGCCGCCGCGGGCCGGGTCAGGCACGTCTCCGCCGTCGGCTGGCGGGCAGGGTCACCGGCTGGGCGCCGTCCGCGGTGACGGCGGCCATCGTGTAGTCGTAGACGTGCCAGCGGCGCACCGGGCCGCCGGCGAGCCGCTCGAGCTCATCGGGGCTCGCCTTCTTCATGCTGTTCGTGGTGGTGAAGCCGGCCGCGAACCCGATGACGTACGCCAGGTCCTCGCGGTCGTCGCTGGCGGCGTCGGCGTCCTCATCCTCCTCGTACCTGGAGTAGAACTCCTCGGCCGGCTCGTACTGGGCCCACGTGACGGCGTCCGGGCCTCGGCCGTCCAGCAGGTGCTCGCTGACGGCCGCGGCGACGGCCTCGATGGCGTTGTTGAGGTGCGTGGAGTGGCTGTCGCCGAGCTCCCCGATGATGACCAGCGGGCGCTGCCCGGCTGGCTCGAAGACCCGCACGTGGTAGGCCGAGGTCCACCCGATCGGCGAGCACCGGGCCAGGTACTGGGCGCGGAGCGTCGGCCCGTCGGAGGTCCCGGCGACGGCCGCCCGCATGGTCCGCTGGAGGTTCCCGGCGCGCATCTGCATGCGGCGCAGCTGCGCCGCCGCCTCGCCGAGTCCGGACATCACGTCGGCCGCCGAGTCGTGGAACCGGGCCGCCACGTCGGTGGGGGCCGCCGCCCGCCCCGACCCGGCGGCGGGCACTGGCGTCACGCGGCCGCCACGCAGCTCGCGACCGAGCATCGTGTCCGCCTGCGCCACCAGCGCCGAGGCCATCTCCGCTAGCCGGGCCAGCTCACCGAGTGCCTCGGCGGCGTCGGGGGGCTGCGGCCACCCGCTGGTCCGGACCGGGCCGTCCAGCAGGTAGCCGAGCCGAGCCCCCGCGTACCGGATGCCCCTGGCCGGGTCCCCGGCCTCGGGCGGCTGCCCTGTCCTGCCCGCCACGTCGGCGTCAAGGAGCCGCCACAGCTCCCCGGCGGGGACCTCGTACATCTGGACCGGGTCCAGCGGCCGGTCAGTCCCGTGCTCGGCCTCGAACCCGACGGTGAAGGTCCTGACCTCGCCGAGGACGTTGTGCGCCGCCACCCATTCCGACAGCGCCGCGTGCAGCTTCTCCCGGTCAGGGAGATCCCGGTCGCGCTTGCCCGGATCGCGCATCAGTGCTCACCTCACACAACCGGGACTCACGCTGAGCGCCGGGACGATGACTTAACGGTCACCAAAGACGATAGCCGCACGAAACGGCCTGGGCCCGCCGAAACGACGGCGCCTTCCCCCCTGTCGCGCCCCCGTGCGCGAGGACGATCAGATATCTGATCGCTATACCTTGCTGCCGCGCGAGCTGCGGGACCGGGCCGTGGCCCTCGACCGGGCGCTCAGGCCTCGGCATCGGGAAGCCCTCCGGCCGCGGCCGAGCACGCCGCCGCGACGCTCGCCGCGGCGATGCCGGCCGCCGCCTCGGGCGACAGGCCGAGCCTGGTCATGACGATCACGAACGCCAGGATGATCACCAGGATGATGATGCGCAGCCAGGGGCCGCGCACCTGCGGGATCTGGTGGCGTGGGGTCGGGTACGTCGGCATTGCTCACCTCACGGCGCGCCTGCACGGCGCGCGGTCGTTGGTCCGGGCCTTGTCCTTGCCAGGCGCCCGCGAGGAGGGCCATCCCGGGCCAGTTTCGCCCCTGCCCCGGGGAAGCCAGCGTCCCCGCGATCGCCTACGACAGATCATGCCGCACCGCAAGCCTGTTCGACGGCCAAGCGGGGCACAGGCGACCGGACTGACAACATTGCCTGACAACATTGCCTTTTCCGCGATTCGGGCATCGCGCCAGGTCGGCGGCATTTTCGTGAACGTCCGGGTCATCATTGTGTGGCTACATTCCGCCTGCACCAGGGGGTACATAGTGGAACTATTGACTCCGGGACCAAGCCGGATTTTGCCGGTCCGGGCCCGGCTGGTGCCGAGCCAGGCCGCCGGCAATCCCCATGCCAGCATGACGTGGCACTCTGTACGTGTCGTCGCGTGTCTACACCCGGGTCCCGCGGAAGCTTCTGCGGGCCGGGGTGCCATGGTCTCAAGGTTCGTTGGTCCGGGCCTGCGGTCAGGCGCTGGCGTCGACCGGATGGCCCCCCGGTTCGCCCCGGGGGGCCATTGTCAGTTTCAGCGCCGGGAAACTCCTGACAACCCGGCTGCCGAGGGCCGTTTCCCGGACAAACCCAAAATCTTGCTGCAATCTGCAGCGCAAAAATAGTATTGCTCTTGCAGTGTGGTGCCCTGACGGCCCCGGACCAGCGCTGTAGGGTATTGCTTCTAGGCAGAAGCAATACTCAAGTGCTCGCAGGAGGTCCCGGTGCCGTTCGGTCACCAGCCCGGCCAGCTCGCCACCAACGCCGGCCGCCGATTCCCGCCCGAGGTGCTCACCACCACCGAGGTGGGCGCCCTGATCGGCGCGTGCTCGCACCGCTCCCCCACCGGCATCCGCAACCGCGCGATCATCTGGCTGCTGTACCGGTCCGGGCTGCGCATCAGCGAGGCCCTTGCCCTGCGCCCCGCCGACGTCGACATCGCCCGCCACTCCGCCCGAATCCTGCACGGCAAGGGCGACAAGGCCACCACCCGCGGCTTCCATCCCTCGGCCGACGACGCCCTCGCCCGCTGGCTCGACACCCGCAAGGCCCTCGGCCTCAAGGGCGGCCCGCTGTTCTGCACGCTGGACGGCGGCCCGCTGCGGGCCGCCTACGTCCGCAACCTCCTGCACCGCCTCGCCGGCCAGGCCGGCATCGACAAGCGCGTCCACCCCCACGGCCTGCGCCACACCTATGCCGCCGAGCTCGAGGACGCCGGCCTGACCGTCTCGGAGATCAGCAAGCTGCTGGGCCACAGCTCCGCCGCCGTCACCGCCCGGTACCTGGACCACCTGACCAACGACCGCGCGATCGCCGCACTCACCGCCGCCGCCCTCCCCGACCCCGGCCAGTAACCCCCGGGGCGGAGCCTGCCGGGTAACCCGCCGGGCAGGGGCCGGCCAGGTGCTCGCCGGCGGGCTTCTCTGCGCCGGACCCGCCGTATCTTGAGCGCGTGAGTGAACAGTTCCTTCCCGCCACCGCCCTGCCCTGGGGCGAGATGGCTACCCGCCGGCTGGCGTACCCGGCGCCTGCGCTGGTCGGGATCACCGATACCAACGCCCTGGCATCGCGGGCCTGCAACGCCGCGAGTGCCTCCAGGCGCGAGGACCTGTTCACGGGCCTCGCCTTCACGGGCCGGTCCAACACCTACGTCAGCGCGCACGTCCCCGGCGAGCTCATCCGCCACCTCGGGGACGTCGCCGAGGGGTTCCCGGGCCTGGACCTGCGGGCGGCCGAACGGGCCCTGTGGGGCGACATCATGCCCATGGTGCCAGTCGTCGACCTCGCCGTCGGCGATTACCTGCACCCGCGCATCCGGCGGGTCATGCACGGGGACCCGGCGCTTCCCAGGGCCGTGCGAGGCGATCCGGACGACCTCGGGACGGCCGCGCTCGCGGAGTTCCTGGCCCCGTCGGTCATAATCAGCGCCGACAGCGTGTTCACCCGCCTGGGCATGGCCGACACCCTGGCGACGACGTGGCTGCCCATGGCCCACGGGCTGCTGAAGATGGCTGGCTTCGAGGCGGCGATGTCCGAGGTTCCCTGGATGCTGGAGCTCGCGGTCCGGCTGCTGTCCGTCCCAGCCGGCGCCGCCGCGGGGGCAGCGCGGCGTCATCCACTGGCCGCGCTGAGCATCGGCGCGGCCGTGCTGCTCATCGCGGGCCAGGCCGGGTACCTCAGGCGCGCGAGGCTGAGGGCAGCCGGCCGGGGCATCGGCCGGGTGACGGTGAAGGGCGCAGAGGCCCTCGCCGGCGCCTCGAGCGCGCATGCCGAGGCCCGCCGGGCCTTGCGGGTAATCGAGCCATACCGGACGCCGACCGTCGAGGAGCTCGCCGCCCGGCACCTGGCGCGCGTCCGGGTCCCGATGACCATAGACGCCCTGGCTGCGGCAATCGGGTCCAGGGGGCACGACGTGAGCGCGGCCGAGATCGCCGATGCCGCCGGCCGCCACCCGGCCTTCCGGATGAGCAGCGGCCAGCCGCCCGTGATCGGCATCGGGCGGCCCGCTCGTGGCCCCGCCGGCCTGCCAGCAGGCCGGGATGAGCATGGAAGGTCAGGCAGCGTCGGGGCCTGACCCGCCCCCGAACCGGTGTTCCCCGTCCTGGGCCGTGGCGCATCCCGCTGGCCGGGCCACGTGACGCGTATAGCGATTCACGTCACGCGGATCCACGTAGCACCGGCCGGAAGCCGGGCGGCCTTTGCATATTCATAACGCCCCTGACCCTAGCGGAATGCCTCTCCGGCCTGGCCATCCGTAAGCGGAGGACGGCCCGGATGACGGGATAGCTTGCTCATCCGCCGGGCGAGATGTCCACGGAATGTGGACGCCCTCCCTTGCGTCTGTCAGAATTACCTGACAAGATGCATGTAAGGAACTACTGACATCGCTAGCCCGGAGGAACGAGGGAACATGGCACTGAACCAGCAGGGCATGCAGGCGCAGGCGGAGTGCCTGCGGCAGAACCTCCCGGCGGCCGAGGGGTACTCGCAGGAGGTGGCCGACCAGACGGCGCGGGACGTCGAGGCCGGGTACGTGGAGTTCGACCCGGACTACCTGGAGAGCCTGGCCCCCAGGCGGCGGTGACGGCATGGGCTACATGAGCGAGGACGGCAGGCACGAGGGCTGGGACTCGGCCGAGTTCCCCGACGGCTGGCTGTCGGTGGGGGCCGACCCCGATGGCGTGCTTACCGTGGCGCCGGCGAGCATCGCCCGGGGCAGCGACACCGCGGTGAACGTCGTCGACGGGCGCACCGCGATCGGCTGGCGGGGCGTGTGCACCTGCGGCTGGCTCGGCCCGCTGTACCGGCGGGTCCCCTCCCCCGGCCAGCACGACGTCGCCCGGCACCAGGTCCACGCCGACCCCGGCCCGGGCGCGGTCGTCCCGGCCGGGCTGGAGGACGCGATCTACGTCGAGTGGCGGGACCACCTGCCGCACGAGACGCTGGCCGAGGTCACTGCGGCGGCCGAGGACGCCCGCAAGGCCGAGGCCCGGCTGGACGGCGCTGTGGCGGCGGCCCGCGGCGCCGGCCAGACCTGGGAGGCGATCGGCAGGGCCGCCGGCATGACCCGGCAGTCGGCCAACCAGCGCTGGCGGCCCCGGTAGGGGGCCCATCATGAACGTGTCCACGGAACGTGGACGCCAGGCCAGGAAGGGAGAACGCGCATTGGACAGGAGGCTTCCCGCCGTCGCGGAGGCGGTCGCGTCGCTGGCTGCCAGCGCGCGGGACGGCGAACTGGACGCCACCGCCGCGCTGGAGGCGCTCGCCGCGGTGCGCGCCCTGTCCGCTGGGATGGAGCGGTGCGAGCTCGCGCTGCTGGACGCGATCCACGGCGCCGGCGTCCCGTGGGGCCAGGTGGCCGCCGCGATGGGCGCGGCCCGCCGGCAGACCGCGCAGAAGCGCCACGCCGACCTGGCCGCCCGGTACCCCGCCCCCATCGGCGATGGCGACGTCCCGGCCGGCGGGGCGCCTGCCGCCGCTCCCCCGCCAGGCGAGGACGTCGGCGCCGGCGAGGCTGCCCGGCCGGCGACCGACGCGGAGTGGTCCGCGACGATGCGCCATCGCCCGGTGGCCGGGCTGGGGAAGGAGTGGACGTTCACGGAGCCGTCGCAGTCCAGCAGCGACGTCGTGCTGTGGCGGGACAGGACGACCCGGGCCGGCGGGGCCCGCCGCACCTGGCACCCCAAGGCGGGCTGGGAGCCGCAGGGGCCGGGGGCATGGGGCCGGATCGGCCCCGTCCAGCCCTCGCGCGTGAAGGCCCTGGCATACGCGGCGGAGAAGTTCGAGCACCAGCGCCGCAGCCAGACCCCGGCCGGCCCGGACGTCCCGCTGGCAGGACTGCCCGGGTGGGCGCTGCGCCAGACACTGGAGGAGAAAGACCGCCGCGCCTGGCGGGTCATCGCCCCCGGCGGCACCGTCGCCGGGCTGGTCTCCCCCGCCTGGGGCGGGAGCCGCTACTGGTCAGCGTCCCTCGGCGATCCCGCCCGGGAGTACTACCGCCCCGTCGCCGTGTACCCCGGGGAGCCGGGCCTGGCCGCCGGGGACGGCAGCGACTGGCGGACCCGCGACGCCGCCGCCTACGGCGTCGCGGCCGAGCACGACGAGAGCATCCCGTCCCCGGCCGAGGCCCTCGCCGCCGCGACCGCCGAGCGCCAGCGGCGGAAGGCGGGGCGCGCCGCCGGGGACCCGGCGTAGGATCGGCGCCAAGCAGAGCTCTCCCAGCGCCCGCCAGGCCCCCGCCCTGACGGGCGCTTTCGCGTTGCGGGCCCCGCCAGAAAAATAAATCAATTCCTTCCCCGTGATGAATTTATTCATTAGACTGTGAGGGACGGCACGACATGAGGAGGCCCTGAGTGCCCAGCCCGGAAGCAAGTGCAACTCCGAAGACCTGCAAGTTCCCCGGCTGCGACCGGCTGCCCGCGCCCCCGTCCGGGGACGGGGCCGGGCGGCGGCCCGGGTTCTGCGACGACCCGGAGCACAACGCGAAGACCGCCTGGCGCGAGCGCCAGCGGCTGGATGCCGAGGCGGCCGCCGCGCTCGCGGCGTCACCGGATGCCCCGTCGGCGGACGGGGTCCTGCCCGTCACGATGGCCCGGATTACCGGCGCCGAGCTGCTGAGGCAGGTCCGCAGCGAGGGCACCCGCTTCTCGGCGACCTGGGAGCGGCTGCTGGCCGAGATCGCCACGCTCGCCGACCCGGAGAAGGCCGAGGCCGAGATCGGGCACGTGACCAAGTCGGCGGACCTGCGGGCCAGCCAGGCCGAGGAGGCCGCCGCGTCGGCCGAGGCCCGCGCGGTCCGCGCCGAGTCCGCCCGGGCCGCCGCCGACCAGGCCGCCGAGGCGATGGCAGCCCAGGCCGAGGAGATGGAGCGGCAGGCCGGGCTGGCCGACGCCCGCGCGGACAAGGCCGCCGCCGACGCCGCCCGCGCCACCGAGGAAGCCCAGGCCGCCGTCGCCGCCGCCGAGAGGAAGGCCGCCAGCGAGGTCGCCGAGGCCAGGGCCGCCGCCGTGCAGTCCGTTGCCGAGGCCCGCCAGCGTGCCGACGACGACGTCGCCCGCGCCCGCCAGGATGCCCGGGACCAGGTCGCCGCCGGCGAGGAGCGGGCCGGCGCCGCGGTCCGGCATGCCGAGGCCGAGCGGGACCAGGCCCGCGACCAGGCTGCCGCTCACCAGGTCGCCGCGGCCGAGGCCGGCCAGCGCGCCGCGGCGGCCGACGCCCGGGCGGCAGAGGCTCTCGCCGACGCCACCCGCGCCCGCGATGCCCACGAGCGCGAGCTGGCCCGCCTCGCCAGCGCCCACGCGGCCGAGCTGGCCCGCGTCGCCGATGCCCACGAGCGCGAGCGCGCCATCCTCGACGCCCGCGCGGCCGACATCACCCGCGCCCGTGACCAGGCGGCCGAGCGGGCCGACCGCTCAGACCGCGCCGCCGACGCGGCCCGCGCCGAGGCCAGCCGCCTGCGCGAGGCCCTCGACGCGGCCCGCGCCGAGGCCAGCCGCCTGCGCGAGGCCCTCGACGCGGCCCGCGCCGAGCTCGACCAGCTCCGCCGCGCCACCGGGGAGTGAGCACCATGACGACCGGCTCCCCCGGCCCCGCCGACATCTATGTCCGCTGCCCCGACTGCGGCTTCATCGCGCCGCCCTCGAGCATGGACTACGCGATCGCCGACGGCGGCGGGATCGACTGGACAGCCCGGGTGGAGGTGCGCTGCGTGATCTGCCACGCGGTCCACTCCCCCGGCCCCGGCGACGTCCTGCCCACCGACGACGCGATGACCTGCCAGCGCTGCGGTGCCAGCGCCCCCTGCCCGGCCGGCGCCGCCCGCGTCCGCTGCCCCGGCTGCGGCCTGTACCTCACCGGCCACCAGCTCACCGGCCAGCAGCTCGAGGAGCTCCGCATCGCCGAGGGCCTGTCCGGGCTCGCGCTGCGCGAGCGCTGGCTGGCCGCCAAGGAAGCCGCCCGCCGGCGCGGCACCCTCCCGCCCTACCTGGACACCTGACAAGGAGGCCCGTCCCTCGATGAGCGACAGCCAGCCGGACAGCGCCGGCAACGAGTGGGAGATCGGGCGGTGGCCGCTCGCGGTGCCGTCCCAGGACGACCGCGGCCCCGCCTACAACGCAGCGGTCGAGCGGACCGAGGCGGCATTCCGGCACGCCCGCGAGGCCCTCGGCGACGGGGTGGTCATCGACACCGCCGGCGAGCTGGCCCGGCTCGCGGCCGCGCTGCCCCCGGAGATGGGCGTCCTGGTCGACGACGTCGTCCGCGTCGCCGGCGACGGCCAGGGCGATGACCTCCGGTCCGCGGTGGTCGCCCGGATAGCCACGCTGGCCGAGCGGCCCGAGACGCCCGTCCGGGACCACCGGGGAGCCGAGCACCACGTGCTGGTGCCCGGCCTGGAGCTCGGCACCGTGCTGCTGCCCGGCGGCGACCCCGCTACGGCCGGCGGCGAGACCCGGCCCTGGCGGGCGTGGGACAAGATGCTGGACTCCGTCGACCGTGCCGGGCCGGGCGACTCGCTGGCCGCCGTCGCCGCCGTGCTGGACCGCATCGCCGCCCTGCTCACCGACCCCGACGACGGCCCCGGCCGGTACCTGCTGCGCAACAGCCCCATCGACGACGCGATCGCCGCCGAGGCCTCGCGGATCCGCGACGCCGCCACCGCCCTGTCGGGACTGGCCGCCGCCGCGGCGGCCGAGGAGGACGCCGACGTCACCGGTGCCGGCGGCCCGGTCCCGCTGGACGCCCTGGCCCGCCAGCACGACTGCGCCGTGATCACCGACCCGGAACTGATCGAGCGGTCCCTGTGGTCCAGCGACCGGCCCGGCTGGCCCGCCCCGGTCCTCGGCGAGGCCGAGGCGTGGGACTACCCGGCGGTCCAGGCCGACTGCAACGCCCTGATCTCCGCCATGCTCGCCACCGAGGGCATCACCTGGGTCCCCGGCGCCGCCGAGGCGACTCTCCCCGACGGCATGGGCTTCCCTACGCCGCCTACATCTGGCGCGAGTGCTGCGGCCGGCTAGGCGGCCTGCTGGACACCATCGCCACCGAGACCCGCAAGGGCCGCCCCGCCGGCGACGTCGTCCGCTCCCCCGGCGTGCCCGGCGCCCGCTGGGTCACCGCCGCCAGCCCGGCCAGCGAGGACGAAGCCTAACCCGCCCAGAGCGGCCCTGCCGAAGACGGAGCGCCCGCCAGGCCCTAGGCCGCCTGGCGGGGCTCCGTCGTTTCGTGACCTCGCCGGTGGCGCTGCAGACCCCGGCGCCGACGTCACGGAACCGCGCTACCTGCCAGCTCTTGCCGCGTCAGCGGCGGCTACCGGGTCCAGGGGCAGCTGGCCGGCCTTGCGCCTGCTGGCGACCGACTGCTCATCGAGGATGACCTCGTAGGGCAGGGGTGAACTTGTTGCCGTTCCAGTAGTCTCGGCGGACCTCGCCGACCAGGCGCCGCTCCGGGGCCGGGGTCCGGATGGCCAGCCCGCCATGGCACCAGGCCACGTGCAGCCCGGCCGCGAGCCACGCCTCCACGGCCTTCGCGGCACCCGGGTGGTGCGGGGCAAGCAGCCCGGTCACCTCCTCGGCCGTCAGCGCGGCGGCGTCCCAGGCCGGCGGGTGGTCCTCCAGGACCTCCACGACCTCGCAGCACCCGGCCTTGATGATGTGCGCGCCGTCGATGTCGGTGGAGGACCACCAGGCGCTGCGGTCGACCGGCCGGCCGGCCCGGCCGCTCTGGTTCATCGTGAGCTCCTCGCCCACGCGGAACGTCCGGTCGACACGCGGGTCCACGGCGCCGACGGTGGTCTCCTCCACGATCCGGACCCGGGCGAGGGTCCACCAGTCCCGCTCGGCGAGGTGGCCGGGCAGCGCGGCCCCGTAGCGGGCCCGGCCGGGCAGCACCTCCCACCGGTCGACGGTCCAGCCGAGCTTGTCCAGCGCCGCGTCCAGGGCGTCGTGGTCGTGGGGGTCGACCGGCGTGACGATCTCGTCCGCGACGACCTTCCCGCCGGGGCCGCGCTCCTGGACGGTGATCGTGCCGATCGTGAGCTGGCCGGGGTGCAGCGGCGCGGCCCTGACCATGTGCTGGCGGCCGAACGGGCGGGCGGCGCACCGGCACGTGCCGTCCGGCCACTCGACCCAGTCCGCGAGCGACTCCCAGCCGAGCTGATGGATGACCAGGTCCGGCCGGCCGAGCCGGACCTTGGGCAGGTCGTAGCTGGACACGTACCCCTCGCCCGTCCCGGTGGTCATGTCCTCCCGGTACCCGGCCTCCAGCTCATCCGGCTCCTGCCACGGCACGGTGATCTTCGCGAGGACCCGGTCGGTCCGGGCGTCCAGGACCTCGATCACCCGCACGTCCCCCGCGGGGTGACGGTAGGTCGACACCATCTCTGGCAGTACCGACCGCCACTGCGGCGGGGGCGCGGGCAGGCCCGCGGCGTCGCGGGCGAGGAGGATCTCGGCCTCCGCCTGGCTGATGTGGCCGAGTGCCCGCCGCAAGCGGATCGCCCGCTGCCGCTCCGGCGACCCGGCCGGTGTCCCGGCGTCGACCCGGCGGGCGGCCTCGGTGTACGGGACGCCGTCCGCCTCCATGCGAGCGCGGATCTTCTGCTTGCGGTCCTTGTTCTGCGTCACGGCTTGCGCCCTCTCAGGCAGGAACCCCACGCACTCCCGCCAGCGGCTAGCCCAGACAGGGAACGCGAACGAAACGGCACGCGAGTCGCGGGGACCCTTGTCCTCGTTGCCGTCGGCGGCGTGGGCACCAGGACGGCTCGGAAGCGGGCAGGCATGCACTGCCACTGACCACACCATAACCGTCGCCACCGACATTCCGCCGCCAGGTTTCGCGACCGCCCGGGCGAAGGCCTCGCGCGGCGGCCGCCGTCACGGAACAGGCAACGGCCATGATGGTGGGCATGCGACCCCAGCCCGCCCTCGAGTTCGCCGGCGACGCGCCCTCCGGCATCCAGCGCCCCGGGCCGGGGGAGCGCCGCGAGGCACTGTGCCCCATGCTGGACGGCACCAGCCAGGCCGTCACCGTCGCCGGCTGGCGGCAGGCCGGCGGCCGCTGGCAGTGCCTGCTCATGTGGGGAGCCTGGGGCACCATCGAAGCCGGCTGGTACCTGTACGACGACCGCCTGGTGCCGCTCGGCGGATCCGCGTAGGCCCACGGCTGAATACGAAGCCCGGTGTCGCCAATTGGCGACACCGGGCCTTCAGCGCCATGGCGGCTACTGTGCCTCGCGCTCCAGCTCATCTAGCACCTGCCTGACAGAGGCGATGACCTCGCGTACAGCGTCTGGGTTAGCGCTGCGGGCGGCCCGGATGGCGTCTCCGCGAAGAGATGCCACGAACCTGCTCACGCTGGCGGTGAGCACCTCTACGGGATCGGCGGGCGGGGGAGTGGCGGGCGGGAGCTGGCCAGCGAGGTAGGCCCGGATCTGGCGGACGGCCTCCTCTCGGTCGAAGTGACCGTCAGGCAGGATGCCGACGACGCTGCGAAGCGTGGCCGCGGTGACCCGGATGCCATCGGCATCGGCCACCGTCTGGTAGACGACCTCGGCCGCATCCTGGCCGTGTCGGCCAGCCAGCGGGAGCAACTCGCGGACCTGGCTCTCGGTCGGGGTGCCAATTGATGACAGCCGCTCGGCGAGCGGCCACGCTGCAATCAGGCGGTAGGCGTACTGCCTGCCGATGTCCCACCGCTGTTCGACGTACTCCTCGAACGTCCCGTGCGTCGCCCGGTACAGGCGGCCGTCACTGATCACCTGCAGCGCCTTCCCCGCCGCGATGAACGCCCGCCGCAGGTTGTCGATCGCGGCCTCGCACGTGGCGAGGTCCGACTTCTCGCTGATGCTAAGCTCGCCCTCCCCAGTGGGGGAGTGCGGGTCAGGGACCGTGACCGCGGGGAGCCGGGCCGGGCCGGGCGACTGCGGAGCCTCAGCCGCCGCAGGGGGCTGTGCTGCCGCCGCCCCCCGGGAGGCTGGGTCTGCCTCCGGGGCCTTGGCCAGCCGCTCGCGGCTTTGCGCGATGAGCTTGCTAGCCACGCACGCCCTCCAGCTTCTTCGCCAAGATGGCGTCGAGTACCAGGCCGTACAGGCTGCTCAGCTTCTTCGCCTCGCGGCCAGGGGCCGCCGTGATCGGTATCGCTGCGGCACGGGCCTCCTCGCGGATCGAGTAGTTGAGGAGCTGGACGTCCAGCAGGATCTCGCCGTAGTTCTCCTGCAGTAGCGTGTCGAAGTTGTCGTGGATGGCCCGACGCTCGGAATCGCGGGGCACGATGGTCCGCACGATTCCCACAACGTCCGGCGCGTGCCCGCCGCCCGAGGCGATGATCTGCAGCGAGCGCAGCGCGTGCTGGACCCCCTCGTACCCGTCAGTGGTCAGCGTCGCGGGTAGGGTTACCTTCCTCATCGCCAGCAGGATGGCGGTAGCCAGCCGCCCGCCGGGACGCGGAGCCATGTCGGCGAGCACGAGGTCGATCTCGCCCCCAAGCGCGGCCACCGCCCGTGCCAGGCGCCCCTCGAACGGGCGCGGGTCCATCTCCCTGTTGGCGAGCTTGCGCTCGGCCGGGATCACCCGCACGGTTGACGGCCACGCAGGCCCGGCCGGCCGGAGCACGTCCCAGATCGCCTCAGCTGGGTCGCTTGGCATGCTGTCCTGGTCCTCCGGGAGGTACAGCAGGTCGTTCAGCGTCAGCGTGTCCTCCCCGAGCTGCACGCCGAGTTCATCAGTCGAAGTCGCGCGGGGATCGCCGTCGACGACGGCCACCCGCATGCCGCGGTCCCCCGCGACTGCGGCAAGCCCGGTCGTTAGGTTGGTCTTGCCCACGCCGCCCTTCTCGCCGTACTGGGCGCATGACTCTGGCACCTCCGTCACTGGGAAGCACCGTCCTTTCCTGCCTGTTGGCCGCCATCGCGGCCGTCCTGGTCTGATTGGGCTAGGCGGGCCTCGATCTCGGCACGGTGCTCAAGCGCGACCGCGACAGCGGCCGCAAGGACCTCGTGCTTGGGGCGGCGCGTAGCGAAGTGCAAGTCATCGACAGCCGCGTCCAGGCGGTCAGCGACCTCTGCGGCGAGGTACACCGATCGGCGACGCATGCCCTGCGCCGACGCGTTCGTTGTCATGGTGGCAGCCTAACGTGCGCAGGCCAGGACGTTGAACACCTTGCACACATTCAAATCAGGGAATCGGGGGAGAGTGTCGCCAAGTGGCGACACACATGATCTGTTCAAGCCGTCAGGACCCGAGGGGGCCAGATGATGCTGCGGTAGCTGTCGGCGGCTTCAACGTCATCCCCGGTCCCCGGGGTTAGCGTTCCTCGTAGCCTGCCATGACGCGGTGAATCAGGTCGGCCGCGTCGCCGCCGGTGACCGTCAGCGCGCGAAGGCGCGCGAAGGCCTCCTTGTAGGCGCTGACGTCGGCGGGGTCGGTGATGGTCAGCCCGCTGGTGAGGGTCTCGACGTGCACGATGGCGTCCCCGGCCTCGCCGCGGCCATCGAGGATGTTGAAGCCATGGTCGTGCCAGTGACTGGACTCGGCCGCCTGGGGGATGACCCCGATCATCACGTTGCCGAGCGTCGCGACGGTGAGGATCTTGTCTGCCTGCGCGCGCATCATGCTCGGCGGCCCGACGCGCCAGCGCAGCGCTGCCTCGGTGAGGATGAACTCGAAGCGTTTCGCGCCGTCGTACAGGATCGCCTGGCGGTTCATCCGGGTGGCCACCGCCGTCGCGATGTCGGGCTGGCCGGGGCCGTGCTCGGCGCTGAAGATCCGCTGAGTGTACTCGGGCAGCTGGAGGAGGCCGGGAACCCATGAGGTCTGGAAGTTGCAGATGAGCGTGGCGCTGGCCTCGATGGCCCGGGAGTCTTGCTGGAGCTTGTCCAGGCCGTCGGCCATTGCCTGCCGCCATGAGACGGCCTCGGTCGCGGCGGCGTCGGCCAGCACCGCGAGGTTGTCCATCTCGGTGCCTGTGGCGCCGCAGGCCTGGCCCCAGCGGGTGACGACGTCGGGTGATGCGCTTTGCTGGCCGAGTTCGATCCTGCTGACGCGGGACTGGGATATCCCTGTGGCCTGGGCGATCTGCTCGCCGGACAGCCTGGCGTCCTTGCGCAGGCGCCGCAGCTCGGCGCCGAGCTCACGGCGCCGAGCTGACAGCTCGCCAAACGGGTGCATTCTTCTCGTCAGCCGGCTTCCGCTAGGTGGGCGAACTCGCTCAGCGAGACGGAGTGGGCCAGGGCCACGTCCCGCTGCCGGGCCGCCAGGGCCAGGTCTGACGCGTCGTCGCTGTAGTCACGGCTGATCAGGCGGCCCTGGCTGTCGTAGCGCATCCACACCATGGCCTGGCTGTCGAACAGGACGAAGTCCTCGGCCAGCTCAGCCAGGCCAGGGTGCCAGGACCGGACGGCGATGCGGACGCCCTCGCCCGCAGCGACGTTCTCCCCGTACGCGGCCAGCTCGTAGCGCAGGTACATGGTCAGGGGAAGGTCCACGACGTGAACACGGTGAATCCGGACGCCCGCGCTGGCCGCGGCACTGATCACCTGCATTGACTGGTCCACGTGCGGATCGGGGGGCAGCGGACGCCCCTCCGTGAATGCCCGGAACTGCGCCGACTCCGCCGGGACCGCGTACACCTGCCGCGTCTCCAGGCGGAACGCCTCCCCGGTGGCCTGGCCGTACAAGGCCAGGAGATCGACTTGCGCCTTGCTCACTGCTGGCCCATGCGCCTTTCGAGTTCGTGGGCGGCCTCCAGGAACGCCCTGACCGACACCACGTTGAGCGTCTCGCCATCTGGGACCCGGATCGATGGGAAGTCAGCCCGGTCCCGGGGCTTGCCCTGTACGAGAACCTGATCGCCATCCAGCATCACCCGGTCGCACCCATCAAGCGTGTGCGAGTCCGAGTAAAGGATCACCAGGTCACCGTCCTGCATCGCGTTCTCCTTGCGAAGGTCGTTGCCAGGGACGCGGACACGCCCCCTACCCGGAAGTGTGAGCATCGTACCCGGGTATAGCAAGCCTCCAGCCCGTATGGTCGGGCAAGTTTGACTCTACCCATCGTCGTTGACTTATTACCCGGGTAAACCCACACTGGCAATGGGTAGACCGGCGGCATCTGGCGCAGGACTGCCTACCAGGCGCAGATGCAGGCGGTCGGCAATAACCTCAACCAGTCGGTGCGCCAGCTGAACGCGACCGGGCAGCGGCCCGGGCACCTGGCCGCGCAGGCCGCGCAGTGCATGGACCTGGTCGACCAGGCGCACGACCTGATCGAGGCGATCCGCCCCGAGCGGCACTGGTGATCGCCCGGATCCTGCCCCAGGGCCAGGGCGTGGCCGGGCTGCTGCGCTACCTGTTCGGCCCCGGCCGGAAGAACGAGCACGAGGACCCGCGGATCGTGGCCGCCTGGAACGGCGCGCCCGGCCGGCTGGAGCCGCCCCGCGACGACCGGGGACGGCCCAGGGTCGGGCGGCTGGCCGGGCTGCTTGAGCAGCCCCTGGCCTTGCTCGGCGACCGCGCCCCGGACAGCCCGGTGTGGCACTTCATGGCCCGCTGCCACCCGAAGGACCCGCAGCTGCCCGACCGGGCGTGGGCCGCGATCACCACCGAGCTCATGCACCGGCTGGGGCTGTCGCGGCGCGGCCTGGAGCACGCGGGCGTGCGGTGGGTCGCGGTCTGCCACGGCGACAACCACGTGCACGTGGTGGCGACGCTGGCCCGGCAGGACGGCGGGCGGGCCAGGCTGTCGCGCGAGCGGGTCATCGCGGGACAGGTAAGGCAGTGGGCCGAGGCCGGCGGCTGGACCACCGACCTCGCCGAGCGGGACAGGTACCAGCTGCGGTCCGCCCCGGCCCCGGACCGGACCGCGGCCCGCCGCCCGACCCGGGCCGAGGCGGAGAAGGCCCGCCGCAACGAGCGGCCCGAGGCCCCGCGGGTCACCCTGCGGAAGATGGTCCAGGCGGCCGCGGCCGGCGCCCGGACCGAGGCGGAGTTCGCCGCCCGCCTCGCCGAGCTCGGCGCGCTGGCGCGGTGGCGGACCTCGCCGGCCACCGGCGAGGTCACCGGGTACACGGTCGGGCTGCCCGGCGACCTCACCGCGGCCCGGCCCGGCGCCCCGGCCCGGCAGGTCTGGTACTCGGGCCGCCGCCTGGCCCCCGACCTGTCCTGGCCCAAGCTCGCGGCCCGGTGGGCTGGCCCGCGCCTGTCGGGCCAGGCCATGACCTGGGAGGCCGCCCGCGCGATCCTGGCCCGCGAGGTCACCCGGGCGGCCCGGTCCGCCCGGACCGAGGCCGAGTTCGAGTCCGCGCTGGCCCGGGCCGGGCTGCTGGTCCACTGGCGGGCCGGGCCGGGGCCACAGGCGGACCGGGCCAGCCCGGCGGAACGGACCGGAGCGGACCGGGGCGGACCATCCGGGCGGACCGGAACGGGGCGGACCGGTCCATCCGGGCGGACCGGGGCGGACCGGTCCGCCCGGACCGGGTACGCGGTCAGCCTGCCCGGCCTGGCCGGGCCGGGCGGGCAGCCCCGGTGGATCGCGGGCGGGCAGCTCGCCGACGACCTGGCGCTCGGCGCACTGCGCAAGAGGTGGGCCGCGGGCCGCGCCGGGGCCGCCCCCGGGCCAGAGGAGATGTTCGGCGGGGCGGACCAGGGCGCCATCTACGACTACGCCGCCCGCGTCGCCGACTGGGCCGCCGCCCAGGTGCGGGCCAGCCCGCCCGGCCAGGCCAGCGACGCGGCATGGGCCGCCGCCGACGTCCTGGCCGCCGCCTACGCCGCCACCCGCAACCCCGGCCTGCGGCAGGCGGCCGCCGGGCTCGAGCGGGCAGCCCGCCCGCCCTGGGGCCGCATCCCCGAGCGCGCCGGGGCGGGCGACGCGCTACGCACCGCCGCCTGGTGCCTGTACCGCTGCCAGCCCCGCCACTCCCCCGGCCGCGCCCTGCTGGCCGCCCTGGCCCGCCTGGCCGACGCGATCGCCGCGCTGCGCAGGGCACAGCAGCACGCTGCCCAGGCCGAGGCCGCCCGCCGCGCCGCGGAATGGATCCGGGCACCCGGCACCGCCACCGCGTTCCGCCCCCAGGCACCGACCGAGGCCGCCCTCCGGGCGGCCCGCCGCGCATCCGGGCCCCAGCCCCGCCGCGGCCGGGGCCTGTAGCACGTCCACCAGACGTGGACGCGATCCGGGTGGAGTTCCGTGACGTGGCCCGGGCGATTTCTTTAGCCGCCGGCGGGTCACGGAACTGCCTGCGCGGGCAGCCGCTCCCCTGCTAGTTTCGTGACGGCGCCCGCGCGGCGAAGCCTGCACCGCGGCGGTCGCGAAACCCTGGAGGGAGCACGCTGATGGCAGAGCTCGCCGACGTCGACGTCGCCCGGTGCGGGGCACCGTACTGCGGGCAGCCCCTCACCGTGGCGGCCACCGGCCGGCGGCCCCGGTACTGCTCGGCGAACTGCCGCCAGGCCGCCCGCCGCGCCCGCGTCCGCGCCGCAGAGGAAGCCGCCGCCCGCGCCGCGCGGCTTGCCGAGGCCCGCGCCGCCGCCAGCCGGCTGTGGCGGCCGATGGAGGCCGCCGTCCGCGACGTGCCCGACCTGGCCGCGCTGGTGCTGTCCTGCGCGGCCGACCCGGGCCGGCCCCGCGCCGACCTCAGCGACGCCATCAGCCGCCTGGACCAGGCCGCCGCCGCGCTCGCCCGGATGGCCCGCGACTACCGCGACAACTCCGACCTCGCCCGCCGCCTCGCCGATTCGTGACGGCCCAGGACTCCCGAAGCTACGGCGAGCCGCAAAGTAGTGGCCGGTCCCGCGCTGACCTAGGGTGTTGTCAGTGCCGCGATCAGCAGGCTAGCGGTGAGGGTGATCAGGGGATCCGCCGCCGACAGCCGCTGCTGGGTGTCAGGGAGGCGCGGGGAGCTCGACGAACGGGAACCCTACGGCGGCGAGCTTGGTCTGGAGGTTGATGTCCCCGGTGGCGGCGTAGAGGGCCGATCCGGGATGCTCGGACTGGAGGAGCAGGCACGATGCCGCGAACCGGTCATCGGGCACGGTGAGGTCGAGCCAGGATGGCAGCCGGTCGCCTTTCGGCTCTACATGCTCGAAGACCGCGTAGACCTCGCCAGCCACGCGGACGCCCGACAGCACGTCCCCGTTGTCGCGGAGTCCCTTCAGGCGCCGGTCTGCCCGCTTGGCTCCCTCTCGCTGCTGCTCGGTCCTGCCGCCGCGCTTGAGGTCGTCGATCTCGCGCAGCACGACGGGCAGGAGGTGGGCCATGTACTTGCTGCCGAGCGTGGCGACGTGGACGGCCAGGTCGGGATTGTCGATCAGGGTGTTGGTGTCGGTGGTGAGCCGGATGGCGTACTCATCAGGGGGCAGCAGCCCGGCGAGCTCCCGAAGGCCGGCCACGGCAGCGTCGACCAGCTCGACCGCCACTTCGATGGTCGGGGGGACGCTGTAGCTGGCGCCTACTGTGTCCTTCCGGACGAGCCATCGCTCAAGGCGCCCGAGGTACTCATCGAGGCGCTTGCTGACGGTGGGAGTGGGATGAGGGAACAGCAGCCTGAAGCGTGGATCCCAGCGCCGGACGAGTCCTAGGAGCGTCATGCGCGAGACCTCGAGTCCCGCGTCGCTCTCGGCCCAGGCCCGCAAATTCCGGCCGACATACCCTCGGCCATGCTCGATATTGCGGATGGCTGAGGCAGACAGGACCTTGGCGTATCCGTCGTGGATCTCGTCGAGCTCGGCCAGCAGCCGGGCGAGGTAGGTCGGCGGCCTCGTGGCGCGGGCGTTCATGATGCCACCTTGCGTGCAGCTGGGGCGGCCCGCAGGCCGGTACGGGCCTTGTCTAGGTAGCCGTAGACGGTGGAGCGGGGGACGCCGAACATCGCGGCGATCTGCTGGACGGTGTGCCTGCCGCCGTCGTAGAGCTCCTGGGCGAGCGCTGCCTGGTCGGCGCTGAGCCTGGGGCGGCGGCCGCCGGCGCGGCCGCGGGCGCGGGCGGCGGCCAGCCCGTCGCGGGTGTTGGCGACGATGAGCTCGCGCTGCAGCTCGGCCAGGACGGACAGCATGCCGAACATCGCCCGGCCCTCCATGGTGGAGGTGTCGATGCCCTGCTCGATCACGTGCAGGCCGATGCTCCGGTCGCGGAGCTCAGCGCCGAGGGTGACCAGGTGCAGGACCGACCGGCCGAGCCGGTCCAGCCGGGTGACCTTCAGGGTGTCGCCGGCGCGCAGCAGCTTCAGCACGAGGTCGAGTTGGGGCCTGGACGCCTTGGCCCCGCTGGAGGTGTCCACGTAGATGTCGGCGGCGGCGACGCCTGCCCGGGCCAGTGCGTCTACCTGGTGGGCTGGATTCTGCTCGGCGGTGGAGACCCGCGCGTACCCGATCAGCACGGTGCCGACAATAGCGGGATCGCGGGGTTTCCCGTCATTGCTTTCCGACGCGGGTTACCGACGCACGATCCCTGGGGTTTCACCGCGACCGGGCGGGTGCCGGCGGGGTCTGAGTAGCGAGCGGAAAATTTTGGTCGGATATCGCTGACCAGCGGTTACATGCTGTCAGAGGTCTTCGACGTAGCTGGCGGCGATGTCGTCGGGCGGGTTGGTGTACAGGCTCAGGTAGCGGTCGTTGGCGTGGCCGAGGCGGCGCTCGAGCTCGGCGCGGTTGTGCCCGGAGGTTTCCGAGAGCCGGTACCCGAAGGTGTGGCGCAGGTCGTGCGGCCGGAGCGTGCCGAGCTGGCGTTCGCGGTCGGTGACCTCGGCGTCGTGCAGGCGGCCGATCTCGCCGACGATGGTGTTGACCGACCGCGGGGAGAGCCGGCCGCCCGGGCGGCGGACTCCGATGGAGCTGGCGGCCAGGAACAAGGCCTCGCTGTGCTGGTCGGTGTCGCCGGGCCGTTCGGTTTCGAGGTAGTCGGCGACGGCGTGGCGGGCGTCGCGGCCGAGGAACACCGAGCGGCTGGTGCGGCCCTTGCCCCGGACGTTGTTCAGCCTGGCCTTCTTCACCCGGCGGAGCTCGTCCGGGTCGCCGGGGTCGAGTTGGGCCAGGTCGAGTCCGGTGACCTCGGCGCGGCGCAGCCCGGTGCCGAGGATGAGGTGCACGATGGCGCGGTCACGCAGGGGCCGGGCGTGCTTGTGCAGGGCCGGCGCACCCCCGCGGTGGCGGCGGCCGTTCAGCTGGTGGAACCCCTCGATCCGGTCCAGCACGTTCTTGACGGTCCGCACCTGCGCCCCGGCGAGCGCCCGCACCTGCGGAGCTGGCAGCCGCAGCAGCTCGACCTTTTTGGTGGGGTCGCCGAGGCGCAGCAGCCCGGCCGGGGCGTGCACGGCAATCCAGGAGAACAAGGCGGACAGGTGCGCGAGGTGGTTGTTCACCGTCGCGGGCGCCATCGCCGCGGTCGTCCCGTCCCGGCTGACGGCGCCCTCGGCCGCCAGGTGGTCGCGCCACGCGGCGATCTCGCGGGGGGTGACGGCGGAGACCCGGTCGTGCCCGTACCCGGTTGTGAACCAGGCGGTGAACCGCTCCAGGTGCCGGGCGATCTTCCCCGTCACCTCGGCGGACCGCACGCCCCGCACCGCCAGGTCGAGGTACCGCTGCGTCCATGTGGTGAGGCTGTCGTCGGCCTCGCTGAGGCCAACGTCAAGATCGATTACCTTTCGTGAAGTGACCTTGTGGCGGTCATGGCCGTCCGGAAGCATCTGCGGGGTGCTCATTGGGCCAATTTACTTCACGGAAGGGATATTTCCTGAAACGATGTCGGCCTAGGGTCAAGACCACGGGTCTGCCCGGGATCCGGGCGGGCAGGGACGGCTTCGGAACGGCCAGCGGCCATAGGGCGGGGGAATGGACGCGCAGATACGGATCACCGGCGGGACCGGCGGGGAACTGGCCGATCTCGGCGAGTGGCTGGGCGATGAGGGCGAACTCCGCGGCCGGGTCCGCGCCGTCCGCGGCCCGGCCAGCGACACCGACCTCGGCCCGGTGACCGAGCTGCTCACCGTCGCACTCGGGGCCGGCGGCGCGGGCACCGTGCTCGCCTCTTCCCTGAAGACCTGGCTGATGACCCGCAGGACCACCGCGAAGATCACCGTGGAGTCCGCGGGTCGGTCGGTCACCCTGGACATCCAGACCGCTGCCGATGTTGCGCCGCTGCTGGAGCAGGTCCTCAAGGCCGCCGGTGACGGCTGAGGCCGGCGTGCTCGCCGGGAGCCGCGCGGTCCTGATCGGGGTGTCGGACTACGACCACCCCGAGTTCCCGCCGATCCGCGCGGCCCGCAACAGCCTGCAGGCCATGCGCGCCCTGCTGGCCGATCCGGCGCTGTGCGGATGGCCGCCCGGGCAGGTCACGGTCATCGACAACCCCGCCTCAGCCGCCGACCTGGCCGACCAGGTCGCCGACCTGGCCGAGAGCACGACCGGGGTGCTGCTGCTGTACTACGTCGGCCACGGCGCGCTGTCCCCCCGCGGGGAGCTGTGCCTGACCGTGACCTCCACCCGCCCGAACCGCCCGAAGATCAGCGGCCTGCCCTGGGAGAACGTCGCGGAGATACTGCGAGCCTGCCCCGCCAGGACCCGCCTGGTGATCCTGGACTGCTGCTTCGCTGGCCAGGCCATCGAGGCCCTGAGCGGAGAGGGCGGCCCGGGCCTGGCCGACATCGCGCACGTCGAAGGCGTCTTCACCCTCACCGCGACCACGCGCAACCGCACTGCCCACGTCCCGCCCCCCGATCAGCAGGACACCGCCTGCACCTCCTTCACCGGCGAGCTGAGGGACCTGATCCGCTCCGGCATCCCTGGCAAGCCCCTGCAGTTGACCTTTTGCGACATCTACCCGGTCCTGCGCCAGCGCCTGTGGGCTAAGGCCCTGCCCGTTCCGAACCAGCGCAGCACCGACACCGCCTACCAGTTCCCGTTCACAGCGAACGCCGCGGCTCGCAGCGGCCCGGACGCTCGCAGTACACGGCCTGAGGGCGATGGCACCGGTGGAGCGGCCCACAAGAACCGTGAAGCTGCCCGGGCTGACCGGGAACGCGCCACCCGCATCCTGGCCGACGCCGAGCGCATCACCCAGACGATCACTGACGAGCAGGGGAAGATTGAGGCGCTGGCCGGCGTCGCTGGGATGCTGGCTGCCACGGACCCGGACCGCGCTGAGCGCATCGCCCAGTCGATCACCAGCGGGAGCTGGAAGGCACACGCGCTGGCCGGCGTCGCCAGGACGATAGCCGCCACGGCCCCGGAACGCGCCGAGCGCATCGCCCAGTCGATCACCGGAGAAAGCGAGAGGGCACACGCGCTGGCCGGCGTCGCCAGGACGGTAGCCGCCACGGCCCCGGAACGCGCCGAGCGCATCGCCCAGTCGATCACCGGAGAAAGCGAGAGGGCACACGCGCTGGCCGGCGTCGCGGGGACGGTAGCCGCCACGGACCCGGACCGCGCCGCCCGGCTGAGCACCGACGCCGAGCGCATCGCCCGGTCGATCACTAGCAAGCGCTGGAAGGCATACGCGCTGGCTGACGTCGCCAGGACGCTGGCCGCCACCGACCCGGACCGCGCCGCCCGCATCCTGGCCGACGCCGAGCGCATCGCCCAGTCGATCACCAGCAAGCACTCGAAGGTAGTGGCGCTGGTGAAGATCGCGGAAGCCTGGAGTCAGGGCTAGGGCGGGACAGCTATGGACGGGCGCTGCGTACTTGCGGAGGGCATGCCGGGTGTTCCCCAAGAGAGCGGGCGATCGGCACCGACGTCGCCGACCACTTAACCCCCATCGCGGCGACCCCGAGGGCGAGCAGTCGCGGATTTGTGGTGCTGGGACAGCTGAACAAGCGCGGGGCCGCCTCACAGCAGCGGGCTCAGATCCAGGGCAGTCGGCCGCAATGGCCGCCACCCGGCGCCGTCCAGCTTGGCCAGCTCGGCCTCGACGTCGACGGTGATGACGCCGAAGAAGTTGATGTTCTCTGAGTGAGCTGGGGAGATATGCGCGAGCAGTTCGTCGGGGACTGCGCGGCCCCTGGCTCGCAGGTCCTGCACGGCCAGCTGGTAGTACTCGGTCACCCACGTGATCACCGAGTTGGTCAGCACGGTGAGGCACCAGGCCTGCTCGGTCTGGTCGGCTAGCAGTGGCTTGCCGATGGTGCCCTGCTGGGCGTAGTGCAGGTCGCGGCGTAGCGCGTGCAGGCTCTCGCCCTTGTTCAGCTGCCGGGTGATCTTCCTGCGGTAGGCGGAGTCCGACAGGTACTTCGCGGCGTGGATCGTGCGGCGCAGCGTGCCCCATTCCTTCAGCGCGGCCGCGAGTGTGTTCTGGCGGGAGGACGCGGACCACTTGCCGACGATCAGGGAGGCGGTGGCCTGCCCGTACTTCAGTGACCCGGCCATGCGCAGCAGGTCTCCCCAGCAGCTGGCGACCAGGTCCTCGTTCCACCGGGCGGACAGCAGCGGGCCGGCGTTCGGGTAGAGCCTGCCGGTCTCGGCGGGAGTGTTGTCCCGGACCATGGTGATCTTGCCGAGGTCCCTGATCCGCGGTGACAGGACCTTGCCGACCAGGTCGAAGAGCGCGAAGTTGATCAGGGTGACGCCGTGGGTGTCGGTGGCGTGCTCGTGGACCGGCAGGTCGGTGGCGTTGCCGAGGAAGTCGTCCAGCACGTAGTGGGCCTCGCGGGCGGTCGGCACGATGACCTTGGTGCCGAACGTGGAGTGCTGGTCGGAGACGTGGGTGTAGGACGACAGGACCTGCCCGCCGTGGATGACCATCTCCCGGCCGGTCAGCGACTTGCCCCGTACGGGGAACCGCTGCCCGTCGGAGGAGGACATCGTGCCGCCGCCGAACACCCCGGCCAGCTCCAGGGCGTGGTGGTGGTTGACGATGACCGTGTTGGCCTCCCGCAGCGTCTCCTCCCGCACGTACCATTCCTGGGTCCAGCGCAGCACGTCGTAGGGGATCCCGCAGGCCTCGGCCATCCGGGTCAGCCCCAGGTTGGTGGCCATCCCGATCAGCACCGCTAGGATGTTGCGCGTGAGGTCGGCGCTGCGGGCCTGCTTGCGGCCCCCGGCGTGGGTGAAGCAGTCCGCGAAGCCCGTGCGGGCGTCCAGCTCGATCAGCAGCGAGGCGATCGGTGCGAACGGCAGCATCCCCGCCAGCTCGTCCCTGAGCTCGCTGGCCTCGGTCGGGACGTCCTCGGCGGTCAGCTTCGGGATGACCAGCTTGTCGTCGCCGTCCAGCCGCACCGTCCCGGCATCGTCAGGCAGCGCGCGGGCCAGGGTGGTCTCCAGTTCGGCCAGCGCCGCGTGGAGTTCTTCCTTGCCCTGGGCGATCGCGTCGGCGGCACTGGCCGGCTTGCCGACCAGCCGGCAGTACTCGCCCTGCCTGGGCATCCACTGCTCAGGCGTGTAGAGGTAGGTCGACGGGTCGGCGTAGCGGCGGGACCCGGGCACGAAGATATCACCGGACCGCAGCCCGTCCCGCAGTCCCAGGATCACGCACAACTCCCAGTAGTGCCGGAAGCCGGTATCGTCGCCGGCCTTGCGCGCCTTTTCCAGGTAATCGGCGTACCTGGCCGGCACGAACGATGCGGGCGCGCCGGCTGGGACCTTCCGGCTCCCGCCGGCGTTCAGGTTCTTCAGGGTGGCCACCGCCGTCATCAGGTCCGCTGTGCCCGGGCCGCCGGTGAAGTCGACCGCCGCCAGCACGCCGGGGGTGAACTGCCGCAGGTAGGAGTAGGAGGAGTCCATCGCCGACAGGCGGCCGTGGTCCCTGGGCAGCGGCTTCCAGGCACCCGCCACCACGTCCCGCAGGACGCTCATCCCGATCCGCTCCCGCAACAGTCCGCCGACCTGCTCGTCCGGGACCGACGGGTCGGCTAGCACCGGCAGGATCACGTCCATCAGCAGCTGCCGGGACTCGCCCTTCTTGGCCCGCTCGACCAGTTCCTCGTCGGTCCTGGTCCTGGCCCGCGACTCCCGCGCCGACACCGCCTGGTCGAACAGCGCGATGACCTCGTCGAGCTGGTCGGCCGCCGACTGCGCCACCAGGGCCAGCAGGATCGGGTACCGGCGCTCCTCCCGCCGCATCAGCGCCTGCACCGTGGACCGACGTCCCACCGTCGCCAGGAACCGCCGCCTCTCGGCCGGGAGCATCGACAGGTCCAGCGTGTGAGCGTCCATGCCCCGCAGGTAGGTCAGCTTGCCGACCGAGGTCAGGACCGCGCTCGCGGTCGCCTCAACTGCCGGCCTGGTCAGCCATGCCAGCCTCGTCATTCCCAGCCCGGCATCGTTGGCCAGCAGCCGGTCGAGATCGGAGCACCGCTGCACGGTCAGCAGGTGGCCCACCAGATCCGACGTCAGCGCCGTCGCACCTGTCCGGGCCGAGGTGATCATCCTTTCCAGGATCGACACGCCAGGCCGGATCGTTTTGGCCGACATCAGGAACTCGGTCGCCAGGTTGAACAGCAGCGTCGGCGAGTCATGCTCCATCGCCCGGTCCAGCAGGAACTGCTCCAGTTCCTTCATCTCCCCGCCGCCGGCAGGCGCGCTCTTCCAGCCCAGGTACTTCGCCACCAGCAGCAGGTGATCGCTGCGGGTATGCGAGCGGTGCCCGTATCCCTCGATCGCCTCCGGGTCCAGACCCAGCCGCTCAGCGAGCCGCGCCACCGCCACCAGCGGCGCCGAGCCCACCCCATCCGGCACGAACCCCAGCCACGGCAGCGTGCAGAGCTGAACGGCAAGGCCCAGCCGGTCAGCCGGGCCCCGGCCACGCCCCGGGTCCACAAAGGCCACATCCGCCTGCGTCAGCGTGAAGTACCGGATCAGGTCGTCCCTGCCGATGTCGGGAAACGAGCGCAACTGTCCCAGCTGCTCTTCGGAGAACATCTGCGCCGCCACCGCGACCACCCTCCACCACGCCACGCACGGGCAAAACCGTACGAACCGTAGTGGCAGCGATCAGCTCCCGTCCGCAGAACGCACATAACCGCTGGTCGGTGATATCTGACCAAAATTTCCCGCTCGCTACTCGGACCCCTACCCGGGCCCCCGGCAGGTGGGCACAAGGCAAAGGAGCAACTCAATGGCCAAGCGGAAGCCGAACCCCGGACTGGTGGTCCTGCTGAGCGGCGTCGCTCTCGCGGCGGACCTGCTGAAGGCGTACCAGCACCAGCAGACGTGCCCGAAGTGCCTGGGACGGGACTACCTAGCGATCGCGCTGGACGTGGCGCACTTGTGGGCATCATGACGAAAGCGGCCCCCGCACCAACCCCGGGAGGGCGGCGCGGGGGCCGCTTCATGCACTGGCTAGCCGGCCCGGGGATCAAGCATCGGGCCTTTACCGCGGCGGTAAAGCCGCTCAGCCTTGCCATGGCCTCTTGACCCGGGGCGGCGCATCCCTTGGCCAGTCGGCGAACTGCTCCCGGACCCAGGCGGCGGTCAGGCTCGTGCGCGCCAGGATCTCCTCCAACTGCGCGTTCTTCAGCCTGTCGAGGCGGACAACGGCGTCAGCGAAGTCCGCGGGCTGGAGCCCGGGGTCACGCTCTACGGCCAGGTCGACCAGCCGGGAGGTCGGGTACCTGGTGCGCAGCGCGGCGACGTCCACGTAGTCCCTGGTCAGCATCCGGTTGGCCAGCGCCACCGTCTTATGGCCCGCGACGTCGTCCAGGCCGCAGACCGGGCCGATCCCGGGCATGGTGACCGGGCTGGCGTACAGGTCGAAGTAGCCGATCTGGACCTGGACCTCCCGGGATCCGTCAGGGGTGACGGCCAGCAGCTCCGCCAGGCCCACCTCATCCTCATCGTCTTCCCAGCCGGAGAGCTTGTCGACCTCGTGAACGGTGTAGCCGCTGCCGGCCAGGGCCGCGCCCGCTGCGTCGACCGCCTCGGTGAAGCGGTCCAGCGTGCCGAGGGCGACGTCGACGTCTTCCGTGGGCCGGTTCAGGAGGCCGTGGGCGGACAGGGCATTCCCGCCCGCCAGGCCGAACCGGCTGCTGCCTGCCTGATGCTCGCCGATGGCGTTAAGGACGATCCGTGCGACGTCGCGGTGGACGTCGTCGAGGGCCTCGGGCATCAGGCTGCAGAGGACTGCGCCTGCCGGGCGGCTGCCAGCTCCGGGTTGGCCGCCTCCCACGCGGCCCGCCTCGCCACGGTCATGCCGATCGCCGGCCACAGGGCCGTGAGCAGGCTGGCGTTCAGGTAGGCGGCCAGGTCCGCGGGGTCGCGGGCGGCGTCCAGGATCGACTCGTAGGCGACCGTCACCGCATGCGGGTTACCCATGGCGATCCGGCCACAGTCCTCCCCGCCCGACCAGACAAGGCGACGCGGCACCTCCATGATCCCCTCACCAGGACCGCGGAGATCAGACAGGGCCAGCGCGACGACAGGACGCCGGAACCGGGCAGGCCGGGCCGGAGAAGCAGGTGCTGACGTCGTCACAGCCCACAGTCTAACGGCCGCCCTATCAGGTGTCATGCGGAGAGTGACCACCAGGCATCACGAAGCGAAAAGCTCGGGGCGGGGAAGCCCTTTCCGCCATGCCCGGATGCGCTCGTCCTCCTCTTCGATGGCGTACCGCTGGAGCGCTTCCAGCCGCCACGCGGACACGGCGAACCTGTCGAAGCACGCGTCGAACTCTTCAGGAGTCACTTGCTGGCCTCTGGGGACCGTCGTCTGCCGGCTCGCGGATGATCTCGTGGAGAGGGCAGTCCTGGTGGATCACCATGATTGTCCTGCCCTTGTCCAGGTCTCCGCGCTCTGCCGCCAGGAAGCCGGCTTCCAGATTGCTCTCGAACCGGCACAGGCAGCCCTGGGCCTGGGCCTCCGGGGTACCCGGCCGTACGACCGGCTCCCGGAACACGATGATCACTTGCGGCTCGTTGGCTGAGCTTGTCTCGTCATCCATGTCGCGGGCAGCTCCTTTGCACGAGGCCAGAGGGGGGTCAGATGATGCTGCGGTAGCTGTCGGCGGCCTGGGCGATCACAGACCGGGCCCCGTCTTCCCACTCCGCGAGTGGAGCCAGCTCATTCCAGTGCGCCTCGTAGTCGGCGACGTCCCGCCGGTTGGTCATGATCGCGGTTGCGGTCTGCGTGCCGAGCAAGATGGCGCGGGAGTCGTAGATGGTGAAGCCGTGTAGTGCGGGCACGTTCGCCGGGGTAGTCCACGGGATGACGCCGATCGCCACGTTCGGCATGCGTGACACTTCGATGAGGTGGTCGAGTTGCTCGACCATGACATGGGGGCCGCCCATGTTCCAGCGCAAGGAGCCCTCGGCCATGAGGAACGTGAAGTGCCGGCCGCTGGTCAGGACTCGCTGCCGGTCGAGGCGGGCGCTGACCGTGAGGGCGATGTCGTCGGGGGGCATGGAGTCGCCGAACAGGGCGCTTGCGTAGGCCCTGGTCTGCACGAGGCCGTGGACGGCGGCGGGGGTGAACGTCCGGATCCGGGACGCGGCGGTCTCTAGCCTGCCGATGCGCTGCTGCATCCACGCGCCGCCGCGCTGGAGGATGACCCTCGCCGAGGTGGACTCCTCGCGCAGGTCACGGGTCATCTCCAGGAGCCGCCGCTGGACCTCGGGGTCGGCGCCGTAGACGCGGCACAGCGCCCGCACGTCGTCCTCGGACGGCAGGAAGGCACCGGTCTCAGCGCGGCTCACCTTGGACTGGGTGAGGCCGGCCCGCCTGGCGGCTTCCGCGCCGGACAGGCGGGCCTCGCCGCGGAGGTCCCGCAGCTCCTGCGATAGGGGGTTCGGACTGGTCACCAAGGATCTTTTCTGTGTGCGTGTTAGGCGGCGCTGCGGTGGCCGCGCCAGTACTGCGGGTGGGCGTTCCAGTAGTCGGCGAACGGGACGGCCGCAGCCCAGGCCGCATCCCGGGCTGCCCGGTAACAGGGCACGTCCTGCTCGGGTGCGATGTCGGCGCCGAGGAACTGGCAGGCCGGGCTGTAGTGCATCACTACGGCCTGGTCGTCGCCGATCAGCCAGAAGTCCTGGCGGACCAGGCCGCCTGGTTCGGGCTGCTCGGTGAGGTCGAGTACGCGGATGTGCTCGCCGGCCTGCTCGTTGAGCACGTAGCCCCACTCGAACTCGAAGCGCAGGTAGGGGCTGAGCGGCCCGCGGACGACGTGGACGCGGTAGGTATGCAGGCCGCGTGCTACCTCGCTGCGGATCTGGTCCAGCCACGGGCCCTTGCGGTCCATGTCGGGTCCCGGCTCGCCGGCCAGGTACCGGTCCAGGTCGCCCCCGTTGCTGTCGACGTCGTACAGGTCCAGGGTTTCCAGCCGGAACAGGGTGCTGGTGAAGTGCCCGTCGATGTACTCGCCGAGCTGGCGTGAATCAAGCATGGCCCGCCACCTCAAGGAACGGGAGCACGGCGGCCGGGACCTCGATGGCCGCCTCGCCATCGGGGATGACGAGCTCCGCCAGGGCCTCTGGGTCGCTCACGGCAGGGCCGTGGAACACCACGGACGCGCGGCTGGTGACGCGGAAGGCGCCAGAGGCCGATGCCAACTCGGGCAGCAGGGACAGCGGGACCTCGACGGCAGTGTCCCCGGCCGGGATTCCCAGCGCGGCGGCCTCGGTGGCCGTGATGACGTAGCCCTGGACGACCAGGGTTCCCCGCCCGGTGGCGCTGATATGCGGGCAGGTTCGCCCAACGTCGCAGTCCTTGCGGATCGTGATGAGGCTCACGGGCAGTCCTTTCGGTAGCGGTGCCTGCCCTGAGTTTCCCTGCATGAGCAAAGTCTAGTCAACGCGACACCGAATTATGCAACGTGACATTGCCTTATGCGATGTCGCATCGCATAATCAGTGCGTGACCCTCCGCTAGGGCCGCCGGGCCAGTGCTGGCCCGGGAACCTTGACAAGTACATGAAAAAGCTGGTGCCCGCCGGTCAGCGGTGGGCACCAGCCGATAGGAGTCCACTTCTAGTGGACGCCGCCGTAGAGCCGCTGGTCACCAGATCAGTGCTCTGCTGACTGCTTGTACTGCAGCTCGTACAGGTGGCCGCCCTTGATCAGCACCGACACCTCGACCGGGCGATCGTCGTCGCTGTAGATGACGCGGAACTGGCGGATCACGGGCACGTTCGGCAGGTCGAGGAGCTCGACTTCCTCGGTCGTGGGCATGCGGCTGGACACGCGGTCGGTGAAGTACCGCTGCGGGTACCCGAGCTCGGCGAGCGCTCTCGGCGCCCCGCCCCGGACATTGCGGTGCACGGCCAGCTCGCTGCCTGCCACGATCTCGATCGGGTAGTACGACAAGTCCAGCTCGACTGGCACGCCGTTATGGCGCGTCAGCCGGCGGCGGAGCACCGCCTTGCCGTCCGCGGGCAGCCCGAGCACCTCAGCGGCCTCGCGTGGCGGGCGGACCTCGGCCACCTCGAGGATGTCGTAGGAGTAGCCGCCAGGCGAGGGCGTGAAGAAGGGCGCGACTTCCACGACGAACGGTTGGCGCTGCCGGACGTAGACGCCCTTGCCCTGCTGGCTGTAGAGGAATCCCTCGTCCTTCAGCGATCCCAGCGCCTTCTGGATCGTCGGGTTGGCGGCGCCGTAGCGCTCGACCAGGCGGGCAGTGGACGGAAGAGGCGTGCCGGGGTCGAACTCCCCTGCCATGATCTGCTCCCGCAGGTCAGCGGCAATCTGCTCGTGACGCGGGCGGTCGTCGCCCCTTTGTGCCACCGGATCAGCCGACGGCTAGGGGGTAGCGCAAGTGGCGCCCCTCGGGGACCATCGTCATGACCGTCGCCTCGAAGGGGGCGCCGCTCTCAGGCGCGACGATGCGGAAGACGACGATGACGGGAGCGCCCGTGGGGATGGCAAGCAGGGCGGCCTCGGTCGGCGTCGCGCCGCGGACCGAGATGTCGTCGAGGGCCTCGCGCGCCACATAGCCCATGCTTGCGAGAGCGGTTACCGCTCCGCCCGTGATCTTGCGAGGCTCGGCGAGTGCCGTGCCGGCGGCGATGAACGCCGGGTACCAGGAGTCAACCGCCTCGATCGGGGAGCCGTCGAGGAATACCGTGCGGCGGCGGACGACTGCGGTAGCTCCGTCAGGTAGCCGCAGCGCGGCGGCCACGTCCTGGGGCGGGACGGTCTCGGCGACTTCCCGGATCTGCTGAGTTCCCGCTCGGCCCGCGCGTGCCGTTTGGTCCGTCCAAGCGTCGGTCTCGCCTGGCGCGCGTGGCGACAGGTAGGGGGATGACCCGCCGTCCCACATCACCTGCTCGCCTCCTGCATCTGCCTGTTTCACATATCCACCTTAACGGCAAAGTGATACGGCCCCAGCGAGGCATGGCGCCAGGTCGGCGCGCTCCTTGACATTGACGCTTTACGCGAAGTGTTTTAAGGTTCGAGCAAGGCCTCAAGAATGCTGGCAAGCGGGATTCCCTGACCAGGGCGTCCCCGGGCGGGAGGAACTGGATGGAGAAGGAGAAGGTAACGACCCGACTTGACTCACCTCTGAGGCAGCGGCTGAAGGTCTACGCCGCTGTCACGGGTCTGACGGTTGAGGACGTCGTGAGCAGTGCGCTCGACAAGTACCTGCCGGTGGTGCCGGCAGAGGTGGCGCTGGCCGTTGCCAGCTCAGGCAACGAGACGGCCCCGGCGCGGTAACGCCGGGGCCGCAGACGGTCTAACCCCAACTGCGAAGAAAGGGAACCGATGATCTACAACTCTAGCGGTCCTGGCCCAGATGGCCAGCGACCATTCCGCCCATCAGGAGAGACGGCCACGGTCATGTCGACCGAGGCGCTGGCGCGCCTCGTGAGCCAGGCGGGCAAGTGCTCGCGCTCCGGCGGAGACCAGGCGTTCCCCGAGATCCCGGTGGGCGGCTGGTCTCCTGCCCAGGAGGCGGCCCACGCCGGCGAGTTCTGTGCGGGCTGTCCCGTGACGGGGGAGTGCCTTCAGTTCGCGTTGCGGACCGAGAAGCCGGGCCGGTACCAGTCGTTCGGCGTCTGGGGCGGGACCACCCCGCGACAGCGCCAGGCGTTGCTCCGTGCCAGCGCGGCCCAGGCGGTGGCGTCATGATGCCGGCCTACGTGTACCCGTACCGGTCACCAGGCACGAGGTTGTGGACGCTCATTCCCCGCCGTGCCCGCATCCACCTGGCTACCCGCCGCTATAAGCGGCACCTGCAGGCGCTGCGCACTGACGACATCCCGTTCAGCAGGGCCAACCGGCTGGACCTGATGGCGCTGCTGGCGGAGGGTATCTCGGCCGCCGAGCGCCGCGACCGGGAGACCGAGGCGTGGGGCGCCACGGTGGGCATCCTCCGCGCCATCGCGGCGTCCGAGCGGTTCGAGGTCCTCTCCGACCCTGACTTCTGCGGCCAGGGCGGCATCACCACCGCGCCGTACCGGGCGCAGTGGGAGGCCCTGGCCGCTGCCAGGAATGACGACGACCGCGTGGCCGGCGCCCGCATCCTGATGGGCCTGTGCACCGCGGCGGCCGGGCAGCCTGGCGTCCTGGTCCTCGATGACATCGCGGATGCCGAGCTGGCCCTGGCGGGCGAGCCGGCTGGCCTGCAGGCGGTGGCGTCATGATGCCGGCCGTCGAGTTCGCGGCGGCGTTCGCCGCGCTGGCGGCGTCGCACCAGGCGGCGGACTACTGGGTCCAGACGCCCGGGCAGGCGCTGGAGAAGGGCCTTTCCGGGTGGAAGGGCCGCAGGGCGTGCCTGGCGCACGTGGCCACCTACACCGCCACGCAGGCCGGGTTCCTCGCCATCGCGGGGCTGGTGCTGGACGTGCCGTTCAGCGTCGCCGCGGTGGCGGCCGGGCTGGCCGTCAGCGCGGCCACGCACTACTTCGCCGACCGGCGGGCACCGCTGCGCTGCCTGGCCGCGCGGCTCGGCAAGGGCGGGTTCTGGGACAGCGACGGAGGCCCGCTGCTTGACCAGGCCTGGCACTGGACGTGGCTGTGGGTCGCGGCCCTGGTCATCGCGGGGGTGAGCGCATGATCCGGATCATCGGGGCACGCAAGCTCGCCGCGCTCCGCGCCGAGGCCGCGCGCGTGCCCGGGCTGCTGCAGGCCGTCACGCAGGCGGAGGAAGCCATGCAGCGCGCCATCGCCCGGGTGGAGGAAGCCGGCCGCATCGCCGCCGCAGCGCAGGCGGATGCCGGGCGCGCGCTCCAGGCAGCCCCGGCCGCTGAGCCCGGGCTGCCGGCGCCCGGGCCGGCCGGCAGCGCCCCGCCGGCCATGAGCACGCAGGTGGTGCCCGCGCACGGAGTCGCCTACTTCGGCCCGGACGGCGACAACGCAGGGGGCACCCCCTACTACCCGGACGTCTACCGGGCCACCTGCCTGTGCGGGTGGACGCAGGCCGGCGACGGCCTGTCGATGATCCTCGCCCTGGCCGGCCACAACAACACGGCGCCAGAGCTGGAGTTGCCCGCGCACGTGGTGACCTTCTGGGCGCCTGAATCGGGCGGCCCGGGCGAGGCGCACCAGGCGACTTGCCTGTGCGGGTGGGCGGCGGACGGCGATGCGGAAACGGTATCGCCGGCATCGCGCAGCACCGGGCCGGCACCGGCCGCGAAGAGGTGATCGCATGACCGCCCGGTGGAGCACCCGGCTGCCCGGCGAGCCGACGTCGCCGCGCGAGGCCCGCCGGTGGGTTGCGCAGCGGCTGGCCGATGCCGGCCACGGCGACCCGGACGCGGTGATGATCATCGTGTCCGAGCTGGTGACCAACGTGGTCCAGCACGGCGGCGGCGGCACGGTGCGGGTGAGCGTCCGCGTGGCGCCGGGGGAGTGGGCGCAGGTCGAGGTCAAGGACGAGACGGCCGCCGCCAGCCCGCTGGCGTTCCCGTCCGTCCCGCCGCCCGCTGACGCTGAGCACGGCCGGGGCCTGCTGCTGGTGTCCGAGCTGTCGGCGCTGTCCGGCACCGACGGGCACGGCATGACGTGGGCCCGGGTGCCATGGGTCGCCGCGCCCGCCGCCGATGACGGGGCGCTGTTCCCGGTGCCCGCCGCGGGGGGTGCCCGGTGACCACGATGAGCGCCGCGCCCGCCCCTCGCACCGTGACGGCCGAGGTCGGCCTGCGGCTGGTGGTCTCCCGCGAGGCGAGCATCCCGCTGGCGGCCAGCTTCCGCTACGCCGCCGATGACCCGTACGCGGTGGTGGCCGCGTTCCGCGCGGGCGGGCCCGGCCCGGTCGAGTGGACCTTCGCCCGCGAGCTGCTGGCCGACGGCGCCCGGCACGCGGCCGGGGACGGCGACGTCATGGTCTGGCCGGTTGAGGACTCCGCCGGGCAGGTCCTGGCCATCGCGCTGTCCTCGCCGTCTGGCCACGCCCTGTTCGAGGCGCCGGCCGCCAGCATAGGCGCGTTCCTCGCCCGCACCTACGACCTCGTTCCCCAGGGCGCCGAGTCCGGCCATGTTGACGCCGAGCTGTGCGCCCTGCTCGAGGCGGGAGGCAACCCGTGGTGAGCACGAGTCACGCCCCCCGCAACCCCTGCCTGCGCATGCTGGCCACCTGGCGGGCTGCGGCGGCTCATGCTGCTCGCCGCCAGGTCGCGGCGTGGCGGCTGGCGCTGGCGCGGCGGACGGCCCTGGTCCCCGTCCCGCTGGCGGGGCGCCGTGCCGTCCGGACGGCCGAGCGTGAGCAGCGTGACATCGCCGGGATGCCGTGGCGGCACCCCGAGAACCTGACCCGCGGCCTGCGTGGCCGATACCAGCGGCAGATCGAGGCCCGCAAGGCCGAGCTGTGGCCGGCTGGTGAGTACGAGAGGGAGCTGTAGAGATGACGACCACCACGGCCTACGAGACCGCGACGGCCGTCCCCGCCGCGCCGCTGTCGCGGCGCGAGGAGGCCCAGCGGCTGCAGCTGGAGCGGGAGGCCTTCCGCGCGCAGCAGCGCCGCCTGGACGACGACCACTGGGCGGTACAGGACGAGAAGGCCCGCGCCAGCAAGGACGCCCGCCGCAGGGAGCGCCGCAAGGACCGCGCGGCCGCGCAGGCCAGGCGGCTGGCGTGGCTGCACGACCACACCGTGGACCTGCTGTTCGTGCCGGTCATCGTCGTCCCGGGCGCGCTGGCATGGTCGGCGATGGCGGCCTACGGCCGCAGCGTGTGGGGGCCGCTGGGATTCGGCATGCCAGCGTTCAGCGAGGGCGCCATGTGGGCGTTCAGCGCGGCGGTCGCGATCCGCCGCCGCCGCAACCCCGACGCCCCGGTCTGGCTCCTGCAGCTCGGCGTCGCGATCTTCGCCGCGCTCGGCGGGGTCCTGAACTTCCTGCACGGCATTGCCCCCACGACGGCGCACCACGGCCTGGTCGTGGCGCTGTCGATGGCGATCGTGTCGGTCGCCGGGGTGACCGCGCACCAGCTGGTCGTCGCCGGGCCGCGCCGGGGCCGGGCCGAGCGGGAGCTGGACCGGTTCCGCAAGCAGGCCGAGCGCCGGCAGGCGGCCGCCCGCAGGGCGGCGGTCAGCCGGGCGCTGGTCGACATCGATGAGGACGGCCACGCCAGCCTGGTCTACGAGCCGGGCCGCTACCAGCTCCGCGCCGGCATCACCGGCCGGCGGCTGGCCCCGGTCACTGCCCGTGGCCGCAGCGGACGCCGCCCGGCGCCCGCCATCACCCCGGAGGCCAGCCTGCCGGAGGTCCCCGTACGGGACGCCGGGCCGCAGCCCGTACCCGTACGGGCCCAGCCCGTACGGGCTGAGGACACCGAGCCCGCACGGGACGGCGAGGACGCATGGACCGCAGCCGTAAATGCGGCTGGCGGACGGGACGATGCGAGCGTACGGGCAGGAGTCCCGCAGCCCGCATTCCTGTCGCCCGGCGCCACCGGGGACGCCGCTGACAGCGACCCCGGCGGCAATGGCGCCTGCCCGCTGGAAGGCTGGCCCCGCGAGGCGGTCGTCGACCGGCTCGCCGAGCAGATCCGCGCCGCAGCTGAGGCCGCCAGGCCATGGAAGCCCGAGTATGACCAGCTCAGGACCCTGAACACCAAGTCCCTGTCGTGGTGGGAGAAGGTCGTCGCCGACGCGCGCAAGGCCGCCGGGGCTCCCCGGCGGGGCGAGGCCGAATCGTCCCGCGAATCGTCCCAATCGTCCCATGACGGCGCGGGCGGCAGCCCGTACCGCGACGGCGACCCGGCCCCGGCGCCCGCCCTGGCGGCGCCCGGGGCCACGTGACCCGGTACCGCCGTACGGGCACCCGCCCGCACGGCCCGTACGGGCCTCCCGCAGCCCCGGGACCCGTAACCGTACGCCCGCCCGTAAATGACAGCGCCGGCCCGGCGCTCAACCGCCAAGAAGAACCGCCGGGCCGGCCAAGGAGAACCCGTAACCCCTGAAAGACATCCCAGGAGCTTAAGTGTCAAGCCGCTACGGAAGATTGGGGGAGGTTTTCCCGGTGTCCCCACGCTGTGGCCTCGTCGTAGAGGGTTCCGGTCTTGAGGCATCCGTGCAGGATGCC
>Ga0335075_10000659_pt1 | contig 59231 bp, 33 predicted proteins | sample Lox_Sample_24_FD_206723 | JGI IMG/M metagenome (GOLD analysis project Ga0335075, IMG submission 206723) | Soil microbial communities from Loxahatchee National Wildlife Refuge, Florida, United States - Lox_Sample_2.4 | ecosystem: Environmental > Terrestrial > Soil > Wetlands | place: USA...
GTGTGCCAATCGGTTCAGGGGTTCAATGCGCGAAGTTTTCCTTGGGCGAATTCTCACCCCGGCCCTCTCCCGCTGGGAGCCCGCTGGGAGAGGGAGAATCATCGTCCGGTGATTTGACAGGGCGAACGATAACGGAGGTTCATGATCCCTATCATCGAAAGGGACAATTCCTCTTTTGTAGGCCGCGTGTCCTCACGCGGCTCCGCTTCAACGAGTTCAGTTCACCACATTGATCGGTTTGCCAGCCATAAAGGCGGCGATGTTTTGGGCGGTGACATGCATGAGGCGGCGGCGGGCTTCGATGGTCGCCCAGGCGATGTGCGGCGTCAGGGTGAGATTGGGCGGGTGGTCGCGGAGCAGGAGATTATCGGCGGGGATTGGTTCGGCAGAGACTACGTCTAACGCGGCCCCGGCAATTGTGCCGTCGCGCAGGGCGTCGGCGAGGTCTTGCTCGTTGATCAGGGGACCGCGGGCGGTATTGACGAGGTAGGCGGTTTTTTTCATTCGACCCAGCAATGACTTGTTGACCATGCCCTTGCTTTCCGGTGTGAGCGGGCAATGCAATGTGACAACGTCTGATTCGGCGAATAGTTCGGGCAGTTCGCGCCATTCAATGGGATAGGATGGCTGCCTGCCGCGGGTACGGCTGTTGGCCAGGACGCGCATTTTAAAAGCGTTTGCCAGTTCCCCCACGCGTTGTCCGATGCGTCCAAACCCCACGATGCCGATCGTGTGCCCGGCCAAATCGGCCAGCGGAGTGCGCCAGAAACTAAAATCGGGGCAATTGGACCATTCTCCTTTTTTGACGAGGTCACTGTGCAACTGCGGCTGGCGATAAAAATTGAGCAGCAACGCCATGACATACTCGGCGACGCTATCGGTGCTGTAAACGGGCACATTGGATACCGGGATGTTGCGCGCGCGGGCGGCAGCGAGGTCTACCATATTATATCCGGTCGCCAGGACCCCGATGAATTTGAGCTGCGGCAATTGGTTGATGGTTTGGGCGGAAAGCGGCGCTTTGTTGGTGAGGATGATGTCGGCGTCGCGGGTGCGTTCGACCGTTTGAGCGACGGGCGTTCGATCGAAGGAAATGAAATCACCGAGTTTGGCAACTTCATCCCAGGGATTGTCGCCGGGGTTCAGAGTGTAGCCGTCAATCGCAATAATTTTCATACATCAAGATTAGCGCAGAACGGTGTGCCGCTAGACAAATTTCTTATTTTGCAGCCATTGATTTGCCGCGAAAGAACATACAAAGATCGCAAAAACCTAATGGATAAAAGCCCGGATTATCAATCCACAATTGCGCATTGAAGAAACATCGAACATCGAACGCCGAACATCGAACCGCGTCGCGTCCTCGCGTTCGGCGTTCAGATAATTCGGGCTTTCGCCCTTAATGTGTTTCGTTCGTTTTCTCCTGGGGCGTTGCCCCAGGCTGGTATAAGTTGCGCCGTTGGCGCTGGAACCATTCGATGTTCAGCGTTCGATGTTCGATGTTCGATGTTCGATGTTTACATCGTCCCTGCTAAGAGCGCCATCCTTACCACGATTGAGTTTGTGGTAGTGCTTTAGCGTGCTCCGGAGCACCTTGGACACTGGACGGCGAACCCGGAACACCCTGAAGGGTGGACACCAAACCGAACCAGGCCACGACCGGGTTTGTCTTTCTGTTGCGCAAAGTCGAATTACCGGTGACACTGGAAGAGGGAGCGGGACCAGCGCTTTTTTGGGCGTTGTCATTGGAAAGCCGCATCGGGGCGATGAACCGTAGTTCAGACTCCAGGTCTGCCGTAGTGCATTCCGCGTTGCGGGACAAACCTGCGAGTCGTTCGCGGTGGTGCGCCAGCCGATTTGGAAATCGGCGATACGGCAGGTTTGGAAACCTGCGCTACTACGAATTACTGAGATATGGCAAAACCTGTTATTTGGACGATAGATGATGATCCGGACGTATTGCGCGCCGTGGAGCGGGATTTGCGGCGCCACTATGGCGATCGTTACCGGGTCATTTCAGCGGATTCGGGGCCTTCGGCGCTGGAAGGCGTCAAGCAACTGAAATTGCGCAATGAACCCATCGCGCTTTTTCTCGTGGACCAGCGGATGCCGCGCATGTCCGGCGTCGAATTCCTTGAGAAGGCGATTGAATTTTACCCGGAGACCAAGCGGGCGCTGTTGACCGCGTACGCGGATACGGATGCGGCGATTCGCGCGATCAATAGTGTTCACATCGACCATTATTTGATGAAACCGTGGGACCCTCCGGAAGAGCGCCTGTACGGTGTGGTGGATGACCTTCTGGATGACTGGCAAGCGGCATTCTGTCCCGATTTTGAAGGGGTCCGCGTCGTTGGGCATCGCTGGTCGGCCCAATCGAACGACATCCGTGATTTCCTGGGCCGCAATTTCGTGCCGCACCAATGGCTGAACGTGGAAGGAGATGAATCGGCGAAAAAGCTTCTCGAATCTGCCGGCGCTGATGCCGCCGCCCTGCCGCTGGTGGTATTTTCGGACGGCACCGTTTTGAAAAATCCGCCCATTACGGAAATCGCCCGCAAGCTGGGGCTGAGGACAAAGGCCGAATTTCCGTTCTATGATTTGGTAGTGGTTGGCGCCGGGCCGGCCGGGTTGGCGGCCACGGTTTACGGCGCGGCCGATGGCCTCAAGACATTGCTCATCGAGCGGGAAGCGCCCGGCGGACAGGCCGGACGCAGCTCGCGAATTGAAAATTATCTGGGTTTTCCCACGGGACTCAGCGGCACAGACCTCGCCCGGCGCGCGATTGCGCAGGCACGGCGCTTTGGCGCGGAAATCCTTTCGCCCCAGGAAGTCCGGAGCATCCGGATGGAAGGGCCTTCGCGCGTGCTCACGCTGGCCGATGGCGCGGAAGTCGGCACGAAAGCGGTGCTCATTGCCACGGGCATCGCCTTTCGCAGGCTGGAAGTGCCGGGATTGGACCGATTGTCGGGGTCGGGCGTTTATTATTATGCGCCCATGTCCGAGGCATTTTCCTATCGTGACGGGGACATTTACATCGTTGGCGGCGCCAATTCCGCGGGCCAGGCAGCGATGTATTTTTCCAGGTTCGCCCGCCAGGTCACCATGCTGGTGCGCGGCGCGGCGCTGTCTGACACGATGTCTCAATACCTGGAAAAACAAATCGCCAATACCAAAAATATTCAGGTAAAATTAAACTCAAGCGTTACCGCGGTTGAGGGCACGGGCCATTGTGAGCGCATCACCATTCAAAACAACAAAACAAAGGAGGCGGAAACCGTGCACGCTGATGCGCTTTTAATTTACGCGGGCGCCGTGCCCCGCACGGACTGGCTCGCGGGAGTTGTCGAGCGCGACGCGCAGGGGTATATCATTTCCGGACAACATTTGATGCTGGAAGGAAAGCGTCCCACGGGCTGGACGGCGGATCGTGATCCCTTCTACCTGGAGACCAGCGTTCCGGGAATATTTGTGGCCGGTGACGTTCGACATCGGTCGGCAAAAGGGGTAACTTCAGGAGTTGGGGAAGGCGCGATGGCCGTGAAACTGGTCCATCAATATCTTGGTTTATTATGAGCATGACATCGGAACAACTGAAGGAACTCCATGCGGTTCCATTGTTTGCCGCGCTTCCGGAAAACCAGATGGGTTGCCTGGAAGCGGGCGAAATCATTGACGCCCCGGCCGGAACCCCGCTGGTGACGGAAGGGGAAAAAAGCTGCTATTTTTATGCGTTGATTGCCGGAGAAGTCCGCGTTACGCGCACGTATGACCGGCAAACGGTCCTGCTCAAAGTCAACAAGCCGGGAAACTTTTTCGGCGAAATCATGCTGCTGCTGGGCACTCCTTCGTTGTCCAGCGTGCGCGTCACTAAACCGTCGCGATTGTTTCGAATCGATGAAGCCGGTTTTTGGCAGATGATGACCCAGTGCCCGTCGATCGGCCGCGAAGTGTTTACGGCCGCCGCGACCCGCCTGCGCAATGTGGAAGGCTATACGCAACAGCGCGAAAAGCTGGCCTCTTTGGGCACCATGGCGGCAGGCCTTGCCCATGAATTGAATAACCCGGCCGCTGCCGCCAGCCGCGCTGCCGCTCAACTGGGCGATATCGCCAACAAAGCGCAGGCCATTCTCTGCCGGCTAAGCAAGTCTCTCACGCCTGATTGCTGGCGCCATCTCCTGAATGCCGAGCTGACAACCACGGACAATATTTTACAGGCCCCGCCGCTCGATCATCTCGCGCGGAGCGACCGCGAGGAGGCCACGGCCCAATGGCTCCAGGAGCGTGGTGTGGCTCAAGCCTGGGATTTGGCTCCGACCTTCGTTACCGCCGGGTTTGACACCAACACACTCGGCAAAGTTGTGGGATGTCTTCCTGAAACCATTCAAGCCGATGCGCTCGCCTGGTTTGAAGCGCGCCTGGGCATCCGGTTGCTCGTCAACCAGGTGGAGCAAAGCACCGGGCGCATCGTCGAATTGGTCAAAGCCATCAAGTCCTATACCTACATGGACCAGGCGCCATTCCAGGAAGTGGATATACATGAGGGGCTGGAAAGTACGCTGACGATGCTCAAGTACAAGTTGCGCAATGTCACTGTGGAGCGGGAATATGATCGTACCATTCCCCGCATTACGGCGCACGGAAGCGAACTCAACCAGGTATGGACGAATCTCATCGATAACGCGATAGACGCGGTCAATGGCTCCGGCAAGATTTGCATTGGCACCTGCCGGGATCTCGACCATATCGTCGTTGAAATTGTGGACAACGGCGCGGGAATTCCGCCTGAAGTCCAGTCACGAATGTTTGAACCGTTTTTCACAACCAAGGGGGTCGGTTCCGGCACGGGTCTTGGCCTGGTCATCAGCAACGCCATTGTCGCCAATCGTCATGGCGGCGAAATTGAATTTGAATCCCGTCCGGGTGAGACCCGCTTTAAAATCCGCCTGCCAATCACCCAATTGGCCCCATCACCGCCGCCGCCGGTGGCGCCGCTGGTAAATGCGGTTAAGTAGCGGCAGTCCTGGCGGCGCGGCAGCGCCGCCCTACCAAAGAGGGCGTTCAATGCTTTTAGATTATAGTGAGGCAAGAATCATGGTATTTCACAAGTTCGGCCCTCGCGCTTAAATTTGTTCCATGACAGAACTGGCACAAAACACGGTGGAACGGGGAAAGGCGGTTCCGCAGGCGCAAAAGACGGCGATACAGGTCGGCGTTGACAGCTTTGCGGCGAAATCCGCGGACCCGAAAATCACTACGTCGGACAGCATCCGCAATCTCGTCAATCGCATTGAATTGGCGGATCGAGTTGGTTTGGATGTATTCGGCGTCGGAGAACATCATCGCTCAGAATATCTGGATTCGTCCCCGGCGATGATCCTCGCGGCGGCCGCAACCCAGACGCGCAAAATCCGGCTTGCGAGCGCGGTCACAGTTTTGAGCGCGGCCGATCCGGTGCGCGTGTTCCAAAATTTCGCCACGCTGGATCTTCTTTCCCGTGGTCGCGCGGAAGTCGTTGTCGGGCGCGGTTCATTCAGTGAATCGTTTCCGTTGTTTGGATTGAAATTCGAAGACTACGATGATCTGTTTGTCGAGAAGCTCGACCTGCTTTTGAAGCTGCGCGAAAACGAATTTGTTCATTGGAACGGCAAGTTCCGTCCGGCGCTGAGCGGCCAGGGCGTTTATCCCCGTCCGATGCAGGAGTCATTGCCGATTTGGGTGGGCGTGGGCGGAACGCCGGAATCGTTTGCCCGCGCTGGCGCGCTGGGATTGCCGTTGATGGTTGCGATTATCGGCGGCGAGACGCGGCGGTTCCGTCCGCTCGTTGACATCTACCGGGAATATGGGCGCCGGGCAGGGCATGCGCCGGAAAAACTCAAGGTGGGAATCCATGCCGTGGGCTATGTCGCAGAGACGACACAAAAGGCGGCTAACGATTTTTTCCCCGGGTACGCCAAAACGTTTTCACGCATTGGGAGAGAACGCGGCTGGCCGCCAATCACGCGCGCCCATTTTGACGCGGCCCACAGCGAACACGGCGCGATGATGCTGGGGAGTCCGCAGGAAGTCGCGGAAAAAATTCTGCGCCATAGCGAGGCGTTAGGCGGAATCTCGCGAATCACCTTTCAAATGGATGTTGCGGAATTGTCGCAGGCGAATTTTTTAAGAGGGATTGAGCTTTTGGGGACGGATGTCGCGCCTGCAGTGCGGGCGCAAACGGGCTCGTCCAAATGAGGCGTGTTCGTGCATGACCCGTATCGCAGGTTTCCAAACCTGCGAGTCGTACGATGTGGTACAACGCTGCGCGTGGTGGAGGACGGCGGGCTGTGCCGTCCCCGCTCGCGCAGAGCGGGTGGCACGTGTGTGGTACAACGGTTGACCACGCGCGTTGCGCCGCTGCACGCGGCGCTACACGGCGCAGCGCGCCGTGTTCCACCACGCTATCGGCGCGCGCTCAGGTATTTTTCGTCGGTCAACGTATTCAGAAATGCGACCAGGGCTTTTTGGTCCGCCGCGCTTAATGGGACGCCGCCATCAGGATGCTTTGCGATGTTTGGATCAAGCGTCGCGCTTCGCTTAACGCCGCTGACATAATGGTCGACGACTTCGGCGAGCGTTTTGAAACGGCCGTCGTGCATGTAAGGCGCAGTCAGCGCGATGTTGCGCAGGGATGGAACGGCGAATTTTCCAAGGTCGGACGCTTTGCCGGTGACTTTCTCGCGGCCCGGATCCTTGAAGCTGTCATCGAGGCCGTTATTTGCGAAACTCTGGCTTTGAAACAGCGGACCGCCGTGGCAATGAAAACAATCCGCGCCGTATTGACCGCGCCGCGGATCGTATTCAGTCGAAAACAATTGAAAACCGCGTTGCTCTTCCGGCGTGAATTTCTCCTGGCCGCGCAACACGCGGTCGAATTTGGAATCAAACGACGTGAGTGTCAGCAGGTAATTTTCCAGCGCGAGTGAAATTTTTTCCGCCGTGATTTCAGGCGAGCCAAAAGCGGCGGCGAACAACGCGGGGTAGCAGCCGGTTTTTGCCAGTTTCACCACCAGGTTCGTCAGCGTCTGGTGCATCTCGATTGGATTTTGAATCGGTTGCAGGACCTGCTCGCGGATGCTCTTTGCCCGTCCGTCCCAAAAAAATTCCTTTTTCCAGGCGAGATTGAATAGCGGCATGGTGTTGCGCGGGCCGAAATCGCCTTCCGCTCCGCGCGCGGTGAGGCGGCCATCGGTAAACGCTTTTTGCGGCGAGTGACAATCCGCGCAGGATTGTTTGTCATTAATGGAAAGGCGCCGGTCGAAGAACAGCGTTTTTCCAAGCTCGACGCGCTCAACCGTCAGCGGATTATCCGGCGGCAGGTCCGGGATTGGAAAGGTCGCGCTCATCTGAAATGGATAAGGCGTGAATTTTTTGGGCAAGTACAGGGGTTTGGGATGCTCGACGGCGGCTTGCGCGCCTGCGAGGTCGCTGACACGGCGAACAGAAAATGCGCCGGCCAAATTTATTTTCAAGGCGGCAGCAATGGGATCGCCATCGCGCGAATGCGTGGAGGTTCCGTCTTTGACAAAAGAGAACGGGTGGGGAGCGTTCAGCGCTGTCGCGAGGTCAAAATCAAGTTCAACCCTGGTTTCGTTGGTGATTTCCAACGGCGCGGCGAGGGTGACGCGCACGGCGTTCGTATCGCGCGCCAGGTGGTACGCCCAGCCGTCGAGTTCGCCGGCGGAATTGCGCCACAAGCCTTCGAGGGCCATAAAAACGTAACCGCCCTGCCAGCCCCAATAGAGGCCGTTCACGTCCGGATTCAACGGATGGTCCGCGGGAAATTTGGCAACGTTGGCGTGATTGAGGCCGGGATTCAAGCCGACCAGAAAACGAAGTGTTCGAAATGTGCCGGCGGGAACGTTGTCCAGCCGGATGGAATCGCGCTCTGCCTCAAAATCCATCCACGCGACCGCGTTGGAACATTCCAGCCACGAGCCATCGTCGCGTTGCAGTTCAAAATCACTGACGAGATAGCTGACGCGTGTAATGGAAAAGGTTTCGCCCGCGGAAGTCCGGTAGCGAAGCGATGCCGGCTGGAGGTTCTCGCCCGAAACTTTCGGCGTTATTTGGACCTCCAGCGTCGCGGCGCCGCCGGAGAGCGCTGCCAAAATGGAGGCGCAAAGAATTGTTGTCAGGCGCAAACATCGAACATCGAACATCCAACATCGAACGCCGAAGGACAGAGCATTCGATGTTAGGCGTTCGATGTTCGATGTTCGATGTTTGCGCCGGTTCATTTGGAAGCCCTTTCTGATTATTTCGTATGCATTGGGACCATGGAACGATTGGCATACGGAGCGCGGCTGTGTGTGGCAAAAGGGCACCAGCCGCAGCAGCCACGAACGTTGCGACGCGCTGTGGCTGGTCTTCGACACAGCCGCGCTCCGAAAGCGATTCATGGGGAAATTTTAGCAGTGGAACCTTAAGAGAGGATGAAGACGGAAATCGTTGCCGCAGTTACAGCTATGGTTAATAGAATACGGACGAATATCTGATGTGTAGCACCCCTCCAAAGGGGGGTGGGTTAAAAGCTCCGGATATGGTTTAATTGGAAGGAATGGCTAATTCGTTGTTGCATCCCTTTTTGTTCCGGCCACTATTTTGACTATGCGCCGGAGAGAATTTATTCAAACGACTGTGGGGGGAATCGCCGCGCTGGCCGCGGCGAATTTTTCCGGTGCGGCCTTTGCGAAGGATGGTTCAGCCCCGGCCCCGGTAAAATTGCCGGACGCGGACGAAAGCTCCAGTGATTTAAGGTTGCGTGGAGTCAATCTCGGGTCATGGCTGGTGCTGGAACGATGGATGACGCCGGATGTTTACAGTGGCACGAAGGCTGGGGACGAATATAGCCTTTGTCTGGAGTTGGGCGGCCGGGCGAAAAGCCGGCTGGATCGCCATCGCGAAGAGTTTATTACCGCTGATGACTTTCGCTGGATAAAGGACCACGGCTTGAATGCGGTTCGCCTGCCGGTGGGATATTGGGCACTGGAAGCGCCCAAACCGTATGTCGAGTGCTCCCGTTTTATTGATTTTGCATTGCAACAATGCCAGGAAAACGGTTTGAAATTGATTTTGGATTTGCACGGCGCGCCCGGCAGCCAAAATGGCTGGGACCACAGCGGCCGCAGCGGTCCCATCAACTGGCCGAAGGACCCTCAAAACGTCAAAGAAACGCTGCGTGTCCTGGAAAGTTTCGCCCGGAATTACGGCAGCCATCCGGCGCTTTACGGCATCGAATTATTGAACGAGCCGCGGAAGGACGTTCCGATCGAGATACTCCAGCAATTCTACCAGGACGGTTATGCGCGTGTCCGCAAGCATGCCGGCCCCGATGTTGCCGTGGTCATCCACGATTCATTTCGCCCGCTGGTTTGGAAAAATTTCATGCAGGAACCGGCATTCGTTAACGTGATTCTCGATACGCACCTGTATCAATGTTTTGATAAGCAGGCTTTCTCGCGTTCGGCGCTCGAGCAATTGGCGTATGCGCTGGGCCGCAACAGCACCCTGGGCCAAATGCAGCGTGAAGAACTGCCCACACTCGTCGGCGAATGGTCGTTGTCATTGCCGGAGCGGGCCATGTCCGGTTTGTCCGGCCTGCAGGTGGAGTCGGTTACGCGGGGTTACGCGGATACGCAGTTGCTGAATTATGAAGGAACCCGCGGCTGGTTCTTCTGGAGTTACAAATTGCAGCGTGCGTCCGAATGGCATTTTCGCCACTGCGTTGAGCGCGGCTGGCTGCCGGCAAACTTCGCCGCGTGATTCTGCCTTATAAATGAATCAGTCCCCGCTGAATGGCCACGGTCACGGCTTCGGTCCGGTCGGCGGCTTTCAGCTTGTAGAGAATGTTCTTTAAGTAACCTTTTGCCGTATTTTGGGTAATATTCAACACACTCGCGATTTGCTTGTTCGCGAGACCTTTGGCCATTTCATGCAGGACGACCAATTCCCGGGGTGTGAGCGGTTCATACGTCTTTCGCGATGCCAGCCTTTCTTCGACTTCGCGCGGAATCCAGTCTTCGCCCGCGGCGACCGCCCGGATTGCCGGAATCAGGTCTTTATCCGTCGAATGTTTCAGGACATATCCCTGCGCACCCGCGTCCAGGGCCTGGAAAATATCTTCGTCCCCTTCAAACGCGGTGAGCATGACGATGCGGGCGGCGGTTGCCAGGCCCCTGATTTCCTTCGCCGCCTGGATGCCACTTCTCAGGGGCATTCGTGAATCCAGCAGGGCCAGGTCCGGCCTGTGCTTTTTAAACAGTTCGATCGCCTGAATTCCATTCGCCGCTTCGGCAACTACATCCATGTCGTCCTCGTCGTTAATCATGGCAATGACTCCCATTCGCACCACGTAATGGTCGTCGGCAACGAGGATTCGAATATTGGTTTCTTTCTTCATGTTTCAAAATCAGGCTGGGGCTGCGATTCGTTGTTTTGAGGGTTGGGAATGTCCACGCGCACGCAGGCTCCGGCGCCCGGCGCGCTGCTGATGCTGGCGTTGCCGCCCATGCGTTCGGCGCGTTCGCGGATGCCCAACAGCCCAAAATGGCCTTCGTCCGGTCCGATGCAATGGTCAGGATCAAAGCCTTTTCCGTCGTCCCTGATTTGCAGCACGACGTGTTCCGGGGTGAATTGCAGTTCGATTTTGACCGTGCCTGCGCCCGAATGTTTGACCGCATTCGTGACGGCTTCCTGTCCAATGCGCAAGAGATTTTCCTCGAACGTCTCGGAAAGCGGATTCATTTCGCCGGACGTTTCGACCCGCACCTGAATTCCGGCGCCATTGGCGATTTGGCGGCCCGTCACGGTGAGGGCATTGACGAGATTGAATTTCTCGGCGGCCCGGGTGCGCAGTCCCCACACGGATTGGCGGACTTCCGTTTGACCCTGCCGGGTGAGGTTCCGGGCGAGCTTGAGATGGTGAGAGGCTGTGTCGGAGTTCTTTCCGAAATAGCTGGCCACTCTGTCCAATTGCAACGCGATGCCCGTGATGGTTTGCTCCAGGGTATCGTGCAGTTCCTGCGCAAGCCGGGTTCGCTCGGTCAAAACCGCGCGAAACTGCAATTCCGATTCCTTGCGCGCCGTCATCTCAACTTTCAATTGTTTGGTCCGCTCTTCGACCCGCCATTCGAGTTGGTCGTGCGCCTCTTGAAGTTCTTTTTGAGCGGCTTCCTTTTCGCTGACCAGTGACTTCAACCTTAAATTTTTGTTCGAGACAATTACCGACCAACTGCCGACCAGGACCAAGACGGCCGAAACGGCGGCCAGGCTTGCCAAAAGGTGCTCCGGGGTCAGCCATCCAGGTTGTTTGAGAACATGCACATCGTGGGATGTGGGAAGGAGAATGCGCACCGACTGGGCTTTTATCCCGTCGTCGCTTTCGAGCATGCAAATGCCGCTGACCAGGACGACGCTGCCGATGGGAATGGCGGCTAAATAATTATTTTCTTCGGTGGTGTCTTTTTCGGCTTCAAACAAAAAATTGCTGTTTTGCAGGACCAGCGTTGTGCGAAAAACCGGCCCGTCCGGCGTGAGCCCGATGCCGCGCGCCAGGCGGTCCACCAGTGTGCCCTCCAGCGCGATGTATTCGCCATGGTGCAATCCCTTCTGCAAGTCCGCCACCATCACGGGCAGCGGCTGAATGTGCGGCTGTATTTCCCCGGTTTTTCTGAAGTCTGCGTCTTCCAGCACAGGCAGGAAATTTTCAACGGCAGGAAAGCCAACCGCTTCGATGACTTCGCCTTGCGCTACAGACTCGTCCAATTTGGTTTTTACCTCAAGGCCGCCGCTGGAATCCCGCAAAAACAGGTCCTCGCCTTTCCGTTGATAGGTCACAACGCCTTTGACATGCACCTGGCTGCCCGGCTGCCGGTCTTTTCGGTACTGCGCAATCGCGTTGAGACGGGTCAGAGGCTCGGCATAGGGGTCGCCCGGGGCCGGTTCCTCGATAATGAAATCTGAGCTTTGCGGAACGTATAGCGTGACATTGATGATATGCCGGAGTTGAGCGTTATAGGCGCTGGCGACGGTGCCTTTCAAAAGGACTTTGGCCCCAATCAGTGTCCGCAAGTTCGTGCGGTCAGAAGCAGGAAGGTAGGCCCAGAAACGATATCCGCCGGAAACCAATTCTATTTCGGGCAGGCCGTCGTTGAGTTGCGAGTCTCTCACGACGCCCGTGATTTCGATGCGCTGGCTGTCTTCAGTGCCGGACATGAGTTGCTCGATGGTCACCGGTTTGGCGGCCGGTAGCGGCGCTGTCCCTATTTTGGCCCAATGGGGTTTCGTGATGCACGGCGCGTATCCGCCGGCGCGAGTAATTCCGGTAACGGCTACAATATCTCCGATTGATGGCTGGTTTGTCCTGTTTTCCACAAAAACGCCGCCGCTGGAATCCTGCAAAAAAAATCGCCCGTCCCAATCAAATTGCGCCACGGTCACGACGCCTGTTACAGAAACCGGAATTCCCTGGTCGGCCATACCGTCGGGAAGAGCCAGGACATCGGCGGCATTGGTCAGCGTCATAGCCGGACGCGCCGTAGCCGAAAGAGACCCCAACAGCATCAGCAGAGCCGATAGCAGGATACCAGTTCGGTCGAGGGTCATGGCTTAGTTTGAGTCTAACGGATTCAATTATTTCAAGCTACCCCCCTAAAGAGGGGTGGTTAGAGGCAATTGAAACATGTATGATGGTGCGAAATCAGCCCATTACAAATGATAAACGAAATTTTATCAAATCCTTCTTCCGCTAACAACATCGTTCAAGAAAATACCCGTTCTATGAAACCGTTCCATCACACGTTCCGGACGAAAATTCATGCCGCAAGCGTCACGCTGGCTTCCTGCCTCGGTCTCGTCCTCGCGCAGGCCGCCAATGGTCAATCCACTTATACGTGGAGCGTCGCAGGCGGGAATTGGAGCTCGCCGGCCAGTTGGACGCCGTCCACCACCGGTCCGAACGGGCCACTGGCGGAAGACTACGTCGTATTCGGCAACACGGGCACTTCATCGACTTCAAACACGGTGAATAATATTGTGGATTCGGGTTTTGCGGGGACCGTTGCCGACTTGACCTATAATTCAGTCGCACAATCACCTTATATTTTTGACTATACCGAAATTCCGTCGGGGACATTGACAGTAACCAATTGTTTGCTCGTTGGCGGATTGAACGAGGCGGGCAGCACAACAAGCCCGTGGACCACGTACGCTTTCATGGTTGGGCCAGGCACGTTTGAATTTACCGGCACCAATTTCGCCGTGGAAAATTATTCCTCCTCTTCGTCAACCTACTTGACTACTGCTTATTTCAATCTAACGGGTTTAACTAACTTTGTTTTAAACAGTCCCAATGGAACACTCAGTATCGCGGACACGACCCTGCCCCAGACATCGGGATCGCAAAACGTGAGGGCAGGGGGCAATTTGCTGCTGGCTGCGGTCAGCAATGCAATTAATGTTTCGACGATCAATTTGGGGACGTGCAATGCGCCGCAAGGCGGCTCAACCGATACACTCGGCCTGGGCACAGGCACCAATATCATCAATGTGGGAACATTCAATGTCGCCAACAATAAGAACCCTGCAAACGTAGTTTTTAACGGATCGACGGGCGGCCTGACGATTCGTGGCTCTGCCGGGGGCACATCCCGTGCCGCCATCATTGTCGGCAATCGAAACGTTGGCAGCGGCACGGGCACGACTCCGGGACAAATGTTGTTGAACGGCCATCCCGTAGATATTTTGGCCAGCACATTGGTTGTAGGAGAAGTTTCTGTCACGGGCGGTCCCAGCGGTTCGGGAAACGGCGGAGAATTTGGCAACGGTACTTTCCAGTTTGACACCGGTACCGTGGATGCCTCGAATGTCGTGATGGCGTTCAACGAGGCTCCGAACGCCGCCGGGGGATTGTCTGGCTCGACCAGTGTCTTTACTATCGGCGCAAACGGAACGTTGCGCGTCGGCACCGGAGGCATCTCCTTGATTGACCAAACGGCCAGCAACGTTTGTTCGAGCACGTTGACAATTTCAAACGGCACTGTGGCCTGCAACGGCAATATAACCGCAGTAACCAGCACCTCGGCGGGCACTGGCGCCTCCACTGAAACCAACGTGATTAAATTTATCAGCGGCGGCACGCTGACGCTGGGCGCTGGATGCTATGCGGGTGTTACCAACTCGCCCATTGAGCAACTTGTTCTGGACACCAATTCAGTATTGCAATTCATTTCTCCTCCGCCGAATAATCAGCCTGCCGTTGCCGTCAATACGCTGGTGTGGCCTGCGAACGACAGCGCATTGACGTTTGTGATCAGCAATCTGCCAGCTACAACCGCCGCAGGAACGACGATTCCCCTGGTTCAATTCAGCTCGATGACTGGTGGCACGTTTACCGCGCCAGTCCTTGTCCTTCCGACGGGTGTTACCGGAAGTCTGTCGCAGAGCGGCAACCAGATTATCGCAACCATTACAAGCACGCCGTTTCCAACACTGACTCCGATACCGATCAGCCTCATCACTCTGTGCACCAACGACGCTTTGACCATTACCGCCTCGTCAACGGCCAGCACGATTGCCAATGTTCAAGTCGTTGCCACGATGACGACTCTGGGCGGAATCACGAACACCACCGTGACCAATTCCATCGGGTCGCCGTTGCTGACGGTCCCCGGCCTGGGCACGCCATCGACCACCATCAGTTACGCGCTGGCAACCAATACAATTTATTCGTCGGTGACGATCCAGGTTTCGGACGCTGCGGGCAGGACCGTTTCCATCAGCGGCGGGAGTTTTGACACGCTGGTACCCAGCCTGGTGATTGAAGCGTCGGACTTTAACTTCAGTGGAGGCCAGTTCATAGACACGCCGGCCAACGGCGGGCTCGCGCTCTATCAGGGGAAAGTGGGAACACAGGGAATTGACGAGAACAAAAACACCTCCCGCACAAACACGCAAAGTTATTATCGCCCCGATGACGACGTGATTATGCAAAATGCGAATCCCAACCTCGGCACGCCGCCCTCGGCAACCGAACAAAAATTTGTCAGCGCGGCAGCGGGTGGTGATACAGTAGACGCGGAACAGGAAGTCGGATACAACAGCGCCGGCGATTGGCTGAATTATACCCGGACATATGGCTCGGGCGGATCTGCGCCGGCAGGGACCTACAACGTCTGGTGCTATCTGGCAACGAGCGGTTCAGGCGCACAAGCCTCATTTTGGCAGGTGACCAATCCGACCCAACAAGGCCAGACCACGAATTTTCTCGGCAATTTTGGCTCGTCATCCTTCACGGACAACGGCTACAACAACTTCGTTTACGTCCCGCTGCTCGATCAATACGGCAACCGCGCGACAGTCACGGTCGCCAACGGCGAGCAAACGTTTAAATCCGTGGTCATTGGCAATCCGAATCTGGCGTTCTATTTGTTCGTCCCGGTAGCGCCCGTTTACACGCCTACGCTTTTGCAAGTGTCACCGAACGGAGATGTTCCCTACCAACAAACCAATGTATTTACATTCACGGTCGGCCCTGAGCAGGGAGATCCCATCGACCAGAGCGGCATCCAGTTGATATTAAACGGCGTTAACGTGACTTCCGGCGCGACATTCAGCGAGTCCGGCGGTATTTGGACGGTCAGTGTTGCGATTGCGTCCAATGACGTATACTCGGCAGTCATCAATGTAACCAACACCGGCGGCCTTTCGTTGAGTTACTCAAACAGCTTCGACACCTTTAACGCAAACAGCTTCCAATGGGAGGCCGTGGACTATGACTTCAGCACAAATAATGGGACAGGCGTTGGCGGCACCGCGAGCAATGGCTGGAGCGGCGGATTGTTTATCCAAAACTCGATGCCCAGCGGCGATACCAACGAATTCCCCAACAACGGCTCGCTCCACACTGACAGCTACTGGAGCTGGCCCACGGCCTGGACGATTGCCAGCGATGGCTATGGGGCCGTGGCTCAGCAGGGAATTGATATCAATTGGCCGACCAACTCCAACCAGGGAAATCCGTTTGACGGATCAACACAGGATAATGCCGCCTATCGAAATGCGGACGGCGTAGGCAGCATGGTGGCGTCCGACTACCTGCGTTACAAATTCCTGGTTGCGCAGACTAACTTTGGCGACCCGTCTATTTGCCAGTATAACATAGGATATTTCTACGCCAGCAATTGGTTGAATTATACACGTATTTTCCCCGCCAACACTTATAATATTTGGGGCCGGATTGCCGGCGGCGGCGGCGCGTTTAGCGGCGCGACATTGAGCCTGGTCACCAGCGGCGTGGGCACGTCCAACCAAACAACCCAGGTGCTTGGAACGTTCTCCGATGCGAACCCGGCCGGGTGGCAGGTCTATCACACCATTCCTCTTTTGGACACCAACGGAAATATGGTGACGATTCAATTGAGCGGCCAGGAGACGTTGCGGTTGACCGCTCCCACGAACGCCAGTCCGTCATCCGGCGCTCTCAACCCGCTGTTCTTCATGCTGACGCCGGCGACCGTGCCGTCTTTGTTCCATGTTTCCGTTGCCACATCGCCAACCCAGGTTCAGATCTCATTCCCGACACAATGGGGCCACAATTACGCGGTCTGGTATTCCGACAGCCTGGAGGGCGCCAACTGGACGCAAGTCGGCACGAATATGCCCGGTGATGGACTGTCGCAAGTTGTTGACATTCCGATCAGCGGCAGCCAGGGCTTTTACCGGGTGGCTGCTCATTAGGCGTTGCTAACAGCGTTCTCAAATGTTGAAATGAAAACGATAAATCAAGGCCATTGGCGGATGATTTCGAATGGCTTCCGCTTCCGGGGCCAGTCTAAAAATGGTCAACAGCGCGGGTTTACGCTCATCGAATTGCTCGTCGTCATAGCGATTATCGCCATTCTTGCCTCCATTTTGTTGCCGGTGCTGCAAAAAGCGGAGCAAAGGGCCCAGGGCATAAATTGCATGAATAATGAGAAACAACTGGCGCTCGCATGGATTACTTATTCGGGCGATAACCAGGGCCGATTGGTTCCAAACGGGGATGAAAACCACCAGCCATCAAGCCTGACGGATCCGACGGCCATCACCGGCACTAACGCCCAATGGTGTCCGGGCCGTCAGGATCTTGCGGCGGACCTCAGTCCGGGCAACATCACACCCAATAAAGGCCTGGAATGGATCCAACTCGGGCTGCTCTATCCTTATGTCGCCAATTTTAAGACTTACAAATGCCCGTCCGATACCTATTCTTACACGGCGGGCGGGGTCAACTATCAGCATGTTCGCAGTGTGTCAATGAACGAGTGGTTAAGCCCGATCGCGCCATGGAACAATACGTCGACGGTTATGATTTATTATAAGGAGTCGAGCCTGATCCATCCGGGCCCCGCCGGTCTCTGGCTGTTTATAGATGAAAATCCCTACAGCATTAACGACGGCTGCTTTATATGCCTGCCGGGGGTCAATCCCAATGAATGGATAGACTATCCCGGGTCTTACCATAACCACGGTAGCGGCATGTCCTTTTGCGACGGCCACGCAGAAATTAGAATTTGGACTGATCCTACTGTCCTGTATGATGTTGTGCCGCCAGCAATTCCATTCGGCAATCCCAACGACCTCCCGCTGCCGCCGGGTCAAACTCCCCCGGTGGACCTGACATGGCTTCAAAACCTCAGCACCTTTGTCCTCCCATAACGGGCAGTCTGAAATGCGTGAACGCGTGTTAAAACTGTTCGTTCCCGCCATCCTCTACGTTGGCTCGATCCTCGGCGCCGCCGCCGCGGTATGGCCCGCCAGGATTTTCGCGCCCTATATGTACATTGGTGCGGACGATGATTTCCAAATCACAAGTTGTGACGAGGCGTGCGGGCAAAAATTTTACACGCTCGCCTTTGTCATCGCCGGCCGAGATGGAATGCCGGCATGGGACGGACGCTTTCCGATGGGAAAAAACTTGTATGCGGCTCAGATCAATTCAATCCGTCATCGGGGTGGAGATGTGATTGTCTCTTTCGGCGGCGCAGCGGGAACGGAAATTGCCATTTCTGAAACAAATATGGCCGCCCTGGAAGAAAAATATCAGTCGGTGATCGATCGGTATCAATTCACGTGGCTGGATTTTGATATTGAAGGAGATGCCCTGTCCAATACCGCGGCAAATAAGCGGAGAAACGCTGTTCTTGCCGCGCTTCAGTCGAAAAATCCCGGACTCATCATTTCATTTACTTTGCCGGTGGACCCGGACGGGATTTCCGCGGAATCGCAAAATCTGCTTGCGGACGCGGTATCCAGAGGAGTGAAAATTCATTCGGTGAATGTCATGACGATGGATTTTGGAGCGCATTTTTCGAAGGGCAAAAAGATGAGCGCCGTTTCCATCGCCAGCGCGCTCAAGGCGCGAGATCAATGCCGCAGTATCGCGCCTGATATTCGAATAGGCATCACGCCCATGATTGGGCAAAATGATGAACCGGGCGAGGTATTTACACAACAGGACGCCTGGGCGGTAAAAAAATGGGCGCAGGAACAGCCGTGGATTTGCAGCCTGTCGTTTTGGGCTTCGAATCGCGACACGGGACACATGGGCAAAGACAAGACCGGCAATGACACCAGCGGTATCCGGCAGAAGCCATGGGCATACACAGGCGTATTTAAATCATTTACCAGCGGGCAATAAGGGCCGCAAACTAACCGCAGCAATCAAAAAGATGAAATCGCCGGCCCGCTCATTCTCTTTCCATGAACCGCCTTCGGAGCGCGACTGTGTCGAAGACCAGCCGCAGCGCGTCGCAACGTTCGCGGCTGCTGCGGCTGGTGCCCCTTTGCCCCGCACACAGCCGCGCTCCGTATGCCAATCGGTTCATGGTCCCAATGCATCCTTGAAAAGAAAGAGGGCTCTCCATGAACCGTGGTGTGGTGGAACACGGCGCGCTGCGCCGTGTTGCGCCGCGTGCAGCGGCGCAACAAGCGGGTTCAAGGCCGCTCCCCATGACTTAGTAATCATTAAATCGGATATATCCGGCATTCGATGTTCAGCATTCGATGTTCGATGTTCGATGTTTTTGATTCTTTTACCGATCTGGTTGGTCTTCACCTTCGCACCGCATTGCCACGCCGACCAATTCGACACGCTTCGGGTCTATTGGCAAAATTACCTGATGACCAACGCAGGAAGCGCGTCCAGCGTCGCCGCGACGGCGAACAGTTATTGGAGCAGCATGGACACCAGCCCCGGGCGCGCTGATGTGTGGGACGATCTTCCCCTTGGCAGCAGTTCTGCAAACATCACGACGACGTTTCAGCAATTGGAGGAAATGGCCCTGGCTTGGGCCATGCCTGGCTCTTCATTGCATGGCAGCACGTCGCTCGCTGCAGCGATTAATAGCGGCCTGGATTTTATGTGCACCAATTGTTATACGCCAGCCGCTTCCGAGTATGGCAACTGGTATGACTGGGAAATTGGCTCGCCGCAGGTCTTAAACAATGCAGCCGTTTTGATGTACCCGGCATTAACGCCACTGGAACTGACCAATTACGTCAACTCGGAAAATAACTTCAGTCCCGGCAGCGCTCACGCCACGTATGGCTGGATGACTGGCGCAAACACCTCGGATAAGGCGCTGGTTGCGATCATTTGTGGCATTCTGTGTAAAAACAGCGGCCAAATTGCCTCCGGCCAAACCAACTTAAGCCCGGTCTTTCTCTATGTCAGCAGCGGAGACGGATTTCATACCGACGGTTCTTTTGTGTTTCACACGGACATTGCCTACAACGGGCATTACGGATTGGTCCTGCTCGGCGACATTCCCGAAATTGTGAACCTTTTGAATGGGTCGGCCTGGCAAATATCGGACCCGAATCTGACGAATGTTTATAATTGGGTTTCGGCCTCGTTTGAGCCTTTGGTCTATGACAACGCCATGATGGATATGGTCCGGGGGCGAGTCGTTTCATGGTCGTATGAAACTGAATCCGATGATGCGGGAGGCACGTTTTCGGCAGTCCGCGACATCGCGCAGTTTGCGCCTTCTTCGGTGGCGTATTCACTTACAAATTGGGTCAACTCGCCGTCCTTGCTTTCGGGGCAATTTCAGTACCCGGACATGGACCGTGTCGTGGCGTTGCGCAACGGTTTTGCCTTCGGCATCAGTATGTCATCCAGCCGCATTGCCAATTACGAGTCGATTAATGGTGGAAATCTGCACGGCTGGTTTACCGGCGACGGAATGACCTATCTCTACATGAGCAATAGTGTGGAAACCCAGTTTAGCGGCGACTTCTGGCCGACCGTGGACCCGTATCATTTGCCCGGCACAACCGTGGAAACGAATTCGCACGCCAATTCGGCGGGTGAAGCGTCGACGACCGGCCAAAATTGGGTCGGCGGGGCGCAAGTGAAATATACGTACGGTGTGGCCGGCATGCAATTGCACGGCTGGGACACGACGCTCTACGCGAAAAAATCGTGGTTCATGCTGGACGATGAAATTGTGTGTCTTGGCGCCGGAATCACGTGTTCCGGCCCCTCGGAAGTGGATACAACGGCCGAAGACCGGCGCCTGGGTAATCCAATTACGAGTAGTTTCACCTTGAACGGCGTCGGCATCACACCGGCTGTCGGCTGGAGTTCGAATCTGCCCAGCGCTACAGCTTCCTGGTGCGCATTGAGCGGGACCGGCGGGTACTACTTTCCCGCCGGCAACTCGAATCTCCAGGCTGTTTTTCTACAAAACTCCGGTTCCTGGTCCGAAATCAACTCCGGCGATTCTACCACGGTTTATACGGATGATTACCTGAAACTTTGGTTCAACCACGGCCTCCAGCCGACAAACGCCAGTTATTCCTGCGTCATCCTGCCAAATATGAATACCACGAGCGTCAGCAACTACGCGCGCGCTCCAGACATCACGATACTTACGAATTCTTCCTTCGTTCAGGCGGTAAAAAAATCTTCACTGGGAGTCGAGGCTGCCAATTTTTGGACCAACGGACCCAGTTCAGTTGATTTTATTTCCGTCAATAATGGGGCGTCGATCATTACCATGGAAAGTTCGAACGGCATTTCCGTTGGAATATCGGACCCCACACAAACCAACACGGGTTCACTGACTGTGACACTGAATCGTTCTGCGACTGGATTTGAATCCGCCGATCCCGGCGTCACGATTCAGCAGCTTTCGCCGCAAATCGTCCTTTCGGTCAATGTCAGCGGGGCTTTGGGGAAAACTTTTCAGGCGTCGTTTACCTATACAAACTCACTGTGGCCGGCGCTCAACAATGTGACCCCGGTCGGTGGGACGTTGCTTGAATCAACCAACACCTTTGCCTTTAACGTCACGTCGGGGTACGGAATTCCCGCCAGCAACATTGTCGTTAGTGTCAATGGCGCGATCGCCACGAACCTCGTTCTTACCGGTTCCAATAATAATTGGAATGTCAGTTGCCCCGGCCTGCAGCCCAACACGGTCTATACGGTTGTGGTCACCGTGACCGACACAAATGGCAACATGGCAACGACCACCAGATCGTTTGATACCTTCAGCCCGGCAAACTATACGTGGGAAGCCGAGGATTTTGATTACGGCGGCGGCCGCTTCATTGACAATCCCCAGACCAATGCCTATTTCGGATTGAGCGCCGAAACCAACGTGGACACGCACCAGGTCAATTTTGGCGGAACGGACCTTTATCGGCCCAACGGAATGGATACAGAAGTGAACGGAGACGCGCCAAGAGCGCAGTACGAAGGAACCGGCTATACTGACTATAGCATCGGCTATTTCAGCGCCGGTTCGTGGGCAAACTACACGAGGCATTATCCGTCCGGTAACTATCATGTCTATGCGCGCCTGGCTTCAGGAGGCAGCGCGACCACCTGCGCGCTTTCGCGCGTGACCGGCGGCTGGGGAACCACAACGCAAACCACAACGCTCCTGGGCACATTCTCAGTGCCGCTGACTGCGTGGGAAAGCTATAATTATATTCCTCTCGAAGACAATTCCGGGAACCTCGTGACGGTTTCATTCAACGGTTCGACGAACACCCTGCAGTTGGAAAGGCCGAGTTCCGCCGATTCCGATTGCAATGCCAACTTCCTTATGCTCGTTCCCGTTTTTGCGGTCAATGCCCGCCTGGCAAACACCAATCTCATCCTGTCATTTCCGACGCAACCCGGCTTCAACTACCAGCTACAGTACAAAAACCGCTTAACGGATGCGCAATGGACTCCGATCGGCAACAGCCTTGCGGGAATCAATTCGACGGTGTCTATGACCAACCAGGCCACAAGCGGGACGTGTTTCTATCGCGTGCAAATCCAGTAGGGCAAAGCCCATAAATTGTATTGCCCTCTGCTTTCGGGAATGGAACATTTGAGCGGAAATGTCTCATTTTCAACGAAGGTTTATCCGTCAAAACAGGCCCTTCCAATGATTTAAATGAGGCTGGCAATCTGAAGCTTTCAAGCATTTTTCTATGGACATATTCAATCTGGCCAAAGACGTGTTCATTGGCAGGGCGCGGAATCTTTCCGACAAGAAAATATTCCATAGCATGTCGCTGATTGCGTTGTTGGCGTGGGTGGGGTTGGGCGCGGACGGTTTATCTTCCTCGTGCTACGGTCCGGAAGCGGCCTTTCTGGCGTTAGGAGGCCATACGCATTTGAGTTTGTTTGTTGCGGCGGGCTCTATCCTGACGATTGTCATCATTTGCCTCAGCTATTCACAAATCATCGAAGTATTTCCCTCGGGCGGTGGCGGGTACCTGGTCGCCAGCAAATTGCTTTCGCCGGCGGTGGGTGTGGCTTCCGGCTGCGCGCTCATCGGGGACTACATCCTGACCATCGCCATCAGCGTGGCCAGCGGCACGGACGCGCTCTTCAGCATGCTGCCGGTGGAATGGCAGGTGTGGAAATTGAAGTTTTCCGTCGGGATTATCGTTCTGCTGATACTCTTGAATTTGCGGGGGGCCAAGGAATCGGTCGTGCTTTGGATGCCGGTATTTTTTTTGTTCGTGGCCACTTACACTTTCGGAATCGTTTGGGCGATCGTGGCGCACTTTGGTGACTTGCCGGATATTGCGCATGGGTTGGTGACGGACGTGAAATCCGATCATGCGGAAGTTGGTATGCTTGGACTGATCGCGGTCATCCTGCGAGCTTACAGCCTGGGCGCCGGTACCTATACGGGAATTGAGGCGGTGAGCAACGGCTTGAATAGCCTGTGCGAGCCGCGAGTGCAGACGGGAAAACGCACGATGGTCTACATGTGCGCATCGCTGTCGTTCGTCGTCGGTGGATTGCTGCTGGCGTATCTCTTGTATCAAGTGGAGCACGTGGATGGCCAGACGCTCAACGCCGTGCTGTTCGGGAAAATCACGGCGGCTTGGCCCGGTTGGGCAGGGCACAGTTTTGTGGTGGCGGCCATGGCGTCCTCGGCGGCTCTGCTGTTCATTGCGGCGCAAACCGGATTTTTCGGCGGCCCGCGCATTTTGGCCAACATGGCGGTGGACCGTTGGATGCCGGCGCCTTTCGCCAACTTGAGCGACCGGTTGGTGACGCAGAACGGTGTGTTGATCATGGGTATTGCCGCATTGCTGGTGGTGTTCCTCACGGGAGCGGCCGTGGACACTCTGGTCGTCCTTTACAGCATCAACGTTTTCATCACCTTCAGCCTTTCGCAACTGGGCATGGTGCGCCATTGGTGGAAGCTGCGCGCGGAAGAGCAGAAATGGAAAATCAAAATACTGGTCAACGGCGCTGGCTTGTTGCTCACCGGCAGCATTCTGGTTTCCCTGTGCATGGTGAAATTTTTTCAAGGCGGCTGGGTCACATTGCTCGTCACCGGCCTCCTGATTGGCGTGGCTTTCTGGGTGAAACGATATTACGCGCAGACGCAGAAGAGACTGGAACGACTCAATGAACTTGTGGCGGCGGCCATGGCCGATCATGCCATTACGAGTGAGTTAAAGCCGTGTCCGCCGCGCGATACGAACGTCCGTACTGCCGTATTTTTGGTGACTGGTTTCAACGGCATCGGCCTGCATACGCTGCTGGCGGTCATTCGTATGTTTCCGAAGGTTTATCAAAATTTCATTTTCGTGCAGGTCGGGATTCTGGATGCCGGCAACTTCAAAGGCGCCAGGGAGGTGGAAAACCTGCGCAAACATACAAGCACCGAGGTGAACCGCTACGTGTCCTATATCAGCAAACGCGGATTCTACGCGGAATCGCACATCGCCCTGGGGACCGACGTCGTGGACGAAGCGGAAAAGATGTGCAACGACGTCGCTGAACAATTCCCGCAAGCACAATTCTTCGCCGGACAACTGGTATTCGATGATGAAAATCGCATTGGCCGTTGGTTTCACAACCATGCTGTATTCGAGCTTCAACGCCGCCTTTACCAGGACAACCGCGTGATGCTCGTTCTGCCGATTAAGGTCTGACGGTGCTCCGCTGGCAGTCCAATGATCGCGCATTGCTACGTTTGGTGTCCACGCTTTAGCGTGTCCGCGCCGCCCATGCCTCACACCATCGAATAGTTTCGGGTGCGAATGCGACGGGGTCGCAAAACAGGTTTTTCGCCCTGTTTGGCTGGCCCCTTGGACGCCTCTTTTGCCTTATTTTCCTCCCGCCATTGTGAACGCAATTCTTCGGCGCGCCGGACCACTCGCTGGACCAATTCATTCGCTTCCGCCGGTGATTTCGGTTCGGCAGGTTTTGCATCCGGGGTGATGCCCAATTCCTCGATCCGCCGGAAAACAGGTTCCATCGCGCGTTCTTCGTCGCGCAAAAAGATGCTGCCGCGCACGCGGACAAACTGCCAGCCAAGCCTTTCCAATACAGCCTGGCGTTCCATGTCTTCCTGCAACTGGCCCGGTTCGAGGTGCCGCTCGCCGTCGCACTCCACCGCCAATCGCCGCCCGCCGCCGACCACAGCCAGGTCAACTCGGTGACTGCCGACCTGGAATCGCGGCAGCACCACGTAATTCGCCGCAGTCAGGATGGCCTGTACCCGGCGCTCGAATACGGATTCCGTCTTGTTCGGCAGTTGATTCGGTTTCTCTTCCCACGCGACTGGATTTATGGCGTGCTCGATCAGCCGCCGCCGGTAATCGCCCACTTTGAGGTCGGTTTCGTGGTCGAGGCTGTGGACCACCCACATCTGGTCGCACGCACGGCTGGCGGCGACGTTGAACCGTTTCTTGAAGATCTTTTTCGGACCTTCCTGCCGTATCGGCAGCGGCGGGTCCGCCGGAGGCGCATCGACAACGGAGAGGAACATGACATCCCGCTCATCGCCCTGAAATTGCGCCGAATCGCCGCAAAGAATCCGGCGTCGTCGATACTCCGCCGGTTCGAGGCGCTGGCGAAGGATGGCCTCCACCTTCATTGCCTGCTCATCGCCGACCAATGAAACGACGCCAAACGACATCGGTTTGCCTTCCTTGTTCGTCGCATATTCCGGTTGTTCCAATGCGGCGCAGACGAGTGATGCCAGCGCCTCCGCTTCAACATGATTGATTTCGTCCCGTTGGACGCCGCCGCTCCATTGCACGCGATGCGAAACGACATGCGGCGCCAGCTTGATGGCAGACGCCTCGCGCAACGGTTTGATTTCGCCCCGGTAAGACAGGTGATTGCTGAAGGCGATGATGTCTGGCGCGCAACGGAAGTGTTCCACCAGCCGGATGACGCCGCCGAACGAAACTTGCGCCAGTTCGTAGATGGAGGTGGTTCCGTCGTAATGTTGCCGCGACGGAAAATCCTTTGGCAGGTGGATGTCAATCAACTCCTCGACCTCCTTCATGTCCACGCCCACGGCTATCGGCGTGACCTGTTCGTCATCGCCCACAATGACGGCCTGGCGCCCAAGGTAGAGCGCGAACATGGCCGTGGCATCGCACTGGCTGGCCTCGTCAATAATCACGACATCAAACCGCGTTGTGCGCGGATCGAAGGACTCGGCGACTTCGTTCAAGGGCATGATCCAGACCGGCACCGCGCCCTTGGCCACGGTCAATTCCTTTCTCGCCGCCGCGCGTAACTCCGCGTCGCGCACGCCGACGCCGGTTTTGGACAGTTTATTTCGCGTCAAAGCGTACGATTTGAGAGCGTGTTGTTCTTCCGGGCTAATTTGCCGGATCAAGCTCGCCCACGTCCGTTTCTCGGCCAATTGCGCCGTCGCCTCCATGAGTTCTTTGTTGAGGCGCTCGATGTTCTGCTGCAACTCGTCGAATGATGTCTTTGCCCTTTGCTCCAATTCATCGTGGAACTGCCGCCATTCCCAGGCATCCGCAGGGTCGCCGGGCGGTTCCGGTTTGGCGTGGACCGGATGCCGGTTCTCCACCGCCGAAGCCCATGCAGGCGCGGTCGTCTGCAAACGGGCGAGCAAGTGCCGGCGCGATTCCAGGTCCGGCTCCAGGTTCTTGAGGCGAATCAATTCTTCGTAACCCTGCTCGTAATCCTTCGGCGATGCTTCGCGGAGTGCCTTTCGCACCTCCTGGGTTGCCGCCGCTTCAGGCTGGTTACTTTCCGGAAGGGCAGCGAGCCAGGTCGCCCAAACGCGTTCCAGATGTTTTTCGCGCAACCAGCCCGCCCGGGCCTTGAGGATGGTTTCCAATTCGCCGGTCACCGCCGCGCGCAGGCGGCGCAATTCCGCGTTGATTCCCGTCTCCGGTGGCGTGGATTCCAGATAATCCTGCCAGCGAAAACCGAGTCGCTCAAAATCGCTTTCCAATGCCAGCCAGGTTGACTGATGCCAGTCCATGCAATTCTGGATTGTCGGCACAAAACCGTGCGCGACTTTCTCGGGTTGGTCAGTCAATTCCTCCGCTGGCGGCCCGCCGTTGGCTGACATCTGCCGCGTCCACCGTTCGGCAAGTTCTTCCCGAATAATCTGCATGCGCAGCAGCGCCCGCACCGCGCGAAATTGCGCCGGCTGGTTCAACGCCGGCGGCCGATTGCCGATGCGCACCGCGGTGATGAGTTGGTGGCAATGTGGTTTGGTCAATTTCGTCAGTCGTCCGAATGATTTGCCGGCCTCGATGTGATGAATGATTTCATCCACGATGGGCAACAGCTCGCGCGGCGGTCTTTGGTCATCCACCTGTGGGCCGTGAGCCATGACCTGGGCGTTGCATTCCTGAACTTCGCGCCAGGAATCTTCAATCATCTTGACGAAAGAATCCCAAACCTGGCGCGCGCCGTTGCCATCGCGTCCCGCCTGGACCGCTTCCAATTGCCAGGGCGCGCTGTCTTTCAAAAATTCAATGGCTTTGGTCGCGCGGGACAACATCCGGTCGAACTCCGCCAGGTCATCCGGCCCCGACGCGCCATTCCACAATTCCTCCCGGTAACGGAGGTTCTGCGCGGATAAGGCGGTGATTTCATCCATCAATTCCCGAAACGCTTTCGGCGTGGGTAACACCGTTATGTCCGGGCGGCCCGCCTTCAATTCGCGTTCGTCACGAAGACTGACCCGCGCATTTGTGTGATAGAGCGCCGCGACCTCGGCGGGCGACAATGGCGATTCCTCACCCAAATTGACCGGACCGGGAATCCAATCATCCGAGCCGACACCTCGTTTCACGCGCTTGGCGGCATCGGTCGGGCGCGTCTCTTTGCCACCGAACCGGATGCCGCGGATTTCATCCTGGCGCGCCTCCACTAACCGCGTCCGCTCACGGGCCAACTCGGCCATAATTCCTTCGCGGTTGCGCTGTATCTGCTCGGCCTCCCGTTCCAGCACCTGGTCGTCCTGGGTGAGTCGGACGGAAATTTGGCGGATGGACTGTTGCAGTTCCTCCTGGCTCTGCTTATCGTTTTGCAGAACGCTGATGCACAACGGCCGCAATGGTTCCACGACTTTCTGACGCAACACGCGCAACGCTTTGGGCGTATGCGCGGTGACGAGGACGCGTTTTCCCTGTGCCAGCAAATGTCCGAGCAGGTTCGCAATCGTATGCGTCTTGCCGGTTCCCGGCGGACCCTGCACCACCACGCAATCGCGCTTCGCCAGTTGGTGCGCGATTTCCAATTGCTCCTTGTTCGCCGGCTTGCTCAACAAAATCTCCCTCTCCGCGCTTTTAGGCGAGGGCAGGGGAGCTGGTTCCGTCGCCCCGGCGCGCGGGCCGTTGCCCAGGCCGACGATTTGCAGCAGGGCCGAGGAAAATTCCGAGCGCCTGCCGATGTCTTCGCGAACCATATCAAAGACATTCTCCACTCCTGAGCGGCGTTGGCGCATGAAGATGACCGGCGCCCGGCGGATCGTGGGCTGGTCGTCTTTTGGCGGGTCGCCCGCGGCCAGGACGTCACCGGCCCCTGGAAAGAGGCCGTAAATCAACCGGCGCAGAAACCCGTCCGTTTCCTCGCCACCCAACGGCGACAGTTCGGCCTGTTTCAATTCATCCACGCATTTCGCAATCTGCTGGTGGTTTGCTTTTGGAAGCAGTCGCAGGAATTCTACATACAATTCCGGCGGTTGCTCGCGCCTGCGGAACACAAATTCGGGGTCGCCCTTTTCTGGATAAAATTCCAGTTCGATCCGTTGGAGCAGCACTTGATGGTTGAATGCCCCGGCGCCATCCGGGCAGTGCAACAGCCCGTCACCGACCAGCAGTTCGATTTGTTCGGCTTCGCGCTCGAGAATGCCAAACCATTCATAGACGCCCTGGAAGAGCGCCAGCGCCTGACGCGCCGGCTGTTCCGTCCGTTGCCATTCGGCCCGTTCTTCCTGCCATTTCCGGAACGCCGCCGGACGTTGCGGCACGTCCTCAAACCGCTCGATCTTTTCCGATTCGCTCTTTTCCCGCGCCGTCCGGGTCGGTTGCACCTCGGCGTAGGCGTCAATCTCCTGCCAGCCGGGTTTCAACCAGTCCGCAATCGCGACAGGCGGCGTCGGACAATGCGTCAGGCTCGGCCGCGTGATACGCAGAACGACGTCGCTTTCCTCCTCCTCGGGTTCCTGCTTTGTGTCACCGTTCGGGCGGAAGATTTCAATGGCCGCATCCGGCGTCAGGTCATTCAACCAAAGCACTCGCATTTGCTGGCTGATGTCCCGCACGTGCGGATAGCGCAGATCGAGGTAGGTCTTGAGGAACTCGAAGATTTTGAGCAGTCGCTCTGATGGTTCCGGTGTTAATAACTGTAACTTATTTGTCGTCTCGTTCATAATATGTCTATTCCAGTCCCCCCCATAAAGACAAGGTACTTAGACCGTAACGGAAGCCATAACGTTCAAAGTTTGTAAAATTGTTAAAGTTTAAGCATGATTTCATCGGTTTTCACGATGCGAAGATCGCCCCGGAGAGTCTGAATGATTCGCGAATCACGCATGCGGGCCATGAACCATAGCGTGGTGGAACACGGCGCGCTGCGCCGTGCAGCGGCGCAACGAGTGTGGTCAACCGTGTACGACATATGTTCCGCCCGCTCTGCGCGGGCGGGACGGCGCAGAGCGCCATCCTCCACCATCTTATATTAATGGAATTGGACGGACAGCACTGGTCGCGATGCGTTATTGAGTTCACGAAGTTGCCCCAGGGTTCGTGGGTCTTCGGCGTGAAATTCACTTATTTAGATCCTGCCGCACAAAGATGATCAAACCGGCGCCAAACGCCGCCACAGCAAATGTGCCCGACAGGATGATCATGTTCCAGACTTCAGGCCGCCATTCATAGTCCGTGCCTTGCGCGAGTTGCGAGAGCACGACCCAGGGGAAAGTGATGTCCCTGGTGAAAACATAAGGCCCAAGCCCGACAAGATTCTTCGTAAAATCGATGATCAACAGCGTCGCGGTTGCTACTGACACAGCCGTTCCCGGAGTGCGAATAATCGTGGACATGAACAAGCCAAACGCCACAAGCGGGACCAGCGGAATCCAACTCATCGCATAGCCCAGCAGAAATTCGTGAAAAGCTTCTTTCCGGCCGTAGACGACGCCGAACGAATCACCCACCGCGTCGAAATGGTAATTCATTTTGGCCAGCGCGATGGAAAACAAGAGCGCCGCCGCCGAAATCGCGAGCATATAGAGCAGCCCGACCGTTGCCTTGGCTGCAAACAATTCCCACCGGTGCACCGGCGCCGCCAGCGCAGCCCGGATAGTCCCGGCGCCGGTTTCCTGGGCGAGCAACAATGCCGCAAAGTTGACAATAAAAATCGGGCCCAGATCGGTGAATACCAGTTGCATGGAAAAGGCGAGGTAACCCCATCCGTTGTCGGTAGACTCGCTGCTCAACCCGCCGCTCAACCGGCCCGCCGCCAGGTAAATGGCCACGCAGAGCACTCCAATGCAAAAAAATCCAAAGTAGGGCACCCTCCGCCGCGCGGCCTTGGTGATCTCGTTTCGCAATAATGGCAGGAACTGGCTATGCATGATCTTTATGGCCGGTGATGGAAAGGAAAAACTCCTTCAATGTTTTTTGTTTAGGCATGATGGCCGAGACCTGAAAACCTTCCTGGAGCAGGCAGCGGTTCAGCCAGGCTGAATCGTCCCGGGCCAGCGTGATTTCCACCATGTCAGCCGCCAGAACTTCGACCTTTCGTACCTGTTCGTGGCGGCTGGCAAAATCCTGTCCCGGGATTTTGCCCACGCACGTGACACGGACAATTCGCTCATGCGGCTTTAGCAGCTCCCGCACATTTCCAGAGGCCGCCAATTGTCCCTGGTTGATGACGTAAACCGTGTCGCAATACTCCTCGATTTCCGACATGAGATGGCTCGATATGAAAATGGCCAGGCCATCATTTCTCACTTTCTCCCGCAGGAACGAAAGCATTTCCTCGGTGCCTTCCGGGTCCATCCCGTTCGTCGGTTCGTCCAGGATTAGAAGCCGTGGCCGCCCCAACATCGCCCGCCCAACGCCGAGGCGCTGCCGCATCCCCGTGGAATAAACCCGCACACGGTCATGCTGCCGCCCAGCCAGTCCGATGCGTTCGAGGACTTCATCAATTTCGCGCGATGAAACGTTCCCCAGCACGCGCGCGGCCAGTTCGAGGTTCCGGCGGCCCGAGAGATACTCGTAAAAAGCGGGTGATTCGACCGTAATGCCGACCGGCCGGATGGCCTTCTTAAAGTCTTTCCAAATGTCGACCCCAAATAGGCGGATTGAACCGCCCGTCGGCCGGATCAGCCGGGGAATCATGTACAACGTGGTGCTCTTGCCCGCTCCGTTGGGTCCCAGGAACCCCGCCATGACGCCCGGCTTAACTTCCAGCGAAAGCAGGTTGACCGCATGAATGCGTCCAAAACGTTTGGACACATTTTCCAAAACCAGCGCCGGCACGGAATCGCTCATGGTTTGCCCCCTTCCCGTGAACGAAAGGTGGTGGAACACGGCGCGCTGCGCCGTGTAGCGCCGCGTGCAGCGGCGCAAGGAGTATGGTCACCCTTGTACGACGTATGTTCCGCCCGCTCTGCTGCGCGGGCGGGGACGGCGCAGCGCGCCGTCCTCCACCACCTTTGGTTCATGCCCTCAGTGCGTGCGAAACAATTTCGAAAGGGGGCTTCCCATGAATCGTAGCGCAGGTTTCCAAACCTGCCGTATCGCGGGTTTCCAAATCCGCTAGTCGCACGATCGCTTCCGCATTTAAAATTCCGCCATACGGCGGCTCTGGAAACCTGCGCTGCAAAATGCTGGCTCATGGGTTGCCTCTTTCCAATTTGTTTCGCGGGAACTGGATCCATGAATCGAGATGATCGTTCGTCGTCATCAACCATCGGAGGACGATTCTCCCTCTCCTTGGGGAGAGGGCCGGGGTGAGAATTCGCCCAAGGAAAACTTCGCGCATTGAACCCCTGAACCGATTGGCACACGGAGCGCGGCTGTGTTCGGGGCAAAGGGGCGCCAGCCGCAGCAGCCGCGAACGTTGCGACGCGCTGCGGCTGGTCTTCGACACAGCCGAGCTCCGAAGCAGGTTCATGGGGAGGGAGAATCGTTCGAATGAGAATGTTGCGGTTCATGGAAGCCTTTCGGGTTGTGTCAGAAAAATGAAAGTACGAGGGTCATCCAAATCATGCGAGACAATATCCGACCGGCCATCCCCATTGATGTCAGTAGTGTCAAAATAACGGCGCTCAAAATAAGATTGTCCGGGCAGTTCAAAGGTCATGCTTGGTTGCGGTTCGAACCAGTGGCCCTCGCCGGTGCTGTAATAGATTTCCCACTGAGTGGCTGAACGCTTGACGATCAAATCAGGACGCCCGTCGCCATTAAAATCTCCGCGAATGAGAAATGGCCATTCCCACGAGCCATAAATGGAAAACAAGGCTCTGAACGATACGGCCGTTTCAGCCGTTCGCGCAAATTCGCCGTGGCTGAACGTGCGCACGGTAATCGCGAGTTTCACTCCCCGCGTGAGCGCCAGATCCACCAGGCCGCCAATCGACGTCACAATGAAATCAGGTTCCAAAAGAACGAGTTCGTACCTGCCGTCATTTTTAAGGTCAGCGATAGGCGTCCATGCCGAATTGATGTATATAGGCACCCCACGGCAATGCAGGATTTGCGTGGGCCGTTCCGGCAACTGTCCATCCGCGCCGCGAAGAAAAACATAAACGTCGGTGTGATAAGCCTGAACCGAGGACTGCCAGACAACCAGGTCCTTCCGTCCGTTTCCGTCAAGGTCCACTTGCGTCGTCCCAGGCGGCAGGCTCGAAGGGGCGTTTTTTTTCAAAGTGGCGATGAGTTTTGCGATGCCGTCATTTTCCGGCATGTAAGTAACGCCGGGCTCCGGCCTGGAGAGATAACGCTGCTCGACCTTCAGCGTGCGTCCCGCATCCGGCCCCATGTACCATCCGGACCATCCGTTGAGGTAGCCAGACCAGTTGCCGTGTTGAGCTTCCAGGAGCATGGGCGGGCTGGATGTCCATTCCAATTGATCGTTCCGCCGGTAGAGCCATGCCTGCGTGGCCGACATAACCGGAATAGCCGCGTTTGTGAAAGCGCGGAGAAGATTGGGGGAAGTGTTGGCGGTAAACACCTGGTCTGCTTTGAATAACACACGCGGTTTTGCCTCAAACGCGCCGCCGACCTGCCGGTAATAAACCATTCCCGTCGCCGTGGACACCAAAAGGTCAAAATTCGTCCCGGTAGGGCGGCGCTGCCGCGCCGCCACCGTCGCTCCCACACGAGCCGGCGCAATCCACCCCGTCTGCGGCGGCAAATCGATGATTTGGTCAGGCGTATTGGTAAAACCATCGGCTCGCTGACGGTAAATCAACAACTGTTTGCCAAACGAATCAACCGCCAGCAAATCAAACCGTCCTCCGCCATTCAAATCGGCAAATCGCGTATTCATACCCTTTGTCGGCAGCGTGATGGTCTGGCACAGGAAGCTATCTGTTTCCGCCCCGATGGCCTGAACGGCGCCTAAGAGCAACAAAGCGCTGGCGATGATTGATTTGAAAGAAAACATCATCTATTTGCCCTGGCTGATAAATATCCGAAAAAGGTCCTGGTCTCTGAGCTTGACGATCAGATCGCTGATGCCATCGCCGTTTAAGTCCTTGATTTGCCACCAATCCATTTGTTCGGGACAGGGAAATTCGAGGTCCGGCCGGGTGCTGAAACCGCTCTCCCTCGAATTTAAAAAATAAACCGAGATATTGTCCTTATCGTCCCTCACGAGCAGGTCCTTTTTGCCATCGCCGTTGAAATCGCCGTTTAAACTGAGGAGCTTATCGAAATATAGGCGGTCGCCCGGGCTCCATCCCAGGTCGCTGCCATAATAAACAGGCGCCGTGCGCTCGTAATCCGTGTCGTTTGAAAAACCAGCGCCGGGCCGGAAGAAATGCAGCCGAAGGCTCAGATTGAACTTTTTCTCCGTAATCATTTTCCGGAAGCCTTCGCGGGAATCTATGGGAATATCTCCCAGAACCAGATCCATGAAGCCGTCTCCGTCCACGTCCACTACAGGCACGTAGCCCGACCAATCGCTCTTGCGAAAGACCTGCGTCGGCGCATCAGGAATCCGGCCATCTTGATTCGCCATATAAACCGCCACCATGACTTTGCCGGAGGGCAACCCCGGCACAAAGGACTGTTCGTCCGAGACAGTGCTCTTGATGAGATCCAGCCGGCCGTTCCCTTGGATGTCCGTCCACGCGATCGTCGTGCGCCAATTATTGTCCTTGTTGGTGTACACTAGCGCCGGTTCCAGGTTGAATAAGCCGTTGGTATTCTGGAGATACAGCCTGTAAGTCTCAGTGCCGTCTCCATTGTCAACATCCACCATGAGATCGTCACGGCCATCATGGTTGACGTCGCCAATGCTCAGGCTCAGCGTGAACCACTCGGAATAGCCGGGATTTTGTATGAACGGCGCGACGATCGCATTCATGGCATTCGTTATGAATTGCGCCAGGCGCCAGGTGTCCTGGTGCTGCCAGACCTGCAAACCGCCGTCGGCCACCGGCGCCAGCAACAGCGGCCAGTCGCCGCCCGTCTTTGCCGACAGGGGAAAATACATCGCGTTCGTTTCATCCATCGCCTCGGGAATAATCGTTTTTTGCCTGATGATCTCCTGCCGCGCGGGCGGACTGGTCTCATTGGTAAAATCAAATTCCGTCACGCCATCGCTGGTCATCATCAGGAGGCTTTCAGCCTTTTTCCCCATCCGGGCTGGCCACACCAGCGATGGACGCCCATCGAGCCGAAATTGTTGCTGCGGCTTGCGCTCGAAACCTTGCGTTGAATCCTGGAAATAAATGGAAAGATCCGTGCCGTCCAGAAGCACCAGGTCATCCAGGCCGTTGCCATTCAGGTCGCAGCACATAATTTCCGAACCCTGGCCATCAATTTCGCAGGACTTAAACGTCGGCGCGGCAAAAACCGTGGAAACGCCCAAAAAGGCGATCCCGGCAAATGGCAGGCACAGGTTCAGGCGGCCCATTTATTTCAGACCGAGCCACGTGAAGAAGCTCACGCAAATAAAGATTGGATGCTGAATCTATTTCCATCACTTTCCCGCCCCGCCACGTAGCGCAGACTTCCAAGTCTGCCGTGCCGCAGGTTTCCAAACCTGCCGGTCGTTGATCGTCGCCCGCCCGTACAATCCCTCCAACAACCGGTATACGATTCTCCCTCTCCTCGGGGGCTCCTGGGGTGAGGGCGAATGCCACGAGCCTCCAACTAACGGTATGCTCAAAACATCTGCCATATCCTTGTATGCATAGTCATTGCATGGTGCGGCGTGAGCGCGGATGGTATCGGAAAAGGGCGCTATTCCCATCAATGTCAGCAAAAGAATGCGGAAAAATCAAAACTGGACAAGTCGTCTGGACCCACGCTTCATGGAGCAAAGCCTTTAGAAATCCGTCGAATGAGATATGAAAGCCAAATCCATCAAAATTGGCGTGCTGGCCAGTATGCTCGTAGCCGCGTTTTCGCCGGCATTTGCTGATCCAAATCCCGTTTATACCCTTGCTCCCATTGACCTGACGGGGCGAATCATTCTGCCAAATCAATCTGTAAAAGCGACGATTCTGGTTTGCAATGCACTGCTCAAGACCAATTTTGAATCATCCATTTCCATGCGATATCCGCCTCTTCCCGTCCGCGCACGAACCGATGGCCAGGGCGATTTTAAAATCGGATCGCTCGATCCCCAGTGGCTCTATTCTGGCTATGTCATGGCGCCGGGATGCCAATTGAAGTGGCTAAGTCAAATCGATCCAACCGCCCCATTGAATGTTTCGCTTGAGGCAGCGGACACCAATGTGTCGCAAGACAGGATCCTCCATGGACAGGTCGTCGATCCGCTCGGTCATCCGATTCCCGGCGCGTTGATCGAGATTCGGGGTTCAACGCGAAATGCAAGTATGACGTGGCCGGCATTTGACGTGGACCCTTATTTTGTTTCAGACCAGGCCGGCAATTTCGTGATCATCGGCAAAACTGCTTTTGACGCTGTGGATGGGACGGTCGCAGCGGACGGATTTGCCGAGTCAGACTTTGCGCAATGGCCTTCGGATGCAGACAACCAGGAATGGGCGCGCACCGGTACCATGCCGGAAGGGCTTGCTGGCTTTGCGAGGCCCGTCCATCAAATGACCCTGGTTGAAGGAGCTTCGCTCGACGGCAGATTATTGAGTTCCGGCAAGCCGGTCGCGAATGCCCAAATACGCCTCAATGCCTGTGGCGCCCGCTCGAACTGCTGGTTTTGGAAGGAGTGGACGTTAACCGATGCCCAGGGAAAGTTCGTTTTTTCGCATCTTCCGCCCAATCAAAGTTTTTCCATTTGTGGCAGCTGGGACCTGCCTGCGTCCGGATGTGCCGTTCCGCAAACCAATGTGCATTTGGGAGAAAATGATTCGGCCAACAATATCGGGGACATCGAGGCTGTGCCCGTCTGCCCCGTGGCGGGAAAAATCCTTTTGAGCAATGGAAAGCCGCTTCCACCCAAATCGTTTTATTTCCTTGGGGATGATTCGATGGGCAATTCATTATCATCCCCGTTTGGCATCGACGGCTCCTTTCGTTTTCCAGCGGTGCCTGGCGATCAGGTCAGCATCTATTTGCGGGTTCCGGGCTATGGATTAACTCCGCGCGACTTCCGATTGAAATCGGGAAGCGTTACGAATATTACCGTAAGCGTGAGTTCAACAAACCTCGTGTTTGAGATGCGGCCGTTTTCAAGGTCGTGGTTGCCCTGATTATTTTGCGCAACGATGAACATGGTGGCTGCCGTGCTGATCGCCCGAATCCACCCGATATGTCCGATCCGTCCGATTAATTGGCGAGCGGACTATTTTTCCCCCACCGAAACCCCAAACAAAATTCGGTGTTTTCAACTAATAAACCCGCCGCTCGCGTGTCATACCCTGTGAACACGACGTTTGGGCGGTTTTTAGAAGCCGCAACGCATGAATCAATCAAACTTGATTGCAAAAACCAGGTCGGAATGGCCCTGATGCGACCAGATAAAGGCAACGCCGAATCGCCCGGCCCGGAGACGATTGAGGAGCTGTTTGCAGCTTTGGAATCGCCGCTCTTGAGTTATGCCCTGCGTTTCACCGGCGATCTGGCGCTCGCGGAAGACGTCGTGCAGGAAGCGTTCATGAAACTGCATGTCGAATTTGACCAGGTGCAGCAGCCACAACGATGGCTGTACCGCACCGTCCGCAATATGGCGCTCAACCAGCGCCGGCATGAGTGCCGCACGGTTTCCCTCAATGCGCCCGAAGATGGAAACGGGAAGAATCCCATTACCGACCACGCCGACACCGCATCATTTCCCGACGAACAAATCATTCGCCTGGAAGGCATCGGCCTCGTGCGCCTGGGGCTCGAAGCATTGGACGAACGGAGCCGTGAACTGGTTCGGCTCAAATTCAACGATGAACTTTCCTACAAGGAAATCGCAGCGCGCACCGGGCTGACCGTCGGCAACGTCGGCTTTATTTTGCATCACGCGCTAAAAACCATCGCCGCGGAACTGGCGAAAACGGGAGTTGTGCCATGAATCCGGACCAGCCATCACGCGAACAAATCGAAGCCCGCCTCACCGCGCTGCTGCTGGGCGAACTGCCCGCCGCCGAAGCCGAGTTGTTGCGCTGGACCATTTCCCGGGACCCCGAACTGCAAAAACTCCACGACCAGATCAAAGTCACCATTGGTTTCGTGCGCGAGGCAATGAAAAATCCAACCGGCGCGCCGGTGGACCGTGAGACAACGCTGAAACTGCGGGAAGAACGCCGGCAAACACTGCTCGCGCATTTCAAATCAGCCCGCCCACAGCCGCAGGAACAGAAACTGCCCTGGCTGCGACGGATTAAAATTCCCTCCGGTCGCTCGCTGGCGATTGCGGCAATTATCATTTTTGTGATCTGCGGCCTTGCAGCTATATCCATACCGAATTTCGTTAAAGCTCGGGCGACCAGCCAGCAAAATGCCTGTATCAACAACCTGCGGCAGATTGAAGCCGCAAAAAATGAGTGGGCATTGGAAACCGGCAAACCTGCCGATGCTGTGCCGACGGTCAAAGATTTGTCGCCCTATTTGGCGGGAGGAACCATCCGGTCAGTCGCCGGCGAGAATTATGTCCTGGGCAAGCTGTCCGAATCCCCGGTGGCCGAATTGAATGGCAAGCGGCTGACCGCGCCGCCGGAAGCGTATTTTTCCTTGGATGCAGGGCAAACAGCCACCCCAGGCGTACGGGAGCCCAGGCCGGTGCTCGAATATCGGCTGGAAAACCAGCAAGCCTCCAGACCCCGAAATTCCCTGGGCATCAACGCACAAGAACCAAAAGTTCCGGCACAACAAGTTCAGCCCGCTCCGATCGCATTGCCAAACACGGAATCATCCCAGGCTGAATTGGAACAGAATACTACCGGTGTTTATTCGCAGAACGTCGTTGGTTATGTCAACGTCAATCCAGGCGTATCGGCGGTATCGTCGTCCACATTATCGTCCGTGCCGACGCCAATGGAGCCAAACGGTACAGCCCCGGCGTCGGCGCCGAAAGAAGAGCCGCCTCCTCCAACTGTCGCATCGGCCCTTCCACCACCGGCATTGCCAGCGTCTGAAATGAATTCAGGGGATCGTGTTGTCGAGGTAAGTCCCGGTGCAGCGTCGCCAGCACCGTCCACAACGTCGCCGGAGTTGACGGTAGCGCAGCCACACTTGGCGCCAAATACCGAAATGCCCGTTTCGGCGCCGTCGCCGTCCGCACCGCCTCCGATAGAGGTTGGGCCAGTTCTCTCCGGGAGCACTTACTCAGTAGCCTCCGCTGCCGAAATGCCCAAGGTAGTCGAGGCGCCCAGGCTCCAATCCCCGCGGGAAAGACTTTTTGAATCCCTTAGCCAAAAGAAAGACGAAAACGGAAACAATTTTTACGCAGTCCCCGCTATCCCACCGAGTGCGAATGCCGACAACACGTTCGGTCTCGCTGCTTCGAGTGCGGCTTCGCAACCATCGGCCAACTCTCAATCAAGCGGCGGTGGTGGCGGCACGGTCTCGTTCGGGAATAGTACAATTCGAAACGGGGTTGTTCAAAACGGACAGCAAAATGCCGTCAAGTATTTTAACTTCCCAGACGAATCGCAATCGCAAACCGTCTACATTACAAATTCTATCCTGGACCGGGATTATATCGGGCTCGCCGATGGAAGTAGGAATGTCGGCAATTCGCCTCTAGCCACGCGCGAAAGTCAGAACGCCCAAACCGTCAGTGACTCCGCGACCTTGCGTCAAGCAAACGTACAGGTGACCCCGCTGCCACCATCCGACCAACCCGAACAACCGCCTCTGATGACGCGCGAAAGTCAGAACGCGACCACCGTTTCTCAGAATAGCGATAACCCGGTCGCCACCGGACCAACCCCGGTTCTCGCGCCACCCCCGCCGACAGGGATGAAAAACGGGATTGTTGAAAATCCGAACGCAAGTACCCCCACAATGAACCGGGCCAACGGGCCGAGGGGTGCGGCGGGGACGGACCTCGCACGGGTCGGTCTTCCGACGCAGAGGAATCAACAGGTATTCGCATACGCGCTTAGGAGCGCGGACTCCAATGAAGTTCAGGCCGTGTTGAAGAACATGTTTGTTTCACGCCTGCAATCCACCGTACCTTCTACTCCACCACAGCCGCAACAGTCATACGCGCAAAGACTAGTGTCCGTCGAGCACGCATATGAAAAACCGGTCCAGGCTAACGGCCCGCGATGGGCATGGTCGGCAAACGATCTTCTGTTGCAGGCGCAGGCGAATGCCACAAACGGTACGCCATGGGGCGCTCATTATTTTAACTTCCCGGAAGAACCATCATCCAGCGACGTCGAAAATCTGAAAGCCCAATATCAGGGGGAAGAAGTGCAAATCCAACACGATCAAAGCAACGTCGAGCAATTACGAAAGCAGTACAATATTGAAGATTCAGACCCTGGTGCCACGGCTCCCACGCCTATCGTTAGCTCCGAACAGCTCCAGGCGTTAAATGAGAGGCTTATCGAGCAAAGAGCGCTTGATGTTAAGGAGGAAAAAGAAGTCGCCGAGTTCAAGTCCCTGCAGGCCACAAATCCCACCGAACTGGCGGACGAGTTGGTGACCATTAACCCGGATACCCAGCTTTCTGACCTGCTGGGCAAATTACACGATAATGAGCAAAAGTATGCCAATAACCCCAATGCTGGAAACCCGGACCTGGCAAATTTGAAACAGCAAATCGCCAATCGTGTGAATGGCATCATGTTCGGTCTGCAGGGGCAGGTTGATGCCGGAAAAGCCCAGGCAGATGCGCTCAATCAGGAGCTTCACGATTTTGAAGCTCAAAATAACATTGAATTGGCAACTGGCCAGCCGTACTGGATTGCGAAGGCCAGGCTTCAAAACGAACAGGACTCACACAAATTGCTCGCCCGGAAAATCGAGGCTGACGAAGCCAACGTGTCGGTGCCCACCGGACAAAATCACCCTTCAATCACGCCGCGAGCCAACGCCCCGATTCCCCAACCCGAAATCCAGACCAGCGACAACGCGTTCTCGACCTTCTCAATGAACGTCAGCGACGTCTCGTTCAAGCTCGCCATGGCAAGCCTGCAAAAAGGCCAAATGCCCGACCCCGCCTCAATCCGCAGCGAGGAATTCATTAACGCTTTCGATTACCACGACCCGGAACCGCTGCAAGGCGAGCCACTGGCGTTTATGTCCGAACGCGCGAGCGATCCATTCGCCCACGAGCGCGACCTGTTGCGCTTTTCCATAAAAGCGGCTGCCGCCGGTCGGCAGAATGGACGCGCCTTGAATCTCGTGTTGCTGCTCGACACTTCCGGTTCCATGGAGCGCGCCGACCGCGTAGCCATCATCCGCGAAGCGTTGCGCGTGCTGGCGTCCCAATTGCAGCCGCAGGACGTCGTCAGCGTCGTCACCTTCGCGCGCGAGGCGCGGCTCTGGGCGGACGGCATATCCGGAGATCAGGCCGGCGCGACATTGGACAAGGTCGGCAGCATCACACCGGAAGGCGGCACCAACCTCGAAGAAGCCATGCGCCTCGCCTACGAAACCGCCCTGCGCCATTTCATCGCCGGCGGCATGAACCGCGTGGTGCTGCTCACCGATGGCGCGGCGAACCTCGGCAATGTTGATCCCCAGGCGCTGACACAAAAAGTGAATGCGGAACGCCTTCAGGGCATCGCCCTGGATTGCTTCGGCATCGGCTGGGACGATTACAACGATGATTTGCTCGAGCAACTTTCCAGCAACGGCGACGGCCGCTACGCGTTTATCAATTCTCCGGATGAAGCCGCAACGGAATTCGCCGCGAAACTGGCCGGCGCATTGGAGGTGGCGGCGGAGGACGTAAAAGTGCAGGTGGAATTCAATCCCAATCGCGTCACAGCCTGGCGTCAAATCGGCTACGCGAAGCATCAACTTGCCAAAGAACAGTTCCGCGACAATTCAGTGGCCGCCGGCGCCATCGCCGCGCGTGAAGCAGGCAATGCGCTTTATGTGATTGAAACCAATCCGGATGGCCAGGGCCCCATCGCGACCGTGCGTGTGCGCTATCGCGTGCCCGGCACACAGGATGTTCAGGAGCGCAGTTGGCTCGTGGATTACACCGGCCCCGCGCCCGACCTGGCGCAATCCAGTCCTCCGATGCGCCTGTGCGTCACCGCTGCGGAAATCTCCGAATGGATGGCCGACAGCCCATTCGCCCAGGACGTGTCTCCCGATGACCTGCTGAATTATTTGGGCGACGTGCCGCAATATTACGGCGCCGACGAGCGTCCGAAGCAGTTGGAATGGCTCATCCGAGAAGCAAAAAGTGTATCGGGCAAGTGAATGCGTTGGAACGTTGAAGCGTTGAAGCGCTGAAACGTCCGCAGCCCGTAGCGCAGGTTTCCAAACCTGCCGTATCGCCGATTTCCAAATCGGCCAGTCGTACGACGGCCAACGCCGCGCCGGTTTGGAAGCCCGCGCCACGAAGTGAAATTCGTTAACAGTGTAATTACGTTATGAAAAGAGAACATGTCGCCAGTGGTGGTAGGGCGGCGCTGCCGCGCCGCCTTTGCTCGCGCGCAATCCAACGCCCGATCGCCCTGGTTTTCGTCTTAGGATTCCTCCTATCCTCCTGCGCCACCCTCACGCCCCCGCCAAAAGTCACTTCATCCGGCGGCGTCACCCTGACCGATTTCAAACTAACCGGCGACCTCACCGGCGGCATCGCCGCCTTCACCCTCACCGCCAATGCGACCGTGGCGGATGGCAAGGGCGGTTCACTGGAATTACTTTCCGGCCCGGTTGCGCTCACCGGGCTCGACCCGCGGCGCAAATGGACCATGAACTTCGATAAAGATCACTTCATCGCCGTGTTCGACCGCGCCGGCACGTTCCCAATAGAAGTCCATTTCAACGCCGCCATTGCGCAGAGCAATGATTGGAGCGCCGTGAATTTCCGCGTCGCGCCCGGAGTCGTGCAGCCTGTCGTGTTGCATGGCCTCGCGGCGGACACAGAATTTCAATTCGCCGACGCCGCGCGGCCCAGCCGCTCAGGCGCCGATTTTATCAGCTATTTGCCCGTGGACGGTTCTTTCAATTTCGCGTGGCGGACGGCGCGGCCTGAGCAGGAGGGGAAATTGTTTTACACCGTGGATATGATTTCACAAATCAGCGTGGGTCCCGGCCTCATGCGCCAGAACGCCTTGCTCGACGGCAAAATCATGCAGGGCGAGATGAACCGCCTCGTCCTGCGCTTGCGCGGCCCGGGCGACGTGACGAGCGTGCAGGGCGATGGCGTGCTGTCCTGGACAAATTCCGTTCCCGACGAAAACGGCGATCGCGAAGTTGTCGTGCAATTCAACCAGCCGCAGCGGGATACGTTCGCTGTCCTGGTGCAAATGCAAACGTCCATCGGCGCGTTTCCGCAAAGCGTGGACGCCGTCCGCTTGCAACCCGAAGGCGCGACACGCTTCGCCGGCGCGTTCCGCATCCAGAACGCCGGCGCGGTCCGGCTCGAAGTCACGCAGGCGAGCGGTCTCTCGCAAATTTCGCCCGACCAATTTCCCCAGGTGGATTCGTCGCTGTTCAATCCGAGCGGCAGCCAATTTTTCGCCTACCGATTTTCCAGCGCCGAATTTGCGCTCCGCATCAATGCCGACCAGATTGTGCCGGCAGTCGGTGTTTCAGAAGTGCTCGCCTACAATCTTGGCCAAAATGAATTGTCGGTGGATGCAGACATCGAATTGGACATCCGCGATGCGCCCCTGCGCGAATTGCGGCTTAACATCCCCAAAGACTATGCCATCGCTCAGCTAGACGCATCGGGCTTGAGCGATTATTTCACCGGCAACGCGCCCGATTCAAGCGGCACGCAACTGCGTCTCGTGTACGGCGAGCCGGTGTTCGGCCGCCAGGTCGTTCATCTCGAACTTGAACGCAACCAGCCGTTGAATGAAACAAACTGGATTCTGCCGCGCATCGAGGTGGTGAAGGCAAATTCCGTGCGCGGCTTTGTCGGAGTGTCAGCCGATAACGGCTTTCGCGTCTCGCCGGAAATCACCTGGTCATTGACGGAAATCGCCCCGGCGTTCTTCCCGAACCAGCTTCCGGGCATTCAAACCGCTTTCCGCCTCAGCGACCCCGATTGGCGCGCGACAATGCGCGTCGAGCGCCTGCCGCAAACCGTGCAGGCCGATGTGTTTCATCTTTTTTCCATTGGCCAGGGCATCGCCTATGGCAGCAGCGTGATCAATTACGTCGTCAGCGGCTCGCCTGTGTCAGAATTCCATCTCGGATTGCCGGCCGATTATCTCAACGTCGAATTTACCGGCGATGGCATTCGAAGTTGGGAAAAAACGACAAACGGTTACACCGTGCAATTGCTGACGCCCGTGTCCGGCGCTTACACGTTGCTGGCGACTTATGAGCAGCCGTTCCAGCAGCAGGGCCAGACGCTGTCATTTACAGGCGCGCGCGCAAGCGATGCCCAATCCGAGTCCGGCCACACCATCATCATCAGCGCGTATCCCTTTCAAGTGAAACCTGTCGACGTTTCGTCCAGCCTGACCGAACTGGAACCGGGCGAAGTGCCGCCGGAATATCGCCTGTTCTTCGACCAGCCGGTCCTCAAGGCCTACAGCTATTCGTCGCAGCCGTTCAATTTGAACCTTGAATTGAGTCCGCTCGCGCCGGGTGATTCGCTCGCCCAGGTCGTGGATCGCGCCGCTCTCACTACCCATATTTCCAAAGAAGGCCAGGCCGTGACCGACGCCCGCTATTTTGTAAAAAGCCGCGGCAACCCGAATTTCAGCGTGACGCTGCCGCCGGGAACCGAGTTGTGGTCCGTCTCAGTCAACGACAAACCGGCCGTTCCCGTCACCGACCAAAATTCCATTCTCATTCCGTTGCCCCAGCACACGGACCCGGACGCCGTGCTTGCCTTGGATTTGCAAGTGGCGGCGACTTCGTCCATTCCGGGACACGTAAGCCTCACCGCCCCGGTCATGGCCGCGCCAGTCATGCTTGCCAATTGGCAGATCGTGCCCGACCAGGGCCAAAGGCTCGAATATGAAAGCGGCACACTCACACCCACCAACCAGGCTTTGGACAATTCAGGCTTTGCCCAAGTCGCGCAGGCGTTTCACATCCATCATGGCGAAATACTGACGAACGGTTGCCTGGCGCTTCTGTTTTTCGCGATGGCAATCATTCTCTGGCGATGGGCCTCGATGTATGACGGACGCAGGTTCACGCCTCGCCATTCTATTGGCATCATTGCCGGATCCGCCGCCATTTTAATTGCCACGATCTCAGCCGTGCGCCTGGCGAACACCTTTGAACCCATCACCAACGAGTCGACAAACGGCTTGACGTTCCTCGCCCCGGTGCAGCAGGCGGGCAGCGCGCTCACCGTGGAAGTTGCCAACACGTCGGAAAACGCCCGAACATTTGGCTTCGCCGGATCGCTCATCCTGGTGATCCTCGCAGCAGTATGTTGGCTTTACGGCTGGGCCGCCAAGAAATCTCAATCGTCCTCGTCCTCGTCCTCGATTCCCCAAGTTCTCGCCTGGACAGTTCTTGCGTGGGCCGCGCTCCGGTTGCCGAACGGCGCGCCCGCATTCGTCGCCGTCATTGCCGCCTTTTTCCTTGTGTGCATTTTGATTCCGTCGGCAAGACAACTCTGGCGCCTGTCGGCAAAAACCGATTTCGCGCCGCCATCAGCTGCCGTCCCGCCGGCAGCAGCGCTCCTTGCTGCCCTTTGCCTGCTCGGTGGCGCGATGAATCTTCGCGCCGCTGCCGCATTGCCCGAATCCGTCACGCAACAAATCAACATCTCCAATGATACCGCAACCGCGACGGCATCCATCCATTGGCAGGCGCAAAAAGGCGATGTGCTGCCGTTGTTATTCCAGCCGGCGGTGCTCACCGGCGTCAAATATCCAAACTCCATTTCGCTGGAACCAGCCACGCAAGGTTCCCCCAACGCCCAGCAATTGGTTGCCGAGTCCAGCGGCAATTTCGACGTTGAAGTGCAATATCAACTCCAACTTGCCAAAGGCAATTCCGGCACGGACAACGGCGCGGACAACGTTTTGGCGCTGCCAGTGCCCAGCGGCCTCGTCAACCGCGCCACACTCACACTGGCGAATTTGAACGTGGACGTCTTTTCGCTGCAGGCTGCTTCCGTGCAATGTTCCATGTCCGGCAGCAACACCGTCGCGACGCTCGTGCTGGCGCCCGGCCAGGCCTGGATAGGCTGGCGCCCACGCAGCCGCGATGTGCGGGACGAAAAACCGGTTTTCTACGCGGATTTTGCGCACCTCTACATTCCATCGGCCGGGGTCGTTCAGGGCGTCCATCAGGTTTCCATTCGTCCGGCGCAGGGCGAACTGGAACAATTGGTGTTTGACGTGCCGGCCGGCGCGACCATCACGGACGTTGACCCGGGCTCGGATTCTCAACCGCTGGATCAGCCATCCATTGTCTCGCTCTGGCGTTTTGATCCGGACACACGGAAATTGCGTGTGACCTTGAGCCCGCCCATGTCCCGCCCATTCAGTCTCTTCATTTTCTCGCAAGTGGCGACCGGAACACTGCCATTCCAACAATCCGTCGGCTTGATTTCCGTTGAGGGAGCCCAGGAACAGAGCGGTTCGCTCGGCGTCGCCACCGGTAATGACGTTCAATTGGACGACGCAGTCGTGGAAAATTGTCCGGCCATCAACCTCGATGATTTTCCGGCAGGCACATTGCAGCCGTTCGCCGCGCAATTTCCCGGCCTCACCGTCCGCCGCGCGTTCCACTATTCCGACACGCAGGCCACTGCCCTCCTCAAGGCGTCAGCGGTCGAGCCCGACGTGCGCGTGGTGACGCAGGACACCGTGTCGCTTGGTGAAGACCGCACGGTGTTGGCTTCCACTGCGGACGTTACCATCAGGCGCGCGGGAATTTTCAAATTGAGTTTCATCATGCCTCCGGGTTTCGATGTCGAATCCATCAGCGGCGCGGCATTAAGCCAGTGGACCGAATTGAAGACGGATGCCGGACGCGTCATCACCCTCAACCTCACCGGCAAAACCGGCGGCGAACAACAATTCATCCTCAGCCTGTCCGGTCCGGGCGTAAAACAGACCAATGCCTGGACGGTCCCGCAAGTGACATTTCTCGAAGCCGACAAACAAAGCGGCACGCTGCTCGTCGTGCCCGAACAGGGAATGCGCCTCGAAACCACCGCGTCCACCAATGTGATGCAACTCGATCCTCAAAAAGCCGGCATTGCGCAAAAAGGCGTGCTGGCGTTCAATCTATTGGAAGCTCCGTGGAATTTGGCGCTGAACATTGAACAGGTGGATCCGTGGGTGCAAGTGACCAGCCTTCAGCACGTGACCATCGGCGAGGCGCAGCAGAAGGTCGTTGCGAATTTGCAGTATCAAATCGAAAACGCCGGCCTGAAAGGCTTCCGCGTTTTCATTCCGGCAAACGCCGAAGGCGTGACGTTCCAGGGCGATCAGCTTTCCGATTTTCAGGCGGCCGACAACGTGACGACGAACGGTTTGCAGGCCTGGGACATCAAACTAAGCCGCCGCGTCATCGGCCAGTACCTTTTGCAGGCAAGCTACCAGGTCCATGTGCCCGAACAATCCACCGAAACCGCCTTGCGCGGCGTGCTCGCCGCGGACGTGAATTCGCAACGCGGTTTCGTCACTGTGGAATCCGCCGGACGTTTGGAAGTGGGCGTGGACAATTTGCCCGCCTCGCTCCAGCCAACCGAATGGCAGGCCATCCCGCGCGCGCTGCAAAAGGATATGCCGCCGGCAGCGGCAAATTTCGCGTACAGCCTCGTCGAGCCGGATTTTGAACTGCCTTTAAAATTACAGCGCCACGAGGCCGCGAAACTCCTGCCCGCGCGCGTCAACGACGTCACATTTACGTCCGTCATTTCAGACGCAGGCGTGATGCTCACGCAGGCGCGGCTGGACATTTTGCCCGGCGACATGCGGTTGCTGCATCTCACGCTCCCGCCCGACGCGCATTACTGGTTTGCCTTTGTCGACCAAAACGGCGTCTGGCCCTGGCGCGAAGACGACCAAATTTTGATTCCCCTCGATCAATCATCGCGCGGCGACCAGCCCGTGCCTGTGGAAATCTATTTCAGCAGCAGCGTCGGCAAGCCGGATGGCCGCGCGCTCGACCTGAGCCTGCTCGCGCCAAAATTTGATCTGCCCCTGCAAAACCTGACCTGGCAGGTGTACCTCAGCCGGAAATGGCAGGTGAAAAAATGGAGCGGCACGCTCCAATTCCAGCAGCAGCAAATCGTGGACAACGGCGAAACGTTCGACATTCAGGATTATTTGCAGACTCAAACCAATTGGGAACAGGAAAAGACAAGCGAAGCCGAGCGAATGCTGGAGTTGGGAAATTCCGCGTTGCAAAACGGTGATCCGCAGCAGGCGCGCCGCGCCTTCGAGTCCGCCTACGGACTATCCACGCACGACGAAGCATTCAACGAAGACGCCCGCGTCGAACTCAACAATCTCAAGCTCCAACAGGCGTTGATGGGCTTGAACGCCCGCCAGGCCGCCGTGGCCGGCGCAAATGGCGTCATTGGCGAAGAATTGAAACAGTTGCGAAACAACCGCGACGCAAATTACACGCAACAGGACGCGCAGCGCGTGATTGACAATAACAGCGCCGACGAAAATGCCGCATTTATGGAACTTGCCCAGCGCCTCATCCAGCAACAGGAAGCGGCCGCAGCCAATCCGGCGGTAATCCGCGCCAGCATTCCCGAGCAAGGCCGCCTGCTCACCTTCAAGCGTTCCGTTGTGGTCGACACCTGGGCCGACCTCGGCATCCGCCTGCAAGCCCGCATCGCCGGCGCAATTTCCTGGACCGCCCGCCTGCTGATACTCGCAATTACCGCGCTGGCCCTGTGCACGCTTACGCTCCTCGCCGCGCGACTCGCAAAAACGTAAGCCATCATATCCGTAGCAGCGGACGTGCATTGGTATTTGAGATGAGGATGCTGAACAGCGTTCGTCTACGGCCCTGTAACAGTCCCCGTTTCCTCCGCTCCGCCCATAAATCCTTCAAATCCCCAACAAAAGCGCACAATTCAACCTCTGTTTTGGCGCCGTTTCCCCATTTCTTTTCCTACACACAAAAAATTTGAAACGAGATCACTCTCTGTTGTGTCAAATAGGCGAGCATATGTGAATTATTATGCTGGACGCCATTCTCCAACCCGTTTTCGAGATAGCATTCTACTACGTCGGCCGGCTTGTGATTCCCATAGCGTCTTTGGGTCGCTGGCACTGCGATCCATTGCTGTCAGACGTTCCGAAGCGCGAGAAACGATGGGGCGGGCTATTCCACTACTGCGGCGGTTTCGTCTATTTTACATCGGAGGGAACCAGCGTAATCGGAATTGTTTTCGGCATCCTCGCCATTTCCCTCGTAATTGGGATCTGCTACGGATGGCGATGATTCCCTGGCGCCGGGCTCTCGCGCTCTCACCTGTTTCGAGAACCACGGTGTGGTGGAACACGGCGCGCTGCGCCGTGTAGCGCCGCGTGCAGCGGCGCAACAAGCGGAGCACTCCATGACCCGTAGCGCAGGTTTCCAAACCTGCTGTATCGCGCTGTATCGCCGATTTCCAAATCGGCTGGCCGTAGGACGTTGCGCGGTGCCAGGTTTTAGAAACCCCATTCCCAAGTTGAACGGACGACTTCGTCCGACCAGCGGGTTTAGAAACCCGCGATACAGCAGGTTTGGAAACCTGCGCTATGGGCCTCAATACGGCCAATCCGCATAAATCTCCATCACCTTAAGCACCCCGCCGCCCCAATACCGATTCGGCGCAAACGTAAATTGCCGCCGCCCCTTTTCGTATACCAATTTTACCGGATGTTCAGGAATGTTCGGGTCATATGCATCAAATTCAATCGCCGTTTCCGATTCAGCGAATCCAAACAATGCGATCCCGTGATTGATCGTGATTTTTGGAAAACAAAATAAATGCACGAGAGTTAGCCCCCGCCTGGGCAGCGATTCTTTCAGCTTTTTTACCATCATCTCCCGGTACCAGGTTGGAACCGGAAAAATCATCCGCCAATGGCTGCGCAAAAAATACGATTCCCACGGCGCGCCGCAATGGGCTTTGAGCAGCGGCTCATGAGCGCGGCTAAAAGCGCGCAGGCCGTCAAACCCAGGAACAACAATCCGCTCCGTCTCTGGACACCGCCGCCGGACGTCACGCCCAACAATCTGCTTGATGAGTTTGCGGCAGGCTTCCGCGTCCGCTCGCGGCAAATCCGGATTGAACCGCGCATGATAAAAAAATTGCCGCGTGGCCCGCACCAGGACAAAACACCGATGATAATACGCCGGCGGCGGATCGGCTTTGCAGACGCTCATCGCGCCGGTGACCGGGTCGAAGTTGTATTTCCAGACCAACTCGTGAGGATAGGCAAACGTGTCGCGTTCGAACTCGAAAGCACGCACGGAATTTGCCGTGGCCGCCGTCATTTTGAGCCATTTCCACTCAGGGAAAGTTCCGCCGACAACACCCTGGCATCCTCTACAAAAGCCGAAACCCGTGCCTGAATGATGGAATCCAATTGGCCTGTGATGGCCGCTTCGATGCGCAGTGTTTGGCCCGGCCGGACGGCGCCGAAAATTTTGACGGCGCGCAATGCGGCCAACTTGAGCTTGGGCCAGCGCGGATTGGCCGGGTCTTCCTGGGCAACCATGCCCGCCACCTGCGCGGCGGCCTCCATTAGCAGCACGCCCGGCAGAATCGGTTCGCCCGGCATATGTCCGCGCAAATAATATTCGTCACCGCGCACGTGATATTCGCCTACGCCCTCCTTGCCGGGTATCAGCCTCACCATGCGGTCCACAAACCTAAATTCCGGCCCATGTGGCAGAGATTTCATGGCCAGTTCCAAAATGTCGGATGACGCAGTAGCAGGTGTGCTCATGGATTCATTGGTTCCACCACCGTGTAATCAGGCGGCAGATTCGTTGCAAACAATTTTGGATCCATCCGCTCGTTGAATACAACGTTGGAAAAATCGTTCCGCAGCGTCGAACCGTCCGAAAAATTCATTTGCGAATCGGCGATCACATAATCGTTCGTATGAAAACCCATGACCGTCGAATTGATAAACTGGCGCGCTGACGAACTTTTGGGCTGAAGCGTCATTTGCAGGACTGAATTGGTGATCATAGCCGATAAAAGCTGGAAATGGTCTTCAAGCGCCGCGCGATTGCGGGGAATGCTAACGTCGAGCAAAGCCATGGCGTCCTTCAGCGGGCCGGGCGGAATTTTGTTCAGCGCGTAAATCTCAGCGCGTTTGAATCGCGGATAGAGAATGAGAAGTTCGTCCGGATTCCGGATGACCACGGTTTCGGGCGGGTGGCCAAGCTCCCATCGGAATCTTCCTGGTTCGACCCAAACCCTGCCCGTGGATTTGAGCGGCTCGGAAAGCGCCATGAGCGAACGCGTCTGCGTGAAGTCCGCCGACCACGTCTGCATGTTCGCCTGCGCCGCGAACCATTGGTTGAATTGCGTTTCGTAACTGTCCGCGCATGCGGCGAAAACCGCAAAGCACGGCGCAATCCAAAGGCAACGCTTCAGTATTTTCCCTCCTTTGGCCAAATAGGCGTGAATTGATACCATTGCTCGATTCCCGCATCGCCATCCATCGAAATCGTTCGCGCTTAATCGCATAAAATCGCATTCGCTTGACACATTTGCTATACTGTGTTATACCGTTCTTGTTATGGCATCTCTCTACAAACAAGCACGCTCGCCGTTCTGGTGGGTCAGGTTCCGTGATCCAAACAGCGGCAAATGGACCGCTGAAAGCACCAAATGCCGCATAGGAGTGGGTCAGGAAACACGCCGAGCCGAACAGATCCGAGCCGAATATAGTCTGCGCGAGACCCAAACTCAAGCTCACAAGCCAACCGAAGCTTTCATCGAATGGGTCTCGCCATTTATGGACAGGGTTTACGGCGGAAATGAGGCAACGCACCTGCGGTACTCGATAGCCTGGGAGAATATAATGATGTTTTTCAAGGAAAGAGGAATAAGCATGCCCCGCCAGGTAACGCGCCAAGTCTGCTTCGATTACATGGACTGGCGGCAAAAACCAAACAAGAGCAAGGGAAAATACCGCGCATGTCAAAACACGGCACTGAACGAAATCCGCTTCCTTGCTAGAATCATGAACGAGGCTGTGCTTCGCGGGTTCGCGCCAAAAAACGAGTGCGTGAAACTCGGAGTCAAGCGCACCAAAGCAACGGCGCCCTGGGATACATCAGATAAATCATCAAACCGCGTGGTTTGTTATATTTTTGTTATACTTGCGCGTATTTACGGCTCCATATTTGTTTAAATTGATACCATTGCTCTATATTATTGCGTATTTCGGGCTCAAACGCACGCAGGATTTGTTGCGTCAATCCGGCGCGCGCTTCGCGGCTGCCCAGTGATTTGCGGTCATAAACAAATTCCGGCAGCACTTTTACGGCAAAACCCCCGGCGCGCCGGACAAGTGTCACCCCAATGAGCGCGCAGCCCGAGGCCCGCGCCAATTCCGCCGCCGCGGGCGAAGCCTCAAAAGGCCGCCCAAAAAATTCGACCAAAACACCCGCGCCGCGCTCCGGTGGCCGGTCCAGTGACAACGCCAAATTCCCGCCCGCCTGAAGACGTTTAATCACCTCAACAAAAGCGAAATTGTCATCCCCGATAATCAATGTGTCCACACCGTAACGCGCGCGCGCCGCGTTGCGCAACGCTGTCAGTCCGTCGTCGGGTTCAGCCAGTGAGAGAATCGTCAGCGGAATGCCCAATTGTTTGAGCAACAACCCTCCGTGTTCCCAATTCCCCAGGTGCAGCGTGATAAAAATGGCGCCACAGCCGCGCCGCCTCGCCGTATGAATGATTTCCAATTCACTATTATTGGTAATCCAGTTTGTGACATTCCTGCCTGCCTCCACGCGCCACAAATCAACGAGCTTGGCCGCAAAATTTTTATGCGCGGCGCGGGCGGCCCTTTCCGCCGCCGGACGATCGCCATTGAACACAGGCAAAAAATTTTGGACAACCACTTCCGCGCGGCCGGGTTGGCTGCGCAAATAGAATCCTGTGCCTGCGCGGGCGATGCATTTGAGCAACGCCGGGGGAACGATTCGCGCCGCAACGAGGCCAAGCCGCCAAAAACCTCCCCGATAAAACCCAGGCCTGGTGTTCGCAGTTTTGCCGGACGTGTCAGTCATGTCGGTTTGGTGTCCACGCTTTAGCGTGTTCGGGTTCAATGCATCTGCGTTTTTAGATGCCGAGTCAGCCATGGTTATTCTTGCTCTCCTCGTAGCGTCTAACCAACAGCCACCACGCCGGCAGCAAAAATACAGAAATCAACATATTCGCGCCGATGCCCACCGCGCACACTCGTCCCAGGCTGGCCATGCCCGGATTGCTGGACATCCCAAGCGAGCCAAACCCGGTTACCGCCGTAGCGCCGCAGAGCATCAATGCCCGTCCCACCGAATGCCGGACCGTCGCCAGGTCCCCGCCGTGGCGGCGCAACGCCAGTTGAATGAAAATCGTATAATCCACACCCGTGCCCAATATCAACGGCACAGCCATCATATTCATCAGGTTCCACGTCCAGCCGGTCAGCGCCATCGTCGCCAGCAATATCAGTCCGCTCATGCACATCACCAGGGCGCCCAGCACGATTTCCGTGGGCCGGCGGAATGCAAACCAAAGCGATAGCAACACCAGGACAATCATGGGCGCGACCAGCCGCCACATTTTGGATTCGACTCGCTTTAATGTCGCGGCGCCAAGCAGCTCCCAACTCGAAAGCAACGCCCCGTTTTCGGCCAGGCGATGCGACAAGTCAAAGATAGCCGCCATCTTAGCAGGGTGTGACGGTGGATAAACAAATCCAACGACTAGAATTCCATTCGTAGTATGCGCGATAAACCGGCTGAGCAACCATTGGCTCAGGCTATTGGTGGGCCAAATCGTTTCCGTCGTCACGCTCGCGCCATCGCGTTGCCATTGGCGCGTTACTTCTCCATCCAGAAGCGTCGCGTTGGTATTAAAACCCGCATCCAGCGCCGCTTCCTGCAACAGTGGCCCTTCGCCGCCCAATATCGCCGCAGTCTGGCGGTTGGCTCGCTGATATTCAGGCCGCGGCCAGAAAGCCGTCGGCAGCATAAATTGCCCGACCAACTGATCCTTCTTTGCCTCATTCAATATGTTATCGGCATGGGTGAGGCGGTCATAGACTTCCGTCTCGTCGCTGCCCGAAACAATCACCCAAAACGGTTGCGCCCTGAGCAAAAGTTCGCGGGTCATTTCGTCCAGGGCAAGTTGCGCCGGGCTGTTTTGCGGGTGCAACGCATTCGCTGTCCGGTCCAGGCTCGGCACCCGCCAGCACAATACCCCGATCGCTGCGAGGACAATCACCACCGTCAAAACCAGTGCCGGGCCCGAGGCAAACGTCGTCGCCGTTCCAGTCACCGGCGGTTCGTGCGGCGCCACAAGATAATGCAACAGATGAAACTTCGGTTGATTCGGCCGTGGCGCCCGGCGTTCCGGGAAAAGCGGCGGCAGATAAATCATCACCATGACCCAGGCAGAGAGGCCGATCCCAATCGCCACCAGCGTCCCGAGTTGGCCCAGGCCGGGCAACCCTCCCAGGTTCAACACCAGAAACGCGGTCATCGTGGTGATCGCCGCCCAGATGATGCTTGGCGCAATTGCGCGCCGGATTTCCGGCACCGTCATGTCCCGGTGCGCCAGCGCCTCCTGATAGTGGACCACCGCATAATCGACCGCCAGCCCCAGCAACACCGCCGCAAACCCCATGCTCACCAGGTTGATCGCGCCCATCACCAGCGCGCCCAGCGCCAGTGTCGCGATTAAAATCAGCATCAACAACGCCAGCAGCCATAACATCGGACGCCACCGCCGGTGCATCAGATAAAATAGAACCGCGATGATCGTCGATGTCGCGCTTACCGAATGGCTCATGTCGCGTTGCATGCTCGTGGCCACTTCCTCAACGAACACCGGCCGGCCCGTGTACCGCACGGCCACGCCCTTCCATCCATCAACTAATTTCGCATCCACAATGTCATGAATCTCCTTCAGCCATCGTCCGCATGCCTGATACCCGGATAAATCCACAGCCGATTCAACGTATAACACACGAAATTTTCCGTCTGCAGACGCGAACATCTGTTGGTTTTGCCCGTTGGAAAAATTGGCGACGCTCGATATGGCCGGCAGCGACATCAAATTGTAGGGATCATATTCCAGCCGGCCCAAATCCATCGGAGACATCGAAGTTGCCAGCGCATCCTTGGTTTGCGCCAGGACATTTGTCAAATTCCCGGGCGCTAAACGGTCCTTCAATTCCGCGAAGTCCTTCGGCGGCTGATTAAGCCATAGCCATCCGAGCAACTCGCCCAATTGTTCCGGATGCTCCATCCACGGCGGCTGCCAACTTACCTGGCTGACGAGATTGGTGTGTGCTCGCAGCGTCGCGGCCAGCTTCTGGGCAAAACTAAGCGCTTGGTCCGCGTCCTGCGCGCGAATCGTAACCACCAGCTCTTCGGCCTTCGTGAAATGCTGTTCGTAGAGCTTCAACCCCATGACCGACGGCTCCTCGGACGGAAGCAAATCCAGCACGTCCGCGTCAAATCGCAGCCGCCAAAAGCCCACGGCGATCGCGACCAAAAGAAATGCCCACCACCAGCGTTTCAGGAATGCCCTCACGATGAAAGAAAACCCTCCAGAATTTCGCCAGTTTTAACATCTTCCAACTTCCAATTGCCATTAGGTTCTTGTTCGAAACGAAATGCGCCTGGTAACCGTTTTCCAGCCAGCGCATCGGCCAGATAAAGCCAAATCGTCCGCGCAGGCGCCGGTCGGCGTCCTTCCCAGGCCTTGCCGTGCTCCGGAAAACGCAGGAGCCAATGCTTCGGAGTTAACTCCGTCGTCACGATAGTCAATGGCGTCTTGGAAAACTGCACGAAGGAAGAACCGTCGTTCGTCGCCACTACGAGGTCACCCCCAAACTGCGGCGCACCGGTGCGTGGCGTCCAAAGTGCCTGGCCCTGTTGCACACGCCACTCGGGTCCCGAAACGCTCACAAGATTTTCAGGAACAGTCGTGGCGCACCCGCAAAAAAACAGCAAAAAAGCAGGGAAAAGCACACTGACCAATATGCCGAGTTTAAACCTCATATTCTTTCGCTATTCTTGCCCAAGTCAGCCCGCGGGTCAATTGCGCCGCGAAATGATCATTCTCCCTCTCCGCGACGGAGGGGCAGGGGTGAGAATTCGCCCAAGGAAAACTTCGCGCATTGAACCCCTGAACCGGGATAATTGTTCGCCGTGTCAAACCATCGGACGATGATTCTCCCTCTCCCAGCGGGATCCCATCGGGAGAGGGCTGGGGTGAGGGAGAATCGTTCGAATGAGAATGTTGCGGTTCATGGGGAGGGCGGTCGTCTAACTGCCCTGTTTTCATCAATCAATTTCAAAACCCGCCTCGCGCCCCCCCGTGTCTTCGTGGTAAGAAGGTCGCGTAAATCGTAAATTGTAAATCGTAAATCAAAGCCGCTTGTAGCTTTACCATCACCATGGTAAAATAAACCGATGTCGTTTAGAAAGCCGCCCGTCCGTTTCATCCCCATCCTGCTGTTGGCATCGAGCCTTCAATCCGCCTTCGCCACAGGTTTGACATGGCCTGCGAGCCAATTTTTGCCAACGTTTTCAACTCCGGCCCAACCGATCCTGTGCATTGACATGGACGGTCTTCCGGGCGACGAACAGGCGCTGTTCAGTTCGCTCGAAGGCATTGTCAACCGCACCCAGCCGCGAATCGCCTGCGTGAGCGCCGCATCGGAAGGTGAGTTCACCTGGATGAACATCCACAACTTGACCCATCTGACGGCCGCTTCAGGTTTTGTCGCCCTCCAGGACTATGAAACCAATGTCACAGGACTCGTCGTCTATGATACGAACCTCTGGGACACGCTAAACGTGGCCACAACCATCGCCGGTGTTAAAAATGAATTGATGTGTGACGCAGCCCTTCTGCCCACCCTCACCAACGCTCCCTACAATCTCACGATCAAAGATGATTTGAGAGGCATGTTCACGACCAAAGACCAGGCCTATGAATACCTTTACACCAATTATTGGTCCCAATGCACTCACCGCCTCATGGGAGGCCTCGAGACCAACAACTTCTGGTATTTGCGCGATTATCTCGTCGCCACAAAATGCGCGACCGTTTGGATCGATCCGACCGCTTCTTCCGCCGACGCTGCCACGCTCGCGTCATTTGTCACCAACATGACCGCAATGAACGGCGTCTATATCGGCTGGTGGCCCAACGAAGGTGGTGACCTCCAATGGATTGCGACATACGGCATCCCGGTTATGGCCAGCGACTTGTTTGACAATGCCACCGTCTATGGCGGCGTCACAACGAACATTTCCATCCCGGCCATTCCGCCCGCGCCGCCCCTCCAAAACAAAATCTACGTTTCAGTCACCTTAAGCGACGGCGACAACGTCCAATACATGCAACACACCATGTACATGCAGTGGGGAACTTCCGCTCGCGGAACTGTGCCCATCGGCTGGACAGTGCAACCCTTGCTCGCCGATTTTGACCCCGAAATGTTGAATTATTTCTCGACTACTGCCAGCACCAATGACTGCCTGGTCACCGGTCCCTCGGGCGCCGGTTACACCCGTATTAATTATTGGAGCGCCGCCAATATCACGAATTACGCCAAAGCCTCAAACTATTACTTGCAGCGTACGGGCATTCGACTGGCCACCATCTGGCTGACCGTCTCCGGCCTGACTGCCGAAACCTATGCCACATATTGTCCCACACTCCTGGGCGCGGACGATTACGGTGACGGTTACTACATGGAAAAATATCTCGGATTGCCGGTTGCCGGATTTCCATCCAGTGGGAATTATATCTCGACCAACGCAAGCGCTCCATTCTCTGTCTCCAACCTGGTCAAGGTCATCACCAACACGGCGGCAAGTTGGAGCGGCACATCGCCCATGTTCATCTCGATCGAGGGCGACGCCTGGGTAATTCACCCTTCGGATTGCCAAAATCTCGCCAGTTCCTTGAACTCAAACTATGTCCTCGTCCGGCCCGACCATTTGTTTTTGCTCTATCGTGACTCCATCGGACTTGGTGCGGCCGGGTCTTCTCCTTACGTGGCGCAGCAGCCGGCCAGCCAATCAGCCGTCGTTGGCAGCAATATCACTTTCAGCGTCATTGCCTCCGGCACCACGCCGTTGACTTATCAATGGCAAATGAACGGCACTAACATCCCCGGCGCAACCGCAGCCACCTTTACGAAATCAAATGTGCAATTGACCGACGCCGGCTCGTATCAGGCCATCGTCGCCAATTCCTACGGTTCGGCCACCAGCAGTGTGGCCGTGATTACCTTCGGCAGTCAGCCGCTGGGCTTCAACGGGAACGGCTTGAATTGGACAGTCAATCAGAACGGAGGTTATTATGTCTACGATACGCCAACCTTTGGCAGCAACGTGCTGACCCTTACCGATGGCAACGGCAGCGAGGCACAATCCGTTTTCTTCAATTCTCCCCAATACATCGGGGCGTTTAAAGCCGCCTTTACATATCAGGCCGGCGGAAACCGCGGCGCCGATGGCGCTTCTTTCTGCGTCCAAAACGAAGGACCCACGGCGCGGGGCGGCGGTGGGGGCGGCCTCGGCGTACTCGGCATCACCCCAAGCATCGAACTCGAATTCAATCTGTATACAGGAAACAGCCAAAATGTCGGTTATACCGTCCTGACCAACGGCCTCACCGCCTCGTCCGGCGAAAACGGCAACTATCACGCACCCGGAAATATCAATGTGGCCAGTGGCGATCCCATCAATGTCACAGTCAATTACGCCAATGGCATCATGGCGCTGACGTTTACCGACGCCGTCGCCAACGCCTCGTTTACTACGAATCTAACGGTCGGCAATCTGACCCAACTTCTCGGTACCAACGCCGCTTGGGTCGGCTTTACCGGCGCCGACGGCGGCTCGACTTCCGTCCAAACCATCAGCAACTTTTCATTTACCAGCATCCCGCTCGCCGCCATTCAATCCGCCGCAGGAAATCTCCTCATTTCCTGGCCCTACGCCGCCCCGGGATTCTCCCTCCAACAGAACCCGAATTTAACCACCTCCAACTGGGTAACCGTGACAAATGCCGCCATCCTGACGAATAGTCTCAACCAGGTCACAATCCCCGCCACAACCAATATGTATTACCGGCTTGCCCTCCCGACTCAGTAAGGGCAAAGAGGATCGTCCTCGTCCTCGAACGGGCACCAGGAAATCATTCTCATCCTCATCCTCATCGTCAAAAGGATCCTCGCCTGCCCACCGTAGCTTTTACGAAGGTAGGTCCTCGACCCGTCCCATCGCTGTTCCCTCTCCGCTCCCATCGGGTCCGGCGTAGCTTTAGCGAAGCCGGATCTGATGGGAGGGGAGAGGGTCAGGGTGAGAATTCTCCCAAGGAAAACTTCGCGCATTGAACCCCTGAACCGGGGTGACCGTTCGCCGTGTCAAACCATCGGACGATGATTCTCCCTCTCCCAGCGGGCATAGGCGCTAACTTAATAATGGACATATGAATAAAGATAAATTATTATGGCGCT
>Ga0335075_10000660_pt1 | contig 59138 bp, 53 predicted proteins | sample Lox_Sample_24_FD_206723 | JGI IMG/M metagenome (GOLD analysis project Ga0335075, IMG submission 206723) | Soil microbial communities from Loxahatchee National Wildlife Refuge, Florida, United States - Lox_Sample_2.4 | ecosystem: Environmental > Terrestrial > Soil > Wetlands | place: USA...
GACGTGGACTCGATCGAGGGCCTGTCGCCGGCGATCTCGATCGACCAGAAGACGACCTCGCGCAACCCGCGCTCGACGGTGGGCACGGTGACGGAGATCTACGACTACCTGCGGCTGCTGTGGGCGCGCGTGGGCAAGCCCCACTGCCCGATCTGCGGGCGCCCGATCGTGGGCCAGTCGGCCGAGCAGATCATCGACCAGGCGATGGAGCTCGCGGAGGGCACGCGCTTCATGGTGCTCGCGCCGGTGGTGCGCGGGCGCAAGGGCGAGTACGGCAAGCTGCTCGAGGATCTGCGCGCGGACGGCTTCGCGCGCGTGAAGATCGACGAGCGCGTGCGCATGCTCGAGGAGTCGATCGTGCTGGACAAGCGCTACAAGCACGACATCTCGGTGGTGGTCGACCGCCTGGTGATGCGCCACGACGTGCGCAAGCGCCTGGCGGACTCGATCGAGACCGCGGTCGCGCTGGCCGACGGGCTGGTGGAGGTCGAGATAGTCGGATCGGCGGGCGCGAACGCGGGCGGGCGGGATCGCGGCATGGAGCGCGGGCGCGACGCGGGCGCGCTGGGCGAGGGGGACGAGCGGGACGGACCGTCACGGGCGAAAGGAGCGAAGGGGCCGCGCGCGCCGGCCGCGCAGATCGTGCCGGGGCAGGCGCCGGCGGAGGGCACGATCTTCACGTTCTCCGAGCGCTTCGCGTGCCCCGAGCACGGGCCCTCGCTGGTGGAGCTCGAGCCGCGGATCTTCTCGTTCAACTCGCCCCACGGCGCGTGCGAGCGCTGCACGGGCCTGGGCTCGCAGATGGAGATCGACCCGGAGCTCGTGGTGCCCGACCCGTCGCTGTCGATCGCGCAGGGCGCGATCGCGCCGTGGGCGAACAGCGCGTCCAACTACTACGAGCAGATGACCGAGGCGATCGCGGAGATGTACGACGTCGATCTGGACAGGCCGTGGGAGGATCTGGCCGAGCGCCGGCGCGAGGTGTTCCTGTACGGGACGAACGGCGAGCCGGTGCAGGTGACCTACCGCAACCGCTTCGGGCGGCGGCGCTCCTACGCGGCGCGCTTCGAGGGCATCATCAGGAACCTCGAACGCCGCTACCGCGAGACCGACTCGGAGTGGACGCGCGAGAAGATCGAGGAGTACATGTCGCTGCGTGCTTGCCCTGTGTGCGGCGGGGCGCGGCTGCGCGCGGAGTCGCGCGCGGTGCTGGTGGCGGGCACGCGGATCGAGGACTTCTGCGCGCTCTCGGCGCGCAGGGCGCTGGAGTGGCTCGAGCAGATCGAGCTCTCGGAGACCGACAGGCACGTGGCACGGCTGATCCTGCGCGAGATCTCAGAGCGGCTGAGCTTCCTGGAGAACGTCGGCATCGGCTACCTGTCGATGGACCGCGCGGCCTCGACGCTCTCGGGCGGGGAGGCGCAGCGGATCCGCCTGGCGACGCAGATCGGCTCCTCGCTGGTGGGCGTGCTGTACATCCTGGACGAGCCGTCGATCGGGTTGCACCAGCGCGACAACTCGAAGCTGATCGCGACGCTCGAACGGCTGCGCGACCTGGGCAACACGGTGATCGTGGTCGAGCACGACGAGCAGACGATGCGCGCGGCCGACCACCTGGTCGACCTCGGCCCGGGGGCGGGCGAGCACGGCGGGCGGATCGTCGCCCAGGGCACCGCGGCGGAGGTGCAGCGCGTGGGCGAGTCGCTGACCGGCCAGTTCCTGGCGGGCACGCGCACGATCGAGCCGCCGGCGCGCCGGCGCACACCGAGCGGCTACCTGGAGGTCCTCGGCGCGAGCGAGCACAACCTGCGCGACCTCGACGTGCGCTTCCCGCTGGGAGCGCTGACGTGCGTGACGGGCGTCTCGGGCTCGGGCAAGTCGACGCTGGTCAACGACGTGCTGTACAAGGCGGTCGCCAACCGCCTGCACCGCGCGCGCCGGCGGCCGGGGGCGCACCGCGCGATCCACGGCATCGATCAGCTGGACAAGATCATCGCGGTCGACCAGTCGCCGATCGGGCGCACGCCGCGCTCGAACGCGGCCACGTACACGGGCCTGTTCGACGTGATCCGCGACCTGTTCTCCAAGACCCAGGAGGCGCGCGCGCGCGGCTACAAGCCGGGGCGCTTCAGCTTCAACGTCAAGGGCGGGCGTTGCGAGGTGTGCCGCGGCGACGGGCAGATCAAGATCGAGATGCACTTCCTGCCGGACGTGTACGTTCCGTGCGAACAGTGTCACGGCCGCCGCTACAACCGCGAGACGCTGGAGGTGCGCTTCAAAGGCAAGAACATCGCGGAGGTGCTGGAGATGCCGGTCGAGCAGGCGCTGCGCTTCTTCGAGCACATCCCGAAGGTGCGCCGGCGCCTGGAGACACTCGACGCGGTCGGCCTCGGCTACGTGCGCCTGGGCCAGCCGGCGACGACGCTGTCAGGCGGCGAGGCCCAGCGCGTGAAGCTCGCGACGGAGCTCTCGAAGGTGGCGACGGGCAGGACGCTGTACATCCTCGACGAGCCGACCACGGGGCTGCACTTCGCCGACGTGCAACGCCTGCTGGCAGTCTTGCAGCGCCTGGTCGATCAGGGCAACAGCGTGGTCGTGATCGAGCACAACCTCGACGTGATCAAGAGCGCGGACCGCCTGATCGACATGGGTCCCGAGGGCGGGGAGGAGGGCGGCATGGCGATCGCGGTCGGCACCCCCGAGGAGGTTGCGGCGGAGCCGCAGTCGCACACGGGCCAGTTCCTCGCCGAGCTGCTGACACCGGCGATCCGCCGCCGCACGACCAACACCGGCAAGGCGCCCGGGCGCAAGCGCCGGACGAAGGTCACGGCGTAGTCGCCGCGATGGCGGACGGGGCGAGCAGCGACGGCCGCGCCGCCCACGCCGGCGGCGATGCCGGCACAGCGGGCGCCGGGGCGGCTGAGCTCGCGCGCCAGTTTCACACGTGGGCGCGGAAGTGGCGCTGGTATGAGCAAAACGCGCTGCCGTGGAACCGTGCGCGCATCCACTGGGAGCTGATGCGCCGCGAAGCGTTCGCGCGCTGGCCGCTCGAGGGCAACGTGCTGCAGGCGCTGCGCGAGGGACGCCTGGAGATCGGTGCGCACGCCCTGTTCGAGCCTGGCGTGTGGATTACCGCGCCGGGCGCCGCGCGCGTGCGCATCGGCGCAGGGACCTTCCTGAACAGGGGCGTGATGGTGGCCGCGCAGGGGCTCGTGGAGATCGGCGATCACTGCATGCTCGCCAACGGCTGCTTCGTCTCCGACGCGAGCCACCGGCATGACGACCCGCACAAGCCGATCACGTGGCAGGGGTTCGAGAGCAAGGGCCCGACGCGGATCGGCGATAACTGCTGGCTGGGCGCGAACGTGGTGGTGACCAGCGGCGTCACCGTGGGCGAGCGCTGCGTGATCGGCGCCGACAGCGTGGTCACGCGCGACATCGAGCCGTTCTCGATCGCGGCGGGCGCGCCGGCGAGGGTGCTGCGGAAGGTCGAGTACGGCCCGTGAGCGCCGACGCGGTGCGTCGCGGCACCTACTCGATCGTCGCCCGCGATCAGCCGACGGGCGAGCTGGGCGTGGCCGTGCAGTCGCACTGGTTCAACGTCGGCGCGGTCGTCGCGTGGGCGCGGCCGGGGGTGGGCGCGGTGGCGACGCAGTCGGTCGCGGAGGTCGCGCACGGGCCGCACGCGCTCGAGCGCATAGGGCATGGCCTGACGGCCGAGCAGGCGCTCGCGGCGGTGCTCGGCGAGGACGAGCTGGCGAGGTTTCGCCAGCTTGGAGCGGTGGACGGCGGGGGACGGGCGGCGGCGCACACCGGGGCGGGCTGCATCCCGTACGCGAGCCAGGTCCTCGGCGAGGGTTTCGCGTGCCAGGCGAACATGATGGCCCAGGCGGGAGTCCCGGAGGCGATGGCGGATGCCTACCGCGCGCACGAGGGCGATCTGGCCGAGCGGCTGCTCGCGGCGCTCGACGCGGCCGAGGCTGCGGGTGGCGACGTGCGCGGTCGCCAGTCCGCGGCGCTGCTGGTCGTGCCCGCGACCGGCGAGCCGTGGCGGACGCGCTTCGACGTACGTGTCGAGGATCATCCGCGGCCGCTGGCGGAGCTGGGCCGGCTGGTGCGCCTCGCCCGCGCCTACGAGCTGGCAGGACGCGCGGACGAGCTCGCTGCGGCGGGCAAGCACATCGAGGCGGCGGGGCTGTACCGCGATGGCGCGGAGCTCGCGCCCGAGGCCTCCGAGCTGACCTTCTGGGCGGGTCTGGGCGTGGCCGCGCAGGACCTGGACGCCGGCGTCGAGATGGTCGGACGCGCGGCGACGCTGAAGCCCGAGTGGCTGACGCTGCTCGATCGTCTCTCCGCTGAGATCGCACCGACCGCCGCGGCCGTCAGGGCGGCCCTCGGCAGGCCCGGTCCCTGACGCCGAGCGCATGCTTGCCTTCCAGGCCGAGCGGCTAGGGTGCGGCTCGTGGATCTCTACGAGGCGATGCGCTGCGCGCCGACCACGCGACGCTTCAAAGCCGACCCGGTGCCGGCTGAAGTGCTCTCGCGCGTCCTCGACAACGCCCGCTTCGCGCCAAGCGGCGGCAACCGTCAGGGCTGGCGCGTGGTCGTCGTGCGGGACCCCGCGCGGCGGGCCGCCCTGCGCGAGCTGTATCTACCCGGCTGGCGCACGTACATGGAGCACACGGGCGGCGCCGCGGTGCTCGCCGACCCGCAGGCGTTCGACCAGGCGATCGTCCGCCGCGTGCAGGGCGCAGACGAATATGCCGAGCGCCTGAACGAGGTGCCCGTACATCTGGTGGTGGGCGTGCGCCTGCCCGATCTCGCCGTCACCGACGCGGCGCTGCCGCGCCAGAGCATCGTCGGCGGGGCGTCGGTGTACCCGTTCGTCCAGAACCTGCTGTTGGGCCTGCGCGCGGAGGGTCTCGGCGCGGCGCTGACCACTTTGCTCGTTCCCGCCGAGGCGCAGGTCAAGCGCCTGCTCGAGATGCCCGAGGAGATCGCGATCGCCGCGCACGTCGGCGTGGGCTACCGCGCCGATCCCTGGCCACAGCGGCTCGCACGCAGGCCGGTGGAGGAGTTCGCCTTCTCCGAGCGCTTCGGGACGCCGCTCGGATAGGTGCAGCCGACCCGGTCAGCCCGCTCGTTGCCTGGCGTGCGGCGCCCGCGCCCGGCGTCGTGCGGCGCCCGCGCCCGGCGTCGTGCGGCGCCTGCGCCCGGCGTCGTGCGGCGCCCGCCGAGGGCTCAGGCGAGTCGCCGGCGCAGCTCGGCGAGCTCGGCGGAGTCGATCGAGTAGGTGTGCTCGGGCCCGGGGTAGCGGCGCGCGCGCACGTCCTGCGCGTACGCGCCGACGCCGTCGTTCATTTCCTGCTGGATGTTGGCGTAGCGCTTGACAAAGCGCGCGCCGAGGCCGTCGCGGATGCCGAGCAGGTCGTGGAACACGAGCACCTGCCCGTCGGTCGCCGGGCCGGCGCCGATGCCGATCACGGGCACCTCGAGCAGCGCCATCAGCTCCTCGGTGACGGCCGCGGGAATCGCCTCGAAGACGAGCGCGAAGCAGCCGGCGTCCTCGAGCGCGCGCGCCTCCGCGGCGATCCGCGCGGCCGCGGCCGCGGTGCGCCCCTGCGCCTTCCAGCCACCGAGCGCGGTGGCGGTCTGCGGCGTCAGGCCGACGTGGCCCATCACGGGGATGCCCGCGCCGACGATCGCACGCGCGCGCCGAACGGGGCTCTCGCCGCCGCCCTCGAGCTTGACGACGTCACAGCCGGCCTCCTTGACCATCCGCATCGCCGTCGCGATCGCCTGCTCGTCGGAGATCTCATAGGAGCCGAACGGCAAATCGCCGACCAGCAGCGGCGTGCTCAGGCCGCGGCGCACGGCGCGCGCGAGCACGAGCATGTCGGCGAGCTCGACCGGCGTGGTGGCGCCGTAGCCGAGCACGGTCGTCGCGGCCGAGTCGCCGACGAGCACCAGGTCGACGCCCGCCGCCTCGGCGGCGCGCGCGCTCGGATAGTCATACGCGGTGACCATCACGATCGGTTCCGCCAGGCGCTTCTTCTCGTACAGCAGGGGCAGGGTCATCGGCAGCTGACCGGGGTCGCTTGGGGCCTGGATGAGCGGACGGCTTGACATGTGGTTCCTCTCTGACGGCAGCTTGACGCTCGCGCTCGCTAGGAGCGCAGGGTCGCCACCCGCTCGTCGATCGTGATGATCCGATTTGTGTTTGCCGCGACGTGCACCACGCGCGGCTCGTAGCGCTCGAGGTCCTCGCGCTCGTAGGAGCCGTAGGAGATCACGATGATCGTGTCGCCGCGATGCACCAGGCGCGCGGCCGCGCCGTTGACGCGGATCTCGCCCGAGCCGCGCTCGCCGGGGATCGTGTACGTCTCGAAGCGGGCGCCGTTGTCGACGTCGACGACGTGCACCTGCTCGTACTCGAGGATGTCGGCCGCCTCGAGCAGCTCGGGGTCGATCGTGATCGAGCCGACGTAGTGCAGGTCGCAATCGGTCACCGTCGCCCGGTGGATCTTTGACTTGAGCATCACGCGCTGCATGTCGCCATCGCCTCTCCTTGGAGTCCTCGCTCGGTTGTCTTGGTTGCCGCGCCGGGCGCAAGCACCGCGTTGTCGATCAGGCGCACCTCGCCGACGCGCGCGGCGAGCGCCAGCAGCGCCTCGCCGGCGAGCTCGTCCAGCGGCTCGAACGTGTCGGGCTGCACGAGCGCGAGGTACTCCGGCTGCACGCCGTAGGGGAGCATCGCCGCGCGCGCGGCCTCGAGCAGCGCCGGCGCCGAGCGCTCGCCGCTCGCGGCCAGGGCGCGAGCCGCGGCGAGCGCCGCGGGCAGAGCGAGCGCGCGGGCGCGCTCCCCGGCGCTGAGCAGCGCGTTGCGGCTCGACAGCGCAAGCCCGTCCGGCTCGCGCACCGTCGGCAGCGCCTCGATCCGCACCGGCAGGTTCAGGTCGCGCACCAGCCGCCGGATGAGCACCAGCTGCTGGGCGTCCTTCTGGCCGAAGTAGGCGACGTCGGGCTGGGCCATGCACAGCAGCTTCGTCACGACCGTCGCCACGCCGCGAAAATGGGCCGGCCCGCGGACGGCGCCCTCGAAGCTCTCGCTCACGCCGCCCACCGCGACGCTGGTCGCGAAGCCCGGGGGGTAGACCTCCTCGTCGGACGGCGCGAACAGCAGGTCGGCGCCGGCGCCGGCGGCGAGCGACGCGTCATCGTGCTCGCGGCGCGGGTAGCGCTCGAGGTCGACCGGCTCGTTGAACTGGGAGGGGTTGACGAACAGCGAGACGACGACCACCTCGCACTGCGCGCGCGCGCGCCGGATCAGCGAGAGGTGGCCCTCGTGAAGGGCGCCCATCGTCGGCACTAGCCCGATCCGCCGACCGGCACGGCGCGCCGGCGCGAGCGCGTCGCGCAGCCCTGCGACCGTGCGCACGACGCTCATGCGCAGCTGCGGATCGGGTGGTGGGGGCTCATCGGCTTCGGTCCAGTTCCCTGCGGATACCGGTCGCGACTTCAGAGTTGCTTGCCTGCTGGCGGGGACTGCGGCGCTGCGCGGGGTCCGTTTCGAGCGGGCTCGTTGACGGCCTGTGAGAAATGATACAGACGCGGGAGACGGCCGCCGGCGGGCGCGGGACGTGTGTGTCGCTTCTCACAGATCGGCGCGCATCCGCTACCCGCGGCGCGCTCGGGTGTTCAGGCGTGTGGAGGGGGAGCGGGAGGCCGCCTTCTCCCCCTCTCTCCGATCGCGGGACCCCCGCCCCGCCCAGCCCCGCCCCCGGCGCGGCTGTGCGCCGCCGCCCTCGCAAGCTCACCAGGCGTCCACGTGCGGGCGCTTCTTGCCGGCGCGCGCCCGCCGGTCAGCCGAATGCTCGTCGAACAGCGTCGCGATCCAGCGGCGCGAGTCGGCCGGGTCGATCACGTCGTCGATCTCGCCGTAGGCGGCCATGTTCAGCCCGCGCCCGCGCTCGTAGGCCGCCGCGACCATCTGCGCGAACGCGCGCTCGCGCTCGTGCTCGTCATCGATCGCGTCGAGCTCCCGGCGCATGCCGAGGCGCACCGCGCCCTCGAGGCCCATCCCGCCGAACTCCGAGGTCGGCCACGCGATCGTGAACAGCGGCGCCTTGAAGCCGCCGCCGGCCATCGCCTGGGCGCCCAGGCCGTAGCCCTTGCGCAGCACGATCGTGCCCGTCGGCACGCTCAGGTTGGCGCCGGCGAGGAACATGCGCGCGAAGTGGCGCACGGTCGCCGTGCGCTCGGCGTCCGGGCCGACCATGAACCCGGGCGTGTCGCACAGGAACAGCACCGGCAGCTCGAACGCATCGCACAGCTGCAGGAAGCGCGCGGCCTTGTCGGCGCCGTCGGCGTCGATCGCGCCGCCGAGATGGCGCGAGTCGTTGGCGAGCACCCCAAGCGGGCGCCCGTCGACGCGCGCGAGCGCGGTGAGCATCCCCGCAGCGAAGCCGTCGCGCAGCTCCAGCACCGAGCTCTCGTCGAACAGCGTCTCCACGACGCGCCGCACCTCGTAAACGCGCTTGCGCTGCTCGGGGATCAGCTCGCGCAAGAGCTCCTGCTCGGGCACCGCCCCCGCCGGCCGGCGGCCACGGAAGTAGGAGAGGTAGCGGCGCGCGAGCGCCACGGCCTCGGCGTCGTCGCTTGCGCGCAGGTCGACGACCCCGTTTGCGTGCTGCACGTCGATCGGGCCGACGTCCCCCGGCGCGTGCACCCCCAGCCCGCCGCCCTCGATCATCGCCGGGCCGCCCATGCCGATGCTCGAGTCCTCGGTCGCGATCACCACGTCGCAGCAGCCGAGCAGCGCGGCGTTGCCCGCGAAGCAGTACCCGGAGGCGATGCCCACCAGCGGCACGAGCCCGCTCAGGCGGGCGAACAGCTCAAACGCCCGGCAGTCCAGGCCGGCGACGATCGGCATGTCGACGTCCCCCGGACGCCCGCCGCCGCCCTCGGCGAACAGCACGACCGGCAGGCGCCGGCGCTCGGCGAGCTCGAACAGCCGGTCCTTCTTGGCGTGGTTGCGCATGCCCTGCGTGCCCGCGACGACGGTGTAGTCGTATGAGAGCGCCACGCACGGGCGTCCGTCGACGGCGCCCACGCCGCCGACGAGCCCGTCGGCGGGGGTCCGCGCAATCAGCTCCTCGCGCGCGCGCCGGCGCTCCTGGGCGGCGAACAGCAGCGGGCCGTACTCGACGAAGCTGCCCGGATCGAGCAGGTCGGCGAGGTTCTCGCGCGCGGTGCGCCGTCCGCGCTCGCGCCGCTGCGCGACCGCGTCCGGGCGCGCGCCGTCCAGCCCGAGCTCGTGACGCTCGCGCACGGCGCGCATGTCCGCGCGCTCGCCGTCGGCGCGCGCGCTCGGCGGCGGTGCGCTCGCGCTCGCGCTGGCGCACGCTCCGGGCTCGAGCACGGCGAGCAGCTGGCCCGCGTGGACCGCGTCGCCGACGGCGACCGCGACGCTGCGCAGCACCCCGTCGATCTCCGCGAGCACCTCGTGCTCCATCTTCATCGCCTCGAGCACGACCAGCGCGCTGCCCGCGCCGACACGCTCGTCGCGGGCGTGCGGGATCGCGACGACGACGCCCGCGAACGGCGCCGTCACGGGGTGCTCGGCGGTGCTGGGCATCCACAGATCATCGCTGACAGCGCCCGGCGCCGGCCGCCTGCCAGCGACTACCATCCGGCGGGTGCCCGTCGATGAGCGTGTGCGATCGCCGTCACAGCGGCGCGAGGCGCTGAAGCAGCTGCTCGGCCAGGCGCGTCAGTGCGTGCGCTGTCCCGGGCTGGCGTCGACCCGCAAGACGGTCGTTTTCGGGGCTGGCAACGCGGACGCCGAGCTGATGTTCGTCGGCGAGGCGCCGGGCGCCAGCGAGGACGAGCAGGGGCTGCCGTTCGTCGGGCGCGCGGGCAAGCTGTTGAACACGCTGCTCGCCGAGATCGGGCTGGAGCGCTCGCAGGTGTTCATCGCCAACACGCTCATGTGCCGGCCGCCCGGCAACCGCGACCCGCAGCCGGTCGAGATCGACAACTGTCACGAGTATCTGCTGCGCAAGGTGGAGCTGATCCAGCCGACCGTGATCTGCACGCTCGGCAACTTCTCGACCAAGCTGCTGCGCGGCGACCCGACCGGGATAACGCGGCTGCACGGCGAGCCGGAGGTGATCGTGCTGGGCACGCGCGCCGTGCGCCTGTACCCGATCTACCATCCGGCCGCCGCGCTGTACACGCCGCGCATGCTCGAGACCTTGCGCGAGGATTTCCTGAGACTGCCGCAGCTGCTCGCGCTCGGGGCGCCCGAGCAGCCCGCGCCGCAGGAGCTTCCCGAGCTCGCCCCGGAGCCCGCGAGCCGCCAGGACGCCGGCGCGCCCGGCGCCGGCGCGACCGGCGCCGAGACGCGCGAGCGGGTCGATCAGCTCGGCCTGTTCTAGTGCCCCTGGACGTTTCCTGGACGCCGCTGCGGTGGGATTTTCCCTGCAAAGAGAGGGTTTCCGGCGGATCCGTCGAAATAATAGGCTCAGGACCTAAAGTCACTCGGCACGGCGGCCGATGATAGTCCTGTCTCCATCCCTCCAGGAGTAAACGACCGGCCCGCGCATCATTCTCCCGCGGGCCGGTCTTTTTGTGGCCGCCGGGGTCGCTCCCGCGCGCGGCATTGGGTCGCTCCCGCGCGCGGCATTGGGTCGCTCCCGCGCGCGGCATTGGGTCGCTCCCGCGCGCGGCATTACAGTCTCGGGGTGGCCGTGCGAAGCGTGGAAACCACCGGTCCGGCCGAGACCGAATCGCTCGGCGCCGAGCTCGCCGCGGGTCTCGGCGACGGCGACGTGGTGCTCGTGCGCGGCGAGCTGGGCGCGGGCAAGACGACGCTCGTGCGCGGAGCGGCGCGCGCGCTGGGCGTCAGCGACCCCGTGACCAGCCCGACGTTCAGCATCGGCCACCGCTACGCCGGGCGCGGGCTGACGGTCTCGCACCTGGACCTCTACCGCCTCGCGGGACTCGAGCGCGAGGAGCCCGAGCTGCTCGCCGACTATCTCGGACCCGGGCGGATCGCGTTCGTCGAGTGGCCGCCGCAGGCGCACGCAGGATCGTCCCCGGAGGGGGAGCTCGCGGGCGCGCGCGTGGACGTGACCGTCAGCCACGGCGGCGGCGATCGCCGTCGAATCGAAATCAGCCGCTCGGGCGGCGATCGCCGCCGAACCGAGCCGGCCGAGCCCGGCCCCTCGCCCGGGGCGCAGCCGCGATGATCGTGCTCGGCATCGACACCTCCACCGCCGCGACCGCCGTGGCGTTGCGCCTGGCGGACGCGAGCACGGCGGAGATCCGCGACGATCCAGCCGCGGGCGCGCATCCGGGTCACGCGACCCGGCTGTTGCAGATGGCCGGCGAGCTGCTCGCCCGCGAAGGTCTCGCCTGGCGGCAGGTCGATCGGATCGCCGTCGGGCTGGGCCCGGGGACGTTCACGGGCCTGCGCGTCGGCCTGGCGAGCGCGCGCGCCCTCGCGCAGTCGCTGTCCGCGGAGATCGTCGGCGTCTCGAGCCCGCGGGCGCTCGCCATGGGCGCGCTCGCCGCCGAGCGGGCAGACGCTGTCCTCGCGGTGACCGACGCGCGCCGCGGCGAGGCGTTCGCGGCCGCCTACGCGCAAGGCGAGCGGTTCGCGCCGCGCGAGCTCGCAGCGCCCCGCGCGCTCGCGCCCGGGCGGCTCGCAAGCGTGCTGGCCGAGGCCCAGGACGCTGACGGCATGCCGGAGGGCGGCTCGCGCTGGCTGGCCGTCGGCGACGGCGCGCTGCGCTTTCGCGAGCAGCTGGACGCGGCCGGCGTTCCCAGCGCGCCGCCGGGCTCGCCGCTGCACCTGGCCAGCGCGGTCGCGATCTGCGAGCTCGGCGCGCGCGCCGCGCCCGCGCGGCTTCAGGAGATCGTGCCCGACTACCGTCGCCGGCCCGACGCGGAGCTAGCCTTGCAGGGTGCACGGAGCGCCAAGAGCGTGCTGAGATGAGCGAGCAAACGACCGCCGCGCATGCGGCCGACGCGGCGCCTGCCGTCCAGATCCGGCGCCTGAGCTATCAGGACCTGCCCAACGTGATCGCGATCGAGCGGCGCGTGTTCCCGACGCCGTGGTCGCTGGCGATGTTCGTGCTCGAGCTCTCCAAGCAGTCGGGGATCTGCCTGGCCGCGACCGTGGGCGCCGAGGAGGGCGAGCGGCGCCTGGTCGGCTATCTGATCTGCTCGCGCTACGACACGGTCTGGCACGTGATGAACGTCGCCGTCGACGGCGCCTACCAGCGCCGCGGACTGGCCTCGGCGATGCTCGGGCACCTGTACGAGCGGGTCGGCGACGCGAGCGCGCGCTTCACGCTCGAGGTGCGGCGCTCCAACGCGGTGGCGATCCACCTGTACGAGCGAGAGGGCTTCCGCGCGGCGGGCATGCGCCGGCGCTACTACCAGGACAACGGCGAGGACGCGCTCGTGATGTGGCGCACGCCGGCCACGCTCCGGGGGTCGCTCGGCGACGTGCCCAACCCCGCCCCGGGATGACCGCGTCGGGCGCACCCGCGAGCCGCGTGATCGCGTGAGCATCTTGGCGATCGAGACGAGCTGCGACGACACGTGCGCGGCGGTCCTCGACGGGCACGGGCGCGTGCGTTCGAACGTGATCTCCTCGCAGGAGGCGCACTCGCGCTTCGGCGGCGTTGTCCCCGAGATCGCCTCCCGCCATCACCTGGAGCTGATCAACCTGGTCGTCGCGCGGGCGCTCGAGCGCGCGGATGCGCGCCTCGAGGAGCTGGAGCTGATCGCGGCCACGCAGGGGCCCGGGCTGGTCGGCGCGCTGCTCGTCGGGCTCTCGACCGCAAAGTCCCTCGCGGCCGCCAGGGAGCTGCCGTTCGTGCCCGTCGATCACCTGCAGGGCCACGTCGCGGCCAACTTCCTGCTGACCGAGCGCGAGCCGTTCGAGCCGCCGTTCGTGTGCCTGATCGCCAGCGGCGGGCACACGCTGTCGGCGCTCGTGCGCGAGCACGACGGCTATGAGGTCATCGGCCGCACGCTCGACGACGCGGCCGGCGAGGCGTTCGACAAGGGGGCGCGGATGCTCGGTCTGGGCTATCCCGGCGGGGCGGCGCTCGAGCGGCTGGCTGCCGCCGGGGACGCGAGCGCGTTCTCGTTCCCAGGCTCCCCGGCCGAGCGCGCGCGCGGCGGCCGCGGCGCGCGACACCGGCGGTTCGCGGACGGCCTCGACTTCTCCTTCGCGGGCGTCAAGACGGCGCTGCTGTACACCCTGCGCGAGCTCGGGCAGGAGCGAGCGCGCGAGCGGGCCGCGGATCTGGCGGCCTCCTACCAGGCGGCGATCGTCGAGAGCCTCGCGGCGCGCGCCGAGCAGGCGCTCGCGCGGACCGGGCTCACCCGCCTGGCGGTCGGCGGCGGGGTGGCGGCGAACGGCGCGTTGCGCGCGCGCCTGCAGCAGCTGGACACGCAGTTGCACGTGCCCGAGCGCTCGCTGTGCACGGACAACGCGGCGATGATCGCGAGCGCCGCGCGCTTTCGCGAGCCGCTGCCCTACCCCGAGTACCTGGCGCTCGACGCGTACGCAAGCGGCGAAGCGCCGCCTTGAGCCGGGCGGCGCGCTCGCCCGGGCGGCGATCGTCCCGGGCGGCGGGTCCCCGACCCGACGGGAGGGCCGGCCGGGCCGGGGCTCCTTGCGCTGCGTCGGCCCGCGAATGGGGACACAAGCGTGCCTTCGGAGGCCCCGGGCCCGGTTCTCGAGCGCGCCAGGCGGTCCGTCGCGCTTGCAGCTCGAGAGCCGGCCAAGGGCGCTCTGCGCGGCGCCCGCCGCGACCAATCTTAGACACACGTGCCCGAATGACGCAAATCTCTTCGGTCGCGACGGACGCGGCGGGCCGCTACTGTCGGACGTCGATGCCCAGCGCCGAGCCGATGCCGACGGTGACCGTGTACTGCAAGCCCGACTGCCACCTGTGCGAGCAGGCGATCGAGGTCCTGCGGCGCCTGCAGCTGGAGCTGACGTTCACGCTGCGCGAATGCGACATCACCGCCGAGGACGCATTGCACAGGGCCTATTTCGAGCGTATCCCGGTCGTCGAGCTCGACGGCGAGGAGCTGTTCGAACACCACGTCTCCGAGGAGCTCATGCGCGAGCGTCTAGAGTCCCGGCGATGAGCTATGGAGAGCCGTCAGCACACCCGTCCGCCGAGCCGCCCAACCGCCCGCCCGCCCCGCCGCCGTCGCCCCCCTCACGCACCCTCGCCTCCGCGCGCGATCTGATCGGGGCGCCCGGCGAGCGCCTGTCGCTGGGCGTCGCCGCGCGCCTGTCGCGCTACCTGCAGGTGCTCACGCAGGCCAAGAAGATGGGCAAGGAGACGATCTCCTCGCAGGAGCTGTCCGACTACACACACGTGAACTCCACGCAGATCCGCCGCGACCTGTCGGGCTTCGGCAAGTTCGGCAAGCGGGGCGTGGGCTACAACGTCGAGGCGCTCGTCTCGCAGATCCGCAAGATCCTGCGGACCGCCGGTCAGCACAACATCGGGCTGATCGGGGCCGGCCACCTCGGCCAGGCGATCGCGTCCTCGGAAATCTTCGCCGATCACGGCTTTCGCGTGGTCGCGATCTTCGACAGCGATCACGCGAAGGTCGGCAGCAAGGTCGGCAGTCAGCTCGTGCGCGACATCGCCGAGCTGCGCCAGGTGGTCGAGGAGGAGGACATCGTCGTGGGCGTGCTCGCCGTGCCCACGAACGCCGCCCAAGGGCTCGCGGACGAGCTCGTCGAGGCGGGCGTGCGGATCATCTTCAACTACTCGGAGTCGCTGCTCGACGTCCCGCCGGAGGTCACCGTCCACACCTCCAGCCCCGCGGTCGACCTCCTGTACGCGCTGTACTTCTACCTGACCTGATCCGCCGGCGCACCGGAGAGTCTTGCGGGTGCGTCACACTGAACGCCCGAGCGCTCCGAGCACGACACCGACAGCAGACCGAGCGATGAACAGCCTGGATCTAGATCGAGCCGTCGAGACCTTCGCGGCGACGAGCGACCTGACGGTGGGCGTCGAGGAGGAGTTCTCGCTGCTGGACCCGCGCACGCTCGAACTGGTGCCCGCGTTCGAGCGCATGCTCGCGGGCGCCGAGGGGGACCGGCTGCTGTACGAGAGCATCGCCGGCGAGCTGATCTCCGCCGAGATCGAGATCATCTCCGGCGCCGGCAGCGACCTGCACGACGCGCTCGCGCGCCAGCGCGAGCGCCGCCGGCGCCTGTTCGCCCTGGCCGAGCGCCAGGGACTCACGCTGGGCGCGACCGGGACGCACCCGTGGGCGGACTACCGCGAGCAGTCGATCATCGACACCGAGCACTACCGGCGCGTCGAGCAAGGCCTCAAATACGTCGCCTGGCGCAACAACACCTTCAGCCTGCACGTGCACGTCGGCGTCAACGACATCGAGCGCGCGGTCCGCGCCTGCGACCGCCTGCGTCCGGTGCTCCCCGCGCTGCTCGCGATCTCCGCCAACTCGCCCTTCCTGGACGGTCGCGACAGCGGCCTGCACTCGGCGCGCACGCAAAGCTTCACCAAGAGCTTCCCGCGCTGCGGTGTTCCGGACGCGTTCGGCGGCTGGCGTGCGTATCGCGAGTACATCGAGTTCCTGCTCGCGACCAACTCGATCGTCGAGTTCACCCAGGTGTGGTGGTCGATCAGGCCGCACTTCAGCTTCGGCACGGTCGAGGTGCGGATCTGCGACGCGCAGGCCAGCGCCCAGGAGTCCGAGGCGCTCGCGAGCCTGATGGTCGCGTGCGTCGCGCAGGCGCTGCGCGACGTCGACGAGGGCGTCCCGTTCGTCGACCCGGCGCCGCGCCTGGTCGAGGAGAACATGTGGCGCGCGATCCGCTTCGGCATGGACGGGCGGCTGATCGACCTCGCCCGCGGCGAGGAGCAGCCCGCGCGCGAGGCGCTCGAGCGGCTGCTCGCGTGGAGCGCGCCCGTGCGCGCGGAGCTCGCGATCGAGCCGGTCTTCCCCGAACGCAACGGCGCGCAGCGCCAGCGCCAGCTGATCGAGACGGGGGCCGCGCGCGAGGAGGTTTTCGCGGCCAGCGTGGCCGAGACCAAGGAGAGCTACACCGAGGAGGTGACCGTGTGAGCGCACACAGCGTGCCGCCGGCAGGCGCCGGCGCGCAGGACCCGGGCGGGCGCCCGCCCCACGGCGGGCCGAGCGAGGAGCAGCTGCGCGCCGCCTACGAAGAGGAACTCAGCCGCATCAGCGCGACCGACATGATCGCCCAGGCGACCGTCTCGCTGCTGAACATCGGCGCCCGGCGCCTGGTCCCGGCGGCGGGCGCGCCGGGCGAGGCGCCGCCCGGCGGCGCGCCGGGCCACGCCACCCAGGCCGGCGCGCAGGCGCCCGCCGGCGGCCAGCCGCCCGAACGCGACCTCGAGCAGGCGCGCGACGCGATCGACGCCGTGCGCGCGCTGCTCGAGATCCTCGAACGCAGGATTCCGCAGGAGCTCGGCGGCCTGCGCGAGGCGCTCTCGCAGCTGCAGATGGCCTACGCGCGCGCCGCCGGCGCCGGGGAGGGGGCCGCCGGCCAGCGGGCGCAGGCGGGGCAGGGCCAGCCCGGCGCGCCCGGCCAGCCCGGCGCCCCCGGCCAGGCGCCCGGCCCCGGCGCGGAGGGGCGGGGCGGCGCCGAGGCTCCCAAGACGCCCGGGCCGGCGGAGACGAGCGGCAGGTTGTGGGTGCCGGGCAGGTGAGCGCCCGCTGATCCGCCGCCGGCCGGCCTTCCGCTGCCCGGCACGATAGACTCCCGCCGCGTTTGCGACCCGCCGAACGCTCACGCCGAGCGACCCGGGGACCGAACGTGCGCGCGAACATCCTCGCGCGGCACGCAAATCAGACCGCGGAGGATTTCTGTTGAGCAGCTTTCTGACCAACCATGGGGTCGTCGTCGGCCTCGTCTGTGCCGCCTGTGCAGTGATCTACGGGCTCACGACGGCCAGGAGCCTACTTGCGCTCTCGCCGGGCAACGAGCGCATGCAGTCGATCTCGCTCGCGGTCCAGCAGGGCGCTCGCGCGTACCTGAACCGGCAGTACACGACGATCGCGGGCGTCGGCGTGATCCTGTTCGTGGCGCTGATCTTCGTGCAGAACATCGCGGTCGCGTGCGGCTTTGCGATCGGCGGGATGCTGTCGGGCTCGGCCGGCTACATCGGCATGAACGTGTCGGTGCGCGCGAACGCGCGCGTCGCGGAGGCGGCGCGCGGCGGCGTCTCGCCGGCGCTGACCGCGGCCTTCCGCGGCGGCGCGATCACGGGCCTGCTCGTCGTCGGCCTCGCGCTGCTCGGCGTGTCCGGCTACTACGGAGCGCTGACGGCGTTCTTCAACGACAGCCAGAAGACGGCCGTGGACGCGCTCATCGGACTCGGCTTCGGCGGCTCGCTGATCTCGGTGTTCGCGCGACTGGGCGGCGGCATCTTCACGAAGGCCGCGGACGTCGGCGCGGACCTCGTGGGGAAGGTCGAGGCGGGCATCCCGGAGGACGACCCGCGCAACCCGGCGACGATCGCGGACAACGTCGGCGACAACGTCGGCGACTGCGCGGGCATGGCGGCGGACCTGTTCGAGACCTACGCGGTGACGGCCGTCGCGGTGATGCTGCTGGGCGTGCTGACGTTCAAAAGCTACGACGCCACGCGCGTCGTGCTCTACCCGCTGGTGCTCGGGGGCGTGGCGATCATCGCGTCGATCATCGGCACCTTCGCGGTGCGCTCGCGCGCGGGCAACGTCGAGCGCGCCCTCTACCAGGGCCTGGTCACCTCGGGCGTGATCGCGGCGGCGGCGTTCGCGCCGATCACCTACTGGATGATGCGCGACCTGAACTTCAAGGAAGTCGGGCTGAACGTGAACGCGCCGGCGTGGGGCAAGTTCTACCTGTGCGCGCTGATCGGGATCGCGGTCACGGCGTGCCTGTTCGTGATCACCGACTACTACACCTCGACGCGCTTCTCTCCGGTGAAGAAGACCGCGCGAGCATCGGTGACGGGGCACGCGACGAACATCATCCAGGGCTTCGGCTCGGGGCTGCAGGCGACGGCCGCGCCGGCGATCGTGCTCGTGCTCGGGATCCTCGGCGCGTGGAAGCTCGCGGGCGGCGGCACGACCGGGATCTACGGCGTGGGCGTGGCGGTCATGGGCCAGCTGTCGCTGACCGGCCTGATCGTGGCGCTCGACGCGTTCGGCCCGATCACCGACAACGCCGGCGGGATCGCCGAGATGGCGGACCTGCCGGAGGACGTGCGCAACGTGACCGACCCGCTGGACGCGGTCGGCAACACGACCAAGGCGGTCACCAAGGGCTACGCGATCGGCTCGGCGGTGATGGCAGCGGTGGTGCTGTTCGCGGGCTTCCGCCAGGAGCTCGCCGAAAAGGTGGGGCACGAAACGCTGTTCGGGATCAACGAACCGCCCGTGCTGATCGGCCTGCTGCTGGGCGGGATGATGGTGTGCCTGTTCGCGTCGCTGTCGATGGAGGCCGTCGGGCGCGCGGGCGGCGCGGTCGTCGAGGAGGTGCGCCGCCAGTTCCGCGAGCACCCGGGGATCATGGACCACAGCGAAGAGCCCGACTACGCGACGTGCGTGGACATCGTCACCAAGACCGCCCAGCGCGAGATGATCGTGCCCTCGCTGCTGCCGATCGGGCTGACCGTGATCGTCGGGCTGATCGACACGCAGGCGCTCGGCGGCATGTTGATCGGGGTGATCGTCGTGGGCTTCTTCTTCGCCGTGCTTATGACCGCGGGCGGGGGCGCGTGGGACAACGCGAAGAAGCTGATCGAGGACGGCGCGTTCGGCGGCAAGGGCTCCGATGCGCACGCCGCGTCGGTGACCGGCGACACGGTCGGCGACCCCTTCAAGGACACCTCCGGGCCGGCGATCAACCCGATGATCAAGGTCGCGAACATCGTCGCCATCCTGATCATCCCGTTGATCACGTGAGCGACGCGAGCGGGCAGCCGCGCGCGCTCCAGCCCGGTCAGTCCTGATCTTGGGGGGCATGCCGCACGCGGCATGCCCGGCAGGGCCGCATGCGGCCCTGCCCGGACGGCGCATGCGCCGTCCGCGGACACGGCGCATGCGCCGTGTCCAGGGGCCGCACATGTGCGGCCCTCCGGGCGGTGCATGCACTGCCCGGCTCACCGGCACGCGCGCCGGCCGCAACAGCATCGCGGGCACAGGATTACCCTCAGATGAGATGAACGGCAGACGCGCGCACAGGATGGGCACGTACGTGCTGTCGCTGGTGATGGTCGCGATCGGCGTGGCGCTGATCGCGCAGGCGCTCGGCGGTGACGGCGGCGGGCTCTCGCCGCGCATGCTCCTGGGCGTGCTGTTCGTCGCGGGCGGCGGTGCGCGTTTGTATGTGCAGATGCGCAAGAGCGGCGGCGCGTGAGCACCCCGGAGGGCAGACCCTCACGGGCGCGCGCGGGCGAGCACGACGGGCAGCCCTCGGAGCTCGCGACGCGCTCGCGTGTGATCGCGCGGCGCAGCATCGGCTCGCCGATCCTGTTCACGATCGTGTACTCGTCGCTCGCGAGCGCGATCTACTTCTCGCTCGGGGTGATCGCCGGGCACGCGCTCGGGCTGACGCCGCTCGTGTTCCTCATTGCGGCGGTGCTGTACGCGCTCACCGCGATGACCTACGTCGAGGGCGCCTCGCTGCACCAGGAGCGGGGCGGCTCGACCGTGTTCGCGCGCTACGCGTTCAACGAGCTCGTGAGCTTCATCGCCGGCTGGGCGATCCTGCTCGACTACACGATCCTGATCGCGGTCACGTGCTTCTCCGCGAGCCAGTACCTGAAGACGTTCTGGAGCCCGCTCGGGCATCGCAGCGAGGCGCTCGCGCTGACGCTCGCGTTCATCGCGCTGGTCGTGCTCAGCAACATCCGCGGCTTCGGCGCGCGGCGCGCGCGGCGGGTGGGGATCCTGCTCGCCGGGGACCTCGCGCTGCAGGCGTTCATCGTGGTGCTCGGGCTGATCGTGTTCTTCAGCCCGCACAAGCTCACCGCGCCGATCCACCTGGGCAGCGCGCCGACGTGGCCGCGGCTGATCTACGCGGCGACCGTCGCGGTGATCTCGTTCACGAGCCTCGAGTCCGCCTCGGGCCTCGCCGGCGAGGTGCGCATCAGCCGCGCGGGGCTCAAGCGCCTGGTCGCGAGCACGACCGCGACCGTCGCCTTCCTGTACGTCGGGATCGCGCTCGTGGCGGTCACCGCGCTGCCCGTGCACGACGGGCACACCGAACTGGCCTCGCGCTACCTGAACGCGCCGGTGATCGGGATCGTCAGCCAGGTGCACCCGCACTGGCTGGGCAAGGCGCTGATGTACCTGGTCGCGGCGACCGCCGCGGTGACGCTCGTCGCGGCCGCCAACTCGGCGATGCTCGGGCTCTCGCGGCTGGCGTACTCGCTGTCGACCAACCGCCAGATCCCGAGCGGGCTCGGGCGCCTGCACCCGCAGCGCTCGACGCCGTACGTGCTGATCTGCTTCGCCGGGCTGATCGCGGCCGCGCTGGCGGCGCCCGAGGACCTCGACTTCCTCGTTGGGATCTACGCGGTGGGCGCGACGCTCGCGTTCACGATCGCGCACCTGTCGATCTGCCGCCTGCGCTACACCGAGCCCGATCGCGACCGGCCCTACCGCGTGCCGCTGTCGGTGCGCGTACGCGGCGGGCAGCTGCCGCTGCCGGCGGCGTTCGGCGCGCTCGTGTCCGCCGCCGGGCTGATCGCAGTGCTCGTCGTGCACGAAACCGCCCGCTACGTCGGGCTCGGCTGGATGGCGGTCGGGATCGCCCTGTACGTGATCTACCGGCGCGCGGATGAGACCTCGCTGCTGCGCCGCGTGACCGTCGCGCCGCAGGTGCTGCGCGCCGAGCCCGCGCGCGAGCGCGACTACGGCTCGGTGCTCGTGCCGCTGTTCGGGACCGAGCTCGACGACGACATCGTGCAGACCGCCGCGCTGCTCGTCTCCGGCGAGCCGACCGACGACGCGGCGATCGACGCCGCGACGATCGAGGCAGTGTGGATGTTCGTGATCCCGATGTCGCTGCCGCTCGACGCACGCCTGCCGGAGGCGCAGATCAAGCACGCGCGCCAGGTGCTCGCGCGTGCGAAGGCGGTCGGCGAGGAGTACGCGGGCGTGAACGTCGCGACCGCCACCGTGCGCACCCGCCGCGCCGGCTACGCGATCGTCGATGAGGCTCGCAGGCGCGGCGTCGAGGCGATCGTGCTCGGCGCCGAGGAACCGTCGGCGATCCGCGGCGGCGCGCGCCTGGGCGGCCGCGGCGGGCCGCTCGAGGGCTACGTGGGAGACATCACCAAGTACGTCGTGCGCAAGGCCGGCTGCCGCGTGATCGTGACCGCGCCCGCCGCCCGCGACTCCCCGATCGAGCTCGCCCGCCGCGCCAAGCGGCCGTCGACGACCAGCGTTTGACGCGCGTGTCAGGCCCCCACGCCCGGGGCGCCGGCCGGCGCTTGCGCGTCCCGCACGAGCGTCCCGGGCGCGCCGCCGGGCCGGGCTCCTTGCATGCGGCAGCTGCGCCGCGATCGTCTAACCTGCGCCATATGTCTCGCGCCCCCTCCCGCCCCGGGCCGTGTTCGTCCTGATCGTCGGCGCCGGGCGCGTCGGCTCGGCGGTCGCCAAGTCGGCGCTCGCGGCCGGCCACGAAGTCTCGGTGCTCGACGAGGACCCGCTCTCGCACGAGCGCCTGGACGCGGGCCAAAGCCGCAGCTGGGAGGACTCCGGCGGTCGGTTCACGGTCGGCACCGCGCTGGAGGTCGACGCCCTGGTCCAGGCGGGGATCGAGCGCGCGGACGCGTTCATCGCGTCGACCGCCGGCGATAACACCAACCTCGTGATCGCGCAGATCGCCCAGCGGCGCTTCGGCGTCGAGAAGGCGATCGTGCGCGTGATGGACCCCGCGCGCGCCGACTGGTACGGCGAGCAGGGCCTGGAGACGATCTCGCCGACCAAGCACGCGATCCAGATGTTCGAGCGCGCGCTCGAGCCGCAGGCGGCCTAGCGTGTACGCGATCATCGCCGGCGCCGGCAAGGTCGGGCGCAACCTCGCCCGCGAGCTGATCTCAAAGGAACACGAAGTCACGCTGATCGAGTCCTCGCGCGCGTGCTACCTGGCCAACGAGGAGGAGTTCGAGCACGCGATCTCCTACGGCGACGCGACCGAGCTGTGGGTGCTCGAGCGCGCCGGCATCCAGCGCGCCGACCTCGTGATCGCGGTCACCGGCGATGACGAGGACAACATCCTCGTCTGCCAGGTCGCCAAGGAGAAGTACCTGTGCGAACGCGTGATCGCGCGCGTCAACAACCCCCGCAACCACGACCACTTCAGGCTGCTCGGCATCCAGCCGGCGGTCTCCGCCACCGACCTGATCCTGCGCCTGATCGAGCACGAGGTGCCCCGCTACGGGCTCGTGCACCTGCTCGCGCTCGAAGAGGAGCGCCTTGAGATCATCGAGCTCGAGGTCGCGGCCGAGGCGCCCACGGTCGGCGAGCGCATCACCGACATCAACCTCCCGGAGGGCAGCCTGATCATCTCCGTGCTGCGCGCGGGCACGGGCTTCGTGCCCAAGCCCGACACCGTGATCGAGGCGGGCGACGAGGTGCTGCTCGTGCTCGACCCCGGCCTCGAGGACTCGATCACCGCGTTCTTCGCGCCCAACGGGCAGCACGTGACTTTCTAGGGGCGCTCGCAGCCGGGCCCGCCGAGCATCGGTCGGCCCTCACGTGGCAGCTGCCCTGGCCGGGGGCGCTGGATGCGGGAAACGCGGCGCCGGGCGGGCGCCGAGCCCCGGACGCGTTGGCCCGGCGGGTATCCTTGGACGCTCGATCCGGGATGGTGTAATTGGCAACACGCGACACTCTGGATGTCGAATTTGGGGTTCGAGTCCCTGTCCCGGAGTACGCTTGCGCCCCTGAACACGGGGCGTTTCGCGTTCCTGGGGGGTGCTCGGGCCAGGATTTGGGCCAGTCGTGCGATCGCAGCCTGGGCGGGTGCCCCGGAGCGGGGTATCGTGAGCGCGTGCTTGATGATGCGTTGATAGCTGAGGCTGGCCGCCGGTTGTCAGAGGCGGCGCCACCGAGCTCGCGGGTGATCCTGTTTGGCTCGGCTGCGCGTGGGGAGCTGACGCGGGACAGCGATCTGGACTTCTTGGTGATCGAGCCGGAGGTCGAGAATCCCGCCTCGGAGTCGGTGCGGCTGCGTAGGGTGCTGGGGGATCTGGTGCTGGCCGCGGACGTGATCGTCGCGAGCGAGCACCGGGTGCAGGAGTGGCGTGATGTGCGAGGGAGCCTGATCCACGCGGCGCTGGCCGAGGGCAGGGAGCTGGCGGCTTAATGGCCAGCAAGCAGGATCTCGCAGAGCAGCTTCTTCGTCGCGCTGACACGGACGCGGCCGGGGCCAGGGCGATGCTGCCGATCAACGAAGTGGCGGATGTGCTGGTCTGCTTTCACGCCCAGCAGGCAGTCGAGAAGGCGCTCAAGGCCGTGCTTGCTGCCCGCGGCGTTGATTTTCCATTCATTCATGACATCAGTGGTCTGGCCAAGCTGTGCAGGGAAGCGGGCGCACCGCTACCGGGCGATCTGGATGGTGCAGACCTGCTGACGCCCTACGCGGCTGGTCTGCGCTATGACGATGACACGGTGCACGCCGTCGAGCGTGAGGCGGCGTCAAGGTGGGCGACCGCAGCGGTCCAGTGGGCGCGGGTCCTGGTTGAGGAGGCTGGGGGTGAACAGAAGCCCTCAACCGAGCCCGAAGCCGTCGATGGTGGCTGAGGGGCGGAGGCCGTCGCTGAAGTGTTCGAGGGTGCGTCGTAGGGCACCTGCGACGGGCTCCGAGCGCCAGCTGCATCATCACCATCAACGCATCCCCACCCTCCTGCCGAGGCTGCCGCCCCGTGAGGCATAGTCCAATAGGTGGAGGCTCCCGAAAGCAAGGCGCTGCGCCCGAGGCGACGAATCGCCGCTCTCTTGGCATGTGCCGTCGCTTCGGTGGCGACCGCCTGCGGTTCCGTTTCCGACCGGGGGTCAACGGCAACCCGATGGGATTTCGGCTCTCTCGCGGGCTATGTCTGGGAAGGCCACGTAACCTCCGTTGCCGCGTCTTGGGAGGTCCCGGCGGTGCGCGAACGATCCCAGAAGGGACTAGCAGGTACCTGGATCGGTGCCCAGGAAAAGTTCAGTCACTCTGCGCCGTTCATCCAAGTCGGAGTCAACGAGGATCAGCTAGCGTCGTGGCGGCTGCCTGAAAGCACGAAGTACTATGCCTTCTGGAGCGATGATGCCCACCACTTCGCGCCCGTCGATCTGTTCGAAGTGACGCCGCTTACCGAAGTGCGCGCGACCCTACGCTTGTCTCGCGGTAAGTGGTCGGTGTCGATTCGGGATGGCGAAGACAGCGCCGAATTCACGACCCCTCAAGAAGCCCATGCGAGGTTCACGCTCGCCCTGTGGCTACAGGAGGATCGTGGTCCGATACCCCGCCGAATCGACGAAGCTTCCAAGCCAGGCCCTTATCCAGACGTAGGCCCCGTTCGCTTTGCGCACCTTTTGGTGGATGGTGCTCTTCCCAGCTATACCCGGCTCGCATCACAATGGATGACTGCGGCCGACTCGAATTTCGGCCCGACTCCCTTGATCAATGACGAATTCGAAGTGACGCCCAGGCGGATCAGCAGCGCGGGAGCTCACTACCTGCGGCTCGCAGACATCCAGGACCTCGCCTCCGAACGGCAGGAATCAGAGTTCGACAAATGGGGGCGGGAAAACCCGCGAGAGCCGACCTCCGCAATGGAAAACGCACGCCGTGCAGGCGTAACTGCAACGGCACACTTCATTGATGACCTCGAACACTACAACTGGCCCGCCAATGCGGCAGCCTCAATCCGTAGGCTTGTCACCGTCAACCGGCGACTCCTGGCACAAGAAAGTGTCCCATTTGGCTCGGGTCGGGGATTCCTTCAACGCTGGTTTCGCCGGTTGGGCACCGGCCTCGGGAACGTGCCAGCGCTAGTGCGGAGAGCGCTAGGTTTGCCGCAAGTGCGTGGCGGCAACGTCCAATGTACAACAAAGGCTTCGTCACCGAACTGCGCGCCATCAACCGGCTGAAAAGATGTCCAGCAACGCGTGGATGAGTTCGAGCTGCTGTTGGTGTCAGGGGCTTGTGGCCTGCCGCGCGGCTTTGCCCTTCGAGGGCCTTTGAGATGCGCGCCCCAATGTCGCGCTCGCACCGCTTCTTCGGGAAATCTGTTGGCCGGTCCGTGCGGGTTGGGGTCTGTAACCGCGATGGCCCCAATATCCCAACGTACGGCAGTCACCTTTGCGGCCCAGAAGCAGAGCGCGCCCACCCTCGCCCTCAGCGTCGAGCAGGCGTGCGAAGCGCTGCGCGTGTCGTGGGACACCTGGCGCGCGCATATCGAGCCCGATGTGCGCCTTGTGCGCCTCGGGCGCCGCAAGCTGATCCCGGTCAGCGAGCTGCAGGCTTGGCTTGACCGGCACGCCGAAAGCGTCGGAGTGGGGGAGTGGGGGAGTAGGGTGCCGAGCATCTGCAAAGCGCCCCCGCACCGTTGTCGCGGCCGGGGCATGGCACCGGAGGTTAAGCTCCCATGCAATCGGCACCGTACACCGCGTCATCGTCTGGAGGTGATTGCTGATGGCCACCGGAGTGCGCCAACGCCACGGCAACGGCTGCAACGGCAAGGGCCGCTGCGACTGCCCGTGGCGAGCCGAGGTCTACAGCAAGCGCGACGGCCGCAAGCTGCGCAAGACGCTCCCGACGCAGGCGGCGGCAAAGGCGTGACGGGCGGACAAGCTCTCAGCGGCGAACAAGGGCAAGCTCCGTGCGCCCACGTCCATGACCGTGCGGCAGGCCGCCGAGGCGTTCATGGCCGGCGCCCGCGACGGCTCTATCCCGACGGCATCGGGCACCCGCTACAAGCCCGCGACGCTCCGGGGCTACAGGTCGGGCTCGACAAACGTCTACTGCCGACGCTTGGCGGCATGCGCTTGTCGGATGTCGAGCGCCGCGACGTGCAGGAGTTCGCCAACCGGCTGACGAGCGAAGGGTTGAGCGCGAGCACCGTGCAGAACACGCTCGATCCGCTGCGCGTCATCTATCGGCGTGCGATCCGCGACGAAGAAGTCACGGCCGACCGACCGAGCGGCTTGAGCTACGCCGGCCCGACGGTCGGCGCGAGCGGATCGCCGACCCCGCCGAGGCGGCGGCGCTCATCGCCGCGATCCCCGAGGGCGAGCGAGCACTGTGGGCGTGCGCGTTCTACGCCGGCTTGCGGCGTGGGGAGCTGCGTGCGCTGCGTTGGGGCGACGTCGACCTGTCGGCCCGCGTGATCCACGTCTCGCGGGGCTGGGATGCGATCGAGCGCGAGCAGGCGGTGAAGAGTGCTGCGGGCAACCGGCGGGTGCCGATCCTCGAGCCGCTCGCTGGAGAGCTGGCCGCGCATATGCTCCGGACCGAAGGCTCTAACGACGCGCTGGTGTTCGGGAGGACCGCCGCCGAGCCTTTCAACCCGGAAACCATCCGGCGGAACGCGCTCGCGGCGTGGGGCTGGCAGGAAGTCCCGAGCGAGGAGGCGGACGGTCCGAGCACGATCCTCGCCAAGAAACGAGACGACGCGCAGCAGCCAATCACGCCGCGTGAGGCGCGGCACACCTGCGCGTCGCTGCTGATCGCCGCGGGCGTGAACGCGAAGGCGCTGAGCGTCATCGCGGGCCAAGCGACCATCGCCATGACGTTCGACGTGTATGGCAAGCTGATGCCGGGCGGGCTGGATGAGGCGGCGGCGGCCGCGAACGCCTATCTGGCAGGCGATGGGAGGCGTCCGACGCTCAGGCTCGTGGGGTGAAAGCTCGGGCCAATCTCGGGCCAGTCGTGTACTGATTCGGCCGGATTCCAGCGGACTCGGCCGGATGAGCGATCGGGCGTTTCGCCTGCACTGAGCCATATTTGGCTCTAGCACAGGGATTGCGCGATCCGCTGCCCAGACTTCGAGTCCCTGTCCCGGAGTACGCTGGCGGCCCCGTGCACAGGGGCGTTTCGCGTCTCGCCGTTGGCGTCTGGTGTTTGGCGCCTGGACGTTGGACTCGCGCGCGGGTTCGACGCCCACCCACACGAGAGCTAGTCGCGATCCGCAGGCAATGCTATTTGCTCTTCAGATTCAACGCCACGGCTTCACCGACGAGCTTCCTCAGTGCGGCTGCGTTGATCTCGTCATTCTCTGCGATGTCAATCGCGCGCCTGACTTTCCCGTCAAGGCTTGAGTTGAACAGACCGGAAGGATCGTTCAAAGCGGCACCGTTGAAGAACGTCAGCTTGACCACGTTCTTGTAGGACTCGCCAGTGCAGATGCCGCCGTTGTGCGACCACACGGGCGTTCCCGGGTTCGTCCGCTTCACCCATTTCCACTCCTCGACGATATCGGGGTCCGCTTCCTTGATGATTGCTCGCACCTCGCTGAGCGTCTGCCCGCGCCAGTCGCCGAGCTCGCCGATTCGATCGTCTATCAACCTGGAAGCATCGGTCTCGTCATCTGCCATTTCTGTCCCCTATGCAATCGATCGCAGCTCGGGTGAGGTTCATCGCTGTCGCGCGCTCCGGAAGCGTGCGTGCTCAGGCCGCGACCTGCGCGGCCCAGTCTCGATACAGCTCGTAGTAGCGCCCGCCGGCGTCGATCAGCTCCTCGTGGGTGCCCTGTTCGACGATGTGCCCGTGCTCGAGCACGACGATGCGCCCGGCCTGGCGGATCGTCGAGAGGCGGTGGGCGATCACGATCGAGGTGCGCCCGGCGAGCAGGCGGCGCATCGCGGCTTCGATGCGCGCCTCGGTGTGCAGGTCGACGTTGGAGGTCGCCTCGTCGAGGATCAGGATGCGCGGGTCGGCGATCAGCGCGCGCGCGAACGCGAGCAGCTGGCGCTGGCCGGCCGAGAGCTGCGCACCGCGCTCGCCGACCTCGGTCTCGAAGCCGCGCGGCAGCTCCGCGATGAACTCCTCGGCGCCGACCGCCGCGGCGGCGGCCCGGACCTGGGCGTCGTCGGCGTCGGGGCGCCCGAAGGCGATGTTCTCGCGCACGCTGCCCGAGAACAGGAACGCCTCCTGCGGCACGATCCCCATCTGCGAGCGCAACGAAACGCTTGCGACCTCGCGCAGGTCGCGCCCGTCGACGAGCACCCGCCCGCGCGTTGGGTCATAGAAGCGCGCCGCGAGCTTTGCCATCGTAGACTTGCCCGCGCCGGTCGCTCCCACCAGCGCGACCGTCTGCCCGGCGGGAATGTGTAGGTCGATGTGCTCCAGCGCGAGCACCTCCGGCTCCTCCGGGGATGAGCGCGCGCCGGCGCCGTTCGGGGCTGCGCCGTCGCCGTCGCCGCCGCCGTTGGCGGCGGCGCCCGCGCCGTCGTGCCCGTCGCCGGCGGCATGCGGGCGCCGTTGCGAGCGCGGGCGGTAGGCGAAGGAGACGTCCTCGAAGTCGATCTCGCCGCGAATCGGGCCGAGCGCAGGAGCGTTCGGGCGGTCCTCGAGCGTGGGCTCGGTGTCGAGCAGCTGGAAGATCTTCTCGAGGGCGGCCATGCCGGACTGATACGTGGTGTACAGCTGTGAGAGCTGCTGGATCGGTTCGAACAGGAATGAGAGCGTCGCCACGAACGCGACGACCGTGCCGACGGTGATGTGGCCGTCGATCGCCTGGTAGCCGCCGTACAGCACGATCAGCGCGAGCGCCAGCCCCGAGAGCATTTCCACCCCCGGGAAGTACATGGCGTTCAGGCGCACGGTCACCATGTTCGCCTCCAGGTTGTCCTCGTTCAGGCCCGCGAACTGTGCCTCGTGGACGGGCTCCTGGCCGAAGCTGCGCACCACGCGGATGCCCGAGAGGGTCTCCTGCAGGTACGCGGTGACCGCGCCGATCGTCTCGCGCGTGCGCCTGAACGCGCCCGCGGAGACCAGCCTGAACCAGATGCTCGCGCCGGCCACGAACGGGACCATGCAGAAGGTCAGCAGCGCGAGCTTCAGGTCGAGGTACACGAGCACGCCTACCGCCCCGATGAGCGTCAGCCCGGACTGGAACAGCGTGACCACGGAATCGGTCACGAGGCTTTCGAGCGCCTCCACGTCGTTGGTCATGCGTGAGATCAGCACCCCCGCCGGGCGGCTCTCGTAGAAGCCGATCGGCTGGCGCTGCAGGTGCGTGAAGATCCGAATGCGCAGGTCCGCGAGCGCGCGCTGGCCGACCCAGCCCACGAGGTACGTCTGCGCGTACGTGGCGACCCACACGAGCAGCGCGGAGACCAGGAACGCGATCACCACCACGACCAGCGTGTGGACGTCGCGGCGTTCGATCCCCTTGTCGATCGCGAGCTTCGCGAGCAGCGGCGGCGCCAGCGAGGCGGCCGTGCCGAGCAGCAGCGCGATCAGCATGCCGGCGACGCGCACGCGGTAGGGGAGCAGCAGCTGGAGCAGCCCGCGCAGGTTGCGCCCGCGGCTGGCGGGGCTCGGGCGCTCGCCGTCCCAGCGCTGCCCGCCGCGCTGGGTCCCCGGACCGAGCCCCGCGCGCCCGCCTCCGCGCCCGCCGCCGAAGCCGCCGCCCATGCCGCCGACGCCGCCGGGCGGGCTCACCGGCGCCCTCCCGTGCCGCGCTCGGCGGGCGCGAGCTCGCCCGTCAGGACCCCGCCGGGCGCGAGCGCGCCGGGCGCGCCGTCGCCGGCGATCAATGCCTCGACGCTCGCCGAGGAGGCCGCGCCTGCGACGATCTCGCGGTAGAGCTCAGAGCGCTCGAGCAGCTCCTCGTGCGCGCCCTCGGCGAGGATCCGCCCGTGCTCGAGCACGACGATCCGGTCGGCGAGCGCGATCGTGGACAGGCGGTGGGCGATCACGAAGGTGGTGCGCCCGGCCATCGCCTGCGCGAGGGCGAGCTTGATCGACTGCTCGGTGGACGCGTCGACCGAGGAGGTGGCGTCGTCGAGGATCAGCACGCGCGGATTGGCGACGAGCGCCCGCGCGATCGCCAGGCGCTGTCGCTGCCCGCCGGAGAGCGACAGCCCGCGCTCGCCCACCTGCGTTTCATAGCCCTGCGGCAGGCGCACGATGAACTCGTGCGCCTGGGCTCGGCGGGCGGCTGCTTCGATCTGCTCGATCGGCGTCTGCGGCCGTGCGTAGGCGATGTTCTCGGCGATGCTCGCCGAGAACAGGAACGGGTCGTCGCTGACGACCGCCACAGCCGCGCGCACGGAGCGCATGCTGAGCTTGCGCACGTCGGCGCCGTCGAGCAGCACGGCGCCGGCGGTCGGGTCATACAGGCGCGAGATCAGCGCCACGAGGCTCGTCTTGCCCGAGCCCGTGGGCCCGACCAGCGCGACGGTGCGCCCGGCGGCCACGTCCAGGTCGATGTCGCGCAGCACCGCGCGCCCGCTGCTCGGGGCCGTGCGCGCAGGCGCGCCGAGCGCGCTCGCGCCGAGCTCGTCGTGGGGGTCCTCGTAGCGCAAGGTCACGTCCTCGAACCGCACGTGTCCGTTGCCCGCGGGCAGCTCCGGGGCGTTCGGCACGTCTGTCAGGTGCGGTTCGCGGTCGAGCAGCTGGAAGATCCGCGCGCCTGACGCGGTCGCGCGCTGGGCGAGGTTGAGCGTGACGCCGAGCGAGCGCATCGGCGTGATCAGCATGTTCAGGTACAGGTAGAAGGCGGTGAACTGGCCGAGCGACAGGTGCGCGTGGATCACCGACTCGCCGCCTAGCAGCAGCACCGCCGCGAGGCCCAGTTGCGGCAAGAAGCCGATAACCGGGTTGTAGCCGGCTTCCAGGCGCGTGGCGACCATCGCCTGCTCGAACACGCGGCCGATCGTCTCGCGGAAGCGCGCGAGCTGGCGTTCCTCGCGGGCGAACGCCTTGACGACGCGCACGCCCGAGATGTTCTCCTCGGCGTCTGCGGTAAGTTCGGCGATCCGTTGCTGGGTCTCCTGGATCGCCGGGCGCGCGCGCCGGCCGTAGCTGTAGGAGATGAGCACCACGAACGGCACCGGCACCAGCGAGATGACGGCGAGGCGGGGGTTGATCACGAGCATCACGGCGCCGGCGAGCGTGATCGAGAGGATCGACTGCAGGATGAACACCAGTCCGTATCCCAGGAAGAAGCGCACGGCGGCGAGATCGACGGTCGCCCGCGACATCAGCTGGCCGGTCTGCTGGTGGTCGAAGAAGCCGAGCTCCAGACGCTGCATGTGCCCGTAGATGCGCTCGCGCAGGTCGTATTCGACGGCCAGCGAGACGCGTCCGGCGACCATCCGACGCCAGTAGGTAAAGCCCCAGCGCGCGAGCACCACGCCGAGGATCACGAGCGCGAGCACCAGCAGCGTGTGACGGTCGTGGGCGCGCGCCGCCGCCGAGGCGTGCGCGTGCGAGGCGCCTTTGTCGATCGTTTCCACGACCTGCCCGGTCAGGCGCGGCAGCGCGACGGTCATGACCATCGCGAGGCTCGCAAGGCCCCAGGAGATGGCCAACCCCCGCCTGTAGGGCCGCAGAAATCCGAGCAGTCGCTTGAAGGTCGTCATAGTTGTACGAGCAACTTTATTGCAGCGGGTTTCGGGCGGCGTGAGAGCGCCCGCGCCCGCGTTCGTAAGCTCCGCTCATGCCCGCTCCCGACGACAGCGCTCAGCGACCGCCCGGGGGCGCCGGCCTGTGCGAGCGGTGCGTGCACCAGCAGGTGGTGCGCAACACGCGCGGCTCGCGCTTCTCGCTGTGCCGGCGCTCGCGCGAGGACCCCTCATACCCGCGTTATCCGCGCCTGCCCGTGCGCTCGTGTCGGGGCTTCCAGGCGCGCGCCGGCCCACCTTCGCCCGAGCGTCCTTGAGCAGCGTCATCCGGCGTCTAGCCCGCGGGCGCGCCCGCCGGCTGGGCGTCGGGCGCACCGGGCACCGCCACGGGCGCCGAGGTGACGAAGTCGCGTCCGCGGATCAGCGCGAACGCGAGCCCGCCGCCGAGGAGCGCCAGCGCGGCGGCGATCAGCGCGATCGAGGTGAACGCGTCGGTGAAGCCGACGCGGTAGGAGTGCACGAGCGCCGCGCGCGCCGCGGGGCGCAGCGACCGCGCGATCTTCGTGACTTCGCCCGACTCGAGCAGCGTCGCGAGCTTGCCGTGGGCCGAGCTGAGGACTTCGCGGGCGTGCCCGCTGGCGGCGAGCGCGGCGGTGGTGTTCTTGGTGACGTTGTGCTGGAAGACGGCGCCGAGTCCCGCGATCCCGGTCGCGATCCCGACCTGGCGGAAGGTCGAGTTGATCCCGGAGGCCATGCCGCTGCGCTCGGGCGGCACGACCCCGATCGCGGTCGAGGCGAGCGGCGGGTTGATCAGCCCGATGCCCGCCCCGCCGAGCAGGAAGCCGGGGATCAGGACCGTCCAGCCGGAGCGCGCGTCGATGCCGGTCATCGCCAGCAGCCCGCCGCCGGCGAGCACCAGGCCGCTGCCGAGCAGCAGCCGCACGGGCACGCGCACGGTCAGCCTGCCGGCGACGGGCGCGACGAAGAACGACAGCAGCGTCACCGGCAGGAAGCGCAGGCCCGCCTGCAGCGGGCTGTAGCCGAGCACGTCCTGGATGTAGAGCGTGAGGTACAGGAACATCGCGAAGAACGAGCCTGAGATCGCGAACGCGACGATGCTCGCGCCCGCGAACGCGGGGCATCGAAATAGCGACAGGTCGAGCATCGGGCGGCTCTGCAGGTGCTCGACGAGCACGAACGCGGCCAGCAGCGCGCCCGCGCCGATCAGGAACGCGACGATCTCGGTCGACCCCCAGCCCTTTTCGTTGCCCTGCACGAGCGCGAACACGAGCAGGAACAACGAGGCCGAGAAGGTGATCAGGCCGGCCCAGTCGACGCCCGTGGCGCCCGGGTCGCGCGAGTCGGCCACCTGGGCGAGCGTGACGAGCACCGCGACGACGCCGATCGGGACGTTCACGAAGAAGATCCACTCCCAGCCGATTCCCGAGGTGATCACACCGCCGAGCACGGGCCCGACGGCGACCGCCGCGCCGGTGACCGCGCCGAAGGCGCCGAACGCCACGCCACGCTCCCTGCCTTGGAAGGCCTGCGCGATCAGTGCGAGCGAGGTCGCGAACATCATCGCGCCGCCGGTGCCCTGCACGGCGCGCGCGAGGTTCAGCATCAGCGGCGAGCTCGACAGCCCGCAGACGGCCGAGGCGCACGTGAACACGACCAGGCCGGCGAGGAACACGCGCTTGCGCCCGATCAGATCGGCGACCGCGCCCGCGGTGAGCAGAAACGCGGCGAGCGTCAGCGCGTAGGCGTTGACCACCCACTGCAGGTCGGCGAAGGACGAGTGCAGCGAGCGCTGGATGTCCGGCAGCGCGACGTTGACGACCGTGATATCCAACAGCAGCATGAAGATCGCGACGCAAACCGCGATCAGCGTCCACCACTTGCGCTCCACTGCTCACTCACCTCCATCCAGATGTCGCCGCAGGAACGGCACGATCTGCTCCCACAGCTCGGCCGCGGGCCCCGGCCTGTAGCTGGGGCGGTAGTCGGCAAAGAACGCGTGGCCCGCGCCCTCATAGATATCGACTTTGACCTCCTGTCCGCTGGCGGCGGCCCGTTCGCGAAGCTGCGCGCCGAGCGCGGGCGAGGGATTCTGGTCTTCGGCGCCGACCGCGGCGAGCAGCGGGCAGGAGAGCTCGCCCGCGAGCTCCAGCGGCGGCGTCGGGCGCTGCGCAGTGGAGCGCTGCTCGGGCGTGGCCCTGTCGATGAACCCGCCCCAGCAGTCGATCGCGGCGCTCAGCCGTTCGCTCGAGGTCGCGAACAGCAGCGCGTAGCGACCGCCCATGCAGAAGCCGATGCAGCCGATCCGCTCGCCGACGTCATCGCGCGCGAGCAGGTAGTCGGCGGCGCCCTGCAGGTCGCCGAGCACGGTCTCATCCGACATCGAGAACAGCCGCGCCATCAGCGCCTGCACGTCGCCGGCGGGCGGCGGACCGCCTTCGCGCGTGTACAGATCGACGCCGAGCGCCACATAGTCGAGGTTGGCGAAGCGGTTCGTCACGTCGCGGATGTGCTCCCCGAGCCCGCCCGCCTCGTGGATCACGATCATTCCCGGGCGCGCGCTCCTGCGCTCGACCGCCGCCCCGAGCGGCGCGGGCCTGGCGAGGTAGCCGTTGATCATGACCCCGCCGGCGCCCGCGAAGGCGAGGTCCTCGCCGGCGACGCGCGCCGGGTCGGTGACCGCTCCGGGTACGCCCTCGGGACTCGGCTTGACCTGCGTGGCTGTCATCTCGGTTGCCTCCTGTCTCGGTTGCCGTGACGGTTGGGCCGGCGCGTGCTCCCGTGTTACCCCGGTTGGCGCGCTCGCGAGCGTCGCGCGCGGGCCGCCCGGGCGCTCCCGCTGCCCCTACCCGGGTGGCGCTCCCGCGAGCGCGCGCTCGGACTCGAGCTCGCGGATCCTGCTCTTGACGCGCTTGCGCGTGCGGCACAGCTCGTCCTCGAGCTTGCCAAGCTCGCGCGCGCGGTGACGCACCAGCTCGAGCTGGCGCTCGATGTGGCCGAGCGCCTCGCCCAGCAACTCGCGGCGGCGCTCGGCGTCGACGTCACCGCGCCGCAGCTGGGCGCGCACCTCCGCGCGCGCCTCCTCGGCCGTGAGCAGCGTCCTGAGCTCGTCGAGCGAGACGCCGAGCAGGTGCTTCAGGCGCATCACCTCGCGCAGGCGCTCGACCTCCTCGTCGCTGTAGATGCGGTGCTGGCCGGAAGGGCGCGCCGGCGCCTCGGGCAGCAGCCCGATCTCCTCGTAGTAGCGGATCGTCCGCGGCGTGGTGCCGACCAGGCGGGCGACGTCGCCGATGCGCAGGCTCATGCGGCGACCTCTCCCGCGACGGGCAGCGCCTCCGGCGGCTGGGACTCGGGCGCGGCCGTCGTCCGGCTCCCGGGCTCGGGGTCGAGCGCGGCGCCCGCGCGCACGTGCGCCGGGCGCAGCAGGCAGACGAACGCGCCGACCAGCGAGACGCTCGCGAGCACCCACAGGGCGGTGTGCATGTTGGCGATGAACGGCGCGAGCTTCTGCGCCGAGAGCCCTTTGGCAAGGCCGGAGAAGACCGCGAACAGGGTAGCTTTGGGCACCGCGGAGGTGACGATCGCGAGCACGAAGGCGATCGACAGCACCGCCCCGGTGTTCTGCAGGAGCGTGCGCGCGCCCGCGGCCACGCCGCGGCGGTGCGCGGGCACGACGCCCATCATCGCGGCGGTGTTCGGGCTGTTGAACATGCCCGAGCCGACGCCGACCAGCGCCAGCCACAGCGCGCTCTGCCAGTAGGCGCTGTGGACCTGCAGGGTGGTCATCGCCGCGAGGCCCGCGGCGCTCACGAGCATGCCGATCGCCGCGAGCGCGCGCGAGCCGTGGCGGTCGGCGTAGGCGCCGGCGAGCGGCGAGGCGATGAGCATCCCGAGCGCGAGCGGGATCAGCTTGATGCCGGCGGTGATCGGGGTGTCGCCCTGCGCGCCCTGGTAGTAGAAGACGAACAGGAACATCAGCGCGAAGCGCGCCAGCCCGTTGATGAACGCCGCGCCGCTGGCGGCCGCGAACAGGCGGCTGCGAAAGATCTGCAGGTCGAGCATCGGCGCGCGCGAGCGGCGCTCGATCGCGACCCACGCCGGCAGCAAGGTCGCCGCGGCGCCCAGGCCGGCGATCACGATCGGATCGTTCCAGCCGCTCAGCCCGCCGCGCGAGACGCCGAGCACGAGCCCGGTGAGGCCGATCACGAACGCGCTCGTGCCGAGCACGTCGAAGCCCCGCACCGAGTCGGGTTTGGCGAGCTCGCGCAGGACCAGCGAGCCCCAGACGGCGCCGGCGAGCGCGAACGGCACGTTGAACCAGAACACCCAGTGCCAGGAGATCGCGACCAGCGCGCCGCCGAGCACCGGCCCGAGCACGAGCCCGATCGCGGCGACCATCGTGTTGGCGCCCATCGCCAGGCCGAGCTCCTCCTTGGGGAACGCGTCGGTGACGAGCGCGGCGGCGTTCGCGAACAGGAACGAGGAGCCGATGCCCTGGAGCACGCGCCACAGGATCAGCACGGTCGCGTCCGGCGAGAAGCCGGCGCCGAGCGAGGCGAGCGCGAACACGAGAAAGCCGCCCACGTACGCGCGCTTGCGTCCGAACAGGTCGCTCAGGCGCCCGGCCATCAGGACGAGCACGGTCGCGGCGATCAGGTAGGCGAGGATCACCCACACGAGCGCCAGCAGGCTCGTGTGCAGCGAGCGCTCGAGGTCGGGCAGCGCGATGATCAGCGTGCCCGAGTTGGTCGCCGCGAGCAGCATCCCGAGGCTCGTGCACGACAACGCCCACCACTTGTACTGCTCGTGGCCGGAGGCGACGCCGACACGCCTGCGTCGCTGCCCGGGTGCCGTGGGTTTGCGTGCGGTGATCGTCAAGCTCGCCTGCCTGCGGTTGAGGAATCTGACGTGAACGTAAACATTAGGATAACACGAGCGTAGCTTCCGCCAGGCGCGTCGCGGGCGTGGCGGCGCGAACGCGGGGGCGGTGCTAGAACATGAGCATGTCCGCGAGCGATCCGAAGGTCGTCAAGTCAGAGGAGGAGTGGCGGGCGCAGCTGACGCCGGCGCAGTACGACGTGTTGCGGCGCGCGGGCACCGAGCCTCCCTTCACCGGCGAGTACGTGTACAACAAGCAGGCCGGGGACTATCGCTGCGCGGCCTGCGACGCCGTGCTGTTCGGCGCGGACACGAAGTTCGACTCGGGCACCGGCTGGCCGAGCTTCACCGAGCCGACGGTCGCGGAGGCCGTCGAGCTGCGCCCGGACAACAGCCTGCTGATGCGCCGCACCGAGGTTGTGTGCCGCAGCTGCGGCGGGCACCTCGGGCATGTCTTCGACGACGGGCCCGGACCGAGCGGCCAGCGCTACTGCATCAACTCAGCCGCGCTCTCCTTCCAGCCGGCCGAGTAGCCTTACATCGGCGATGATCATGTTCGAGCAGTCGCGGCGGCTCTCAGAGCCGCTGCGCTGGGGGCGTCGTGAGAAGACGATCGCGGCCGTGCTGCTCAGCTGCGTCGTGCTCGCGATCGTCGGCTTGGTCGCATTCGGGCTGACCACGGGCGCGCCCGCGCGTGCGGGCTGCATCGACATCACCTTCGCGAGCACGCTCGGCGCGGCCAACGTGCACGAGTGCGGCGCGAGAGCCAGAGACACGTGCGCGACGCCGGAAGGCTTTCGCGGCGTGGCCGGACAGGAGCTGCGGGCAGCGTGCAGGCGCGTCGGCTACCGGTTTGCCGGCGGCCGGTAGGCGCGCTTTAGCCTTGCGACGGGCGCGCCGGGTGGTTTGGCGCCCTCGCAGGAGCCCTTGCGCGCGCTCGCGACCGGGCGGGCAACGCCCCTGCCCGAGCTGATGCGCAGGCGCGTCGGGTGCCGCTGTCGGCGGTTTCCAGACGGCCGAGCGGGCCGGCCGCAGAGCACCTGGACGGGCGCCACGCGGCAGTCAAAGGCCGTCTAGACAAATGTCGAAAGGCACGCGGTCGTGTTGCCCCGGATGGCCCTAGCGACGCTTACATCAGCCGAGTTTCATAGCGCGAACCGTCAATTTGGTGCGCGACCCCCGCCTGCTGTGGGACAGGTGCTCACCAAACAACCTGAAGGAATGGAGGCACATGACCTGGCTGGCATACCCAAGTTGGCTGAATGCGGGGGACAACGCGTGGCAGATGACTGCGGCGACGTTCGTCGGACTGATGAGCCTACCCGGCCTGGCAGTCCTGTATGGCGGCGTCATGCAGAAGCGCTGGTCGGTGAACAGCATGATGCTGACATTCGTTGCGTTCTGCGTGACGCTGATCGTCTGGTGTTTGTGGGCGTTCAAGATGGGCTTCGGCCACGCGATCGCGCACAGCGGCTCGGGCGAGTTCGGCACGAAAGGATTCCTCGGCACGTTCCTGGGTGAACCGGGCAGCGTGCTCAGCCACACGGGCCTCGAGGGTCAGGCGGAAATCCCGTCGACGACGACCGGCCCGCCGTTCCACTTCCCGCTGGCCTCGCTCGTCTACTTCCAGTTCGTGTTCGCCGCGATCACACCGATCCTGGCGCTCGGCTCGGTGCTCGGGCGCGTCAACCTGAAGGCCTGGATCCCGTACGTGGCTGCGTGGATCACGGCGGTTTACGCGGTCAACGCCTTCCTGTTGTGGGGCGGCGGCTACTTCGCGGCGCACGGCGCGCTGGATTACTCCGGTGGCTACGTGATCCACCTCTCGGCCGGGATCTCAGGGTTCGTGTTCGCGGCGGTGATCGGACCGCGCCTGCAACGAGATCGAGAGATCGACGCCCCGAACAACCTGCTGATGCTCGCGGTCGGGGCAGGGCTGCTGTGGCTCGGATGGAACGGGTTCAACGGCGGGGACTCCTACTACGCCGGCGCGGACGCCTCGGCGGCGGTGCTCAACACCAACCTGTGCACGGCCGTCGCGATGATGGTGTGGATCGCGTGGGACTACATCTACCGCGACAAGCCATCGATGATCGGCGCGGTCAACGGCATGATCACGGGCCTCGTGGGGATCACGCCGGCGGCCGGGTTCGTCAACGGCTGGGGCGCGATCATCATCGGGGTCGTCGACTCGACGATCGTGTGGATGTCGATCCGCTACCTCAGCCGGGTGCGGCCGTTCAGGAGCGTGGACGACACGCTCGGGGTGATCTACACCCACGGGATCGCGGGTCTTGTAGGAGGCTTGCTCGTCGGGCTGTTGGCCGATCCGGCGGTGGTCGAGTACATCGGCGTGCACGGCGCGGCCAACCTGCCTGGCGAGTCCGGGCTGATCATCAGCGGCAGCTGGACGCTGCTGCGCTGGCAGGCCGAGGCTGGCGCGTGGGTGATCGCGTACACCGGCGTGGTGACGTTCATCATCCTCAAGGTGGTGGGCATCTTCATCCCGTTGCGGATCACCGATGAAGAAATGGAGATCGGCGACCACGCGATCCACGGCAACGAGGTGTACCCCTCGGACGTGCCCACCCTCGGCGGACCCCACGCTCCGGCGTGGCAGCCCGGCGGCGGCAGCGTTCCCGCGGGTGCCGGGACGTAACAAAGGCTCTTCTTCCGGCGGCGGGCGCGTCTCCCCACGGATGCGCCCGCCTCGGGGTTGAGGACGGACCGGCGGCTTCGCTCAGGCGGAGCCGCCGTTCGTCTGTCCGGGGCCCGGCGCTCAGTTTGCCCGGGGCCCGGCGCTCAGTTTGCCCGGGGCCCCGCTCAGTCTGCCCGGGGCCCCGCTCAGTCTGTCCGGTGCCCGCTCAGCCGGCGACGCCGACCGGGCAGGCGATGCCGGTGCCGCCGAGTCCGCAGTAGCCGCCGGGGTTCTTGGCGAGGTACTGCTGGTGGTAGCTCTCGGCGTAGTAGAACGGGTGAGCGTCGTCCGCCTCGGCGAGCTCGGTGGTGATCGTCCCGTGCCCGGCCGCCGCGAGCATCTGCTGGTAGGCGTCGAGCGAGGCCGCGGCCGCTGCTCGCTGCTCCTCGCCGTGCCACATGATCAGCGACCGGTACTGGGTGCCCATGTCGTTTCCCTGGCGCATGCCCTGGGTCGGGTCGTGTCCCTCCCAGAACAGCCGCAGCATCTCCTGGTAGCTGGTGTTGGCGGCATCGAACGCGACGAGCACGGCCTCGGCGTGCCCGGTGCGCCCGCTGCAAACCTCCTCGTAGGTGGGGTTGGGGGTCAAGCCAGCGGCGTAGCCGACCGCGGTGGTGTACACGCCGGGCGCTTCCCAGAAGATCCGCTCGGCCCCCCAGAAGCAGCCCATGCCGAAGATCGCGGTGTGCACGCCGTCGGGGAAGGGCCCCTTCAGCGGCGTGCCGAGCACGTAGTGGCGCTCGGGGACGGGCATCTCCTGCGCGCGCCCGGGCAGCGCGCTCGCCGGGTCGAGAGTCGCGGTCTTGTCGTTGCCGAAGAGCAGTCGCATAGCTGCAGGCTAGCGGACGCTCACGCCCCGGCTGGCTCGAGCGCGAACACTGCGATCTCGCGCGCGACGTTCGCGTCGTAGTCGTCAAATCCGCGGTACAGCTCGTTCATCGTGCGCCATACCCGGGCGCGTTCATCGCCCTCGAGCACGCGCGCGCGCACCTGCCGGCGCTCGCCGGCGATCTCGACCTCGGCGTCCGGGTTGGCCTTGAGGTTGTAGGACCACCCGGGCGCGTTGCGGTTGCCGCCGTTGGAGCTGATCACGATCAGGCGCTCGCCGTCGCTGCCGTACACGACGGGCGCGGTCCGCGGCTGTCCGGAATGCCTGCCCGTGGTTGTCAACAGCATCACGGGCGCCCGCCCGACCTTGTTCATCAGCCGCCCGCGCGTGATCCGGTAGACCGGCACGTTGAGCCTGCCGAGCGCCCGCAGCGTCCTGGCCGGCAAAAGGATCGAAAGGCGCGCGTAGGCGTGGTCGCTGATCATGCTGCTCAGTATTCCAGCGTCAGCCTTGCGCCGGCGTCCTCCTGCATCCGGCGGCCGCTTGCGCGGCGGCGCTGGTGCGCATATGCGATCGTACGCGCAAGTGGCGATCGTACGCATCAGCAGGCCCCTCGGGCGCGAGCTGCAGCGGGTGTTCCCGTCGCGACCGTTCAACGTGCGCTTCTGGGACGGCGGCGCGGTGGCGGCGACGATCGAGCCGGCGCCGACGTTCTTCGTGCGCCGCCCGGAGGCGCTCGCGCACATCCTGTCGGCGCCGAGCACGCTCGGCCTCGGGCGCGCGTACGTCGACGGCTCGTTGGTCGTCGACGACCTCGATCGCGCGCTGGCGGTAGTCGACGAGTTCGAGCCGCCGCCGCTGAGCCTCGCCGACCGCGCGCGCCTGGCCGCGGCGGCCGCCGCGGCGGCGCTGCCGGGCGGGCTGCCGCAGCGTCCCCGGATCGAGCTGCTGCTGCGCGGGCGTCTGCACAGCGCCGAGCGCGACGCGCAGGCGGTGCGCTACCACTACGACGTCGGCAACGAGTTCTTTGCGCTGTTCCTCGACGATTCGATGACGTACAGCTGCGGGGTCTTCTCGAAAGGCGCGCAGACGCTCGAGCAGGCGCAGCGCACCAAACTGGAGCTGGTCGCGGGCAAGCTCGACCTGCAGCCGGGCATGCGCGTACTGGACGTCGGCTGTGGCTGGGGCAGCTTCGCGATCCACGCCGCCCGCGAGCACGGCGCCCGGGTGCTCGGCATCACGCTGTCCGAGCCGCAGGCCGAGCGCGCGCGCGAGCGCGTCGCGGACGCCGGGATGAGCGAGCAGGTGGAGATCCGCGTGCAGGACTACCGTCAGCTGCCGGCGGGCTCATTCGACGCGATCGCGAGCATCGGCATGTCCGAGCACGTCGGGGAGAACCAGATCGACGTGTACGCGCGCACGCTGTTCTCACTGCTGCGCCCGGACGGCAAACTGCTCAATCACGCGATCGCGCAGCTGGACCCGCAGGCGACCCCCCTCGAGGACCTGTTCTCGACCCGCTACGTGTTCCCCGACGGCGAGCCGTTGCCGCTCTCGCGCGTGCAGCTCGCGCTCGAGCGCGCCGGCTTTTGGACAGGGCACGTGGAGGGCTTCCGCGAGGACTACGCGATGACCTTGCGCCACTGGGCGCAGCGCCTGGACGAGCACCTCGAGCAGGCACAGGCGCTCGCGGGCGCCGAGCGCACGCGCGTGTGGCGTCTGTATCTGCGCTCCGCCGGGCGCGGCTTCGAAGCGGGCGACCTGGCGGTCTATCAGGTGCGCGCGCGCCGTCCCAGCGCCGCCTAGCGCGAGGGCCGGCGCGCCGGCCGTGTGCATGCGCACTGGGCGCGCGTCGCCCGCCGCGACGGCCGCGGGCAGGCCAGCGTGCGCGCGTGCGCGGGGGCCCGTCGCGGGCTAGAATGGCCGCAGTTCGCGGATGTAGCTCAGTTGGCTAGAGCGTCGCCTTGCCATGGCGAAGGTCGAGGGTTCGAATCCCTTCATCCGCTCTTTTTGGCGACCGCGAGCAAGCGCGGTGCGGGCAGCGGCGAGGCGGCGGTCGCGGCGGCGAGCGCGGGGGCGCCGCGCTGTGCGGCTGGGGTGTCTGCGGCGGGCGGCTGTGCCGCCGCGGTCGGCTGTGCGGCGGGCGTGAGCGGCGGCTCGCCCGTGCGCCAGCTCTGCAGGAACGCCTCGGCGGCGTGCGCTTCCAGCGGGCGTGCGAACAGGTAGCCCTGGCCGGCGTCGCACAGCTCCTCCTGCAACAGCGACAGCTGGGGCTCGCGCTCGATGCCCTCGGCGAGCGTCTCGATCGCCAGCGCCTTGCCGAGCTTGACGAGCGTGCGCAGCAACGTCTCGGCTTCGGAGCTCTCGCTCATCTGGGAGATGAACGAGCGGTCGATCTTCAGCGAGTCGACGGGGAAGCGCTGCAGGTGCGAGAGCGAGGAGTAGCCGGTGCCGAAGTCGTCGACCGCGATGCGCACGCCCAGGTCCTTGATCGCGCGCAGCCGGCGCGCGGTTTGGTCGGGGTTGCGCATGAGCGTCGTCTCGGTGATCTCGAGGGTCAGCGCGTGCGCTTGAAGGCCGTTGCGCTCGAGCGCGTTTCGCACGTCGGCGATGAACTCGTCGGTCTCCAGCTGGCGCGGAGAGACGTTGACCGCGACGCCCAGCTCGTGGCCGCACGCGCGCCAGCGCGCGCCCTGGCGGCAGGCCTCCTGGAGCACCCACCTGCCGACGTCGACTATCAGGCCGGTCTCCTCGAGCAGTGGGATGAAGTCGTTGGGCGCGACCACGCCGCGCGTGTCGCTGCGCCAGCGGATCAGCGCCTCGACGCCCGTGGGGACCATCCGCAGCAGGTCGAACGTCGGCTGGTAGACCAGGAAGAACTGATCGTGCGAGAGCGCGCCGCGCAGGTTCATCTCCAGTTTCATGCGGCTCTGCAAGACGTCCTGCATGCCCGACTCGAACACCACCAGGCGGTTCTTGCCGTCGTGCTTCGCGCGATGCATCGCGATGTCCGCGTCGCGCAGCAGGTCCTCGACCGTTGCGTGCTCGCCGATCGCCACGCCGATGCTCGCGCTCACCGTCAGCCCGGTGTGGTCGTGCTCGTCGAGCATGAACGGCGCCTTCAGCGCGTCTTTCAGGCGCCCGGCGACCAGTTCGGCGTCTGCCTTCGTGCACAGATCCTCGGCGAGCACCGCGAACAGGTCGCCGCCGAGGCGCGCGAGCCCGTCGATGTCGCGCACCGCCTCGTCGAGCCGCGCGGCGATCGCGCGCAGCAGCTCGTCGCCGAGCGAGTGGCCGAGCGTGTCGTTGATGCTCGTGAAGTTGTCCATGTCGATCACGAGCGCCGCGACCGGCGCTTGGCGCCTGCGCGCGCGGCCGAGCATCTGCGTGCCGCGGTCGAGGATCAGGGTGCGGTTGGGCAGCCCGGTGAGCCGGTCGTGGGTGGCGATGAACGTGAGCTCCTCGTCGCGGCGCACGAGCTCCCGCTCGATGCGCTCGCGCTCGCGCTCGAAGGCCTCGCAGATGCGCACGAGGGTCACGTCGAGCACCCGCTGGGTCATCGCCGTCGCCTGTGCGAGCGCCGCCTCGCACACGCCCAGCTCGGCCGCGCTCGCGCGCAGGGTGTCGATCACCGCGTCGCGCCAGCGCAGGCAGCGCTTGGTCACCTCGTTCAGCGGCGCCGCGCTCTGGGCGGCGAGCTGGCCGTAGGTGTCCCACGCGTGGCGTCCCGTCTGACGCCCGTCCTGCGGGTTGCCGCCCGCCATCCATCTCGCGAGCGCGATCGTCGAGCGCCTGCCGATACGCTCGAAGCTGTGGATCACCGCCGGGTCAAGGCTCGCGCGCGAGCCGCGGCCGCTCTTCGGCCCGCGCGCTGCCGTCAGGGCGAGCACCTGATCGACGCGCGCCTCGAGCTCCTCGCCCAGGCGGCGGACTTCCTGCTCCGGCTGCTCGCTCGCAGACGGCGCTTCGCGCGGTGAGCGCATCAGCGCTCCCAGGCTGTGAGCTCACCCGTCATCTCAGCCTTTGCGGTCGGCAAAGCCAGGCCCATTCTTGAGCATCCGCTCACCAGATAGACCGATTTTGCGGGGGCTTTACGGCAACGCTTGGCGCGGCACGTAGCGTCCGCCGTCGCCGCGCACGAGCAGCCCCATCAGCTCGAGCTCGCTCAGCTCGCTAAGCAGCTCCCACGAGTCCTCGCGCGAGCGCGCGAGCATGTCCGGGGTGTCCGCCCCCGCGCCCACGCGTTCGAGCGTCTCGCGCAGGTCCGCTCGCAGGTCCGCCCGCACGCGCGCGTCGGGCTCGCCGTCGCCGGGCGCCGCCGCGGATGCGTCCGGGGGATACGCGAGCTCGAGCACGTCGCGCGCGCCCCGAACGAGGCTCGCGCCGCCCGCCAGCAGGGCGTGCGGGCCGCGCGAGAGGGGAGATGTGACACGACCGGGGATCGCCGCGAGCGCGCGCCCGAGCGCCCGCGCGTGACGCGCCGCCGCCAGCTCGCCCGGGCTGTCGCCCGCCTCCACGAGCACCGTCACCTGCGCGAGCTCGACGACGATCCGCTCGCTCGCGAGCTGCCCCCAGCGTCGTCCGTTGCAGTCCGGCGGGAGCTCCGAGACGGCGCAGCCCGCCCGCAGCACGCGCTCGTACAGCGAGCGCCCGCGCGCAGGACAGGACGCCCGCAGGCCGCCCGCCATCACCGCCACGCTCGCGCCGCCGGCTTCCACGGCGCCCGCGTGCGCCGCCGCCGCGATCCCGTCGCGCAGGCCAGCGACCACGCTCAGCCCGCTCGCACACAGCCCGCGCGCGAGGCTGCGCGCGGTCTCGATCCCATAGTCGCTCGGCGCGCCACTGCCGAGGATCGCGACCGCCGGGGCGCGCGTCAGCTCCTCGAGGCGCCGCACGCCGCCCGCGACCTCGAGCATCCGCGGCGCCGCCTGCCCGGCGAGCGCGCGCGGGTAGCCGGGGCGGTGGCGGCAGGTGCTCTGCACGCTCGCGCCGCGCCCGGCCTCGCCCTCCTCGCCCGTCTCGGATCCTCGCCGCAGGGGGAACTGCGCGTAGCTCGCCCTCAGCGAGTCTGCCCGCCTGCCCGCGAGCGCCGCCAGCAGCTGCCCGTCCTCGAGCGCCAGCAGCTCGAGCAGTCGCGCGGGGTCGCGCGCGCAGCGCTCGAGCACGCCGCTCAGCTGCGCGAGCAGCCAGCTGCGGCGCGCGCACTCCGGGCACGCGCTCGCAGCCGGGCGCGTGCCGGCGGGCTCGCCGGCGCTCGCCTCGGCGAGCGCCGCGTGGGCGCTGCCCGCGCTCGCGATCCCCTCGCTCATGCCGCGCGGTTGCTCGCGAGCACCACGTCCGGGCGCAGCGCGAGCGCCGCGCCCACGTCGCTCGCGCGCACGCGCTCGCTCGCGCGCAGGTCCGCGATCGTGCGCGCGACGCGCAGCACGCGGTGCTCGCCCCGCCCGCTCAACAGCCCGCCCGCGCACGCGCCGCGCAGCAGCCGCTCGCCGTGCTCGTCCAGGCGCGCGTGGCGGGAGAGCATGCGCACGTCCATGTGCGCGTTCACGCTCACCCCCTCGTCGCGCAGGCGCGCCGCCTGGCGCTCGCGCGCGAGCGCCACCTGCTCGCGTGCCCGCGCCGAGCTCATCCGCGCCCCCGCGCCTGACCCGAGCGCGCGCTCGCGCCCGAGGCTCGCGAGCAGGTCGATGCGGTCGAGCAGCGGCCCGCTCAGGCGCCGGCGGTGGCGCGCGAGGTCCGCTTCGCTGCAGCGGCAGCTCTCGCCCGCGCCCGCATACCCGCACGGGCACGGGTTGGTAGCTGCGAGCAGCATGAAGCGCGCGGGGTACACCGCGGCGAGGCTTGCCCGCGCGATCGCCACGCGCCCCTCCTCCAGCGGCTGGCGCAGCGCCTCGAGCGCCGCGCGCGAGAACTCCGACAGCTCATCCAGGAACAGCACGCCGTTGTGCGCGAGCACCACCTCGCCGACGCGCGCGCGGCTCGCGCCGCCCACCAGCCCCGCCGCGGTGACCGAATGGTGCGGCGCGCGAAACGGCCGCTGGCGCATCAGCGAGCGCACCCGCTCGCCGCTCGCGCTGTGGATCCGCGCGACCTCCAGCGCCTGCGCCGCGCTCAGCGGCGGCAGGATCGAGCAGATCCGCTGCGCGAGCATCGTCTTGCCGGTCCCCGGCGGGCCGCTGAAGAGCGCGTTGTGGGCGCCGGCGGCGGCGATCACGAGCGTGCGCACCGCATGGCGCTGGCCGCGCACGTCGCTCAGATCCAGGCCGGCCGGAGCGGTGGAGAGGGCCGCCTGCGCGTGCGCCGCGCCCGCGTCCGGCTCGAGCGGGTCGGCGGGCGCGTCCCCGGCGCCGCCTTCGAGCACGCGCGCGGCGCTGCGCAGGTGCGCGACGGGCGCCACCCGCAGGCCCTCGACCAGCAGCGCCTCGCGCGCGCCCGCCGGCGCGAGCGCGAGCGCGCCCATCCCCGCCCGACCGCTCGCCTGCGCGATCGCCAGCGCGCCGCGCGAGGCGCGGACCGTGCCGTCGAGCGCGAGCTCGCCGAACAGCGCGGTGCTCGCCAGGCGCTCGTGCGGCAGCTGGCCGCTGGCCGCCAGCAGCGCGCACGCGAGCGCCAGGTCCAGACCGGGGCCCGCCTTGGGCACGTCGCCGGGGGCGAGGTTCGCGGTGATCCGCTGCGCGGGAAAGCTGTAGCCCGAGTTGCGGATCGCGGCGCCGATCCGCTCGCGCGCCTCGCGCACGGCCGCGTCCGCGAGCCCCACGATCGCAAATCCGGGCAGCCCCGCCCGTACGTCGACCTCGACGCTCACGTGGCGCGTGAGCAGGCCGTCGATCGTGAACGTGTGCGCTCGCGCGAGCATCGCCGCGTCTCCTCTCGTGTCTTTCTTCTTCGGGCAAGACCGTGCCGCATGCGGCACGGTCCCGGCCGCACATGTGCGGCCGGCCGGTCGGCACATGTGCCGACCGGAGCGATCAGGATGTGAGAGGAAGGCTAGGCCGCGCCTGGGATGGGACGCTCGCGCGCGCTCCCGCTCGAGGCCTTGCGCCTACAGGCCGTCGGGGTGGCGTTCGACGAACTCGCCGCCGTCGTCGCCCGGCGAGTCAGACCAGCGCGAGCCGTCTTCCGCGAGCGCGACCGTGTCGAAGCGTTTGCCCTCGATCACCATGTACGCGTGTTCGGCGTTCGCGTAGATCGTGATGAAGCGCCCGGGGCCGGGTTCGCCGTATGACTCCAGTTCGGTCGAGTCCTCCGGCGAGCTCAACAGGCCGCCGCCGTGCAGCGCGTAGGACACCGAGCCCGAGCAGTCATAGCCGTAGGACTCGAACGAGCCGTGCCCGCCGCCGTACACGTACGGGCGGGTCGCGATTTCATCGGCCGCCTCGATCACGCGCGCGACGATGCTTTCCGCTTCCACGCCGCCGGCGCCCGCGCCGCCGGTCGCGCCCGGTGTCGCTTCGCCCGCGCCGGGCGTCGCTTCGCCGGCGCCCTGCGCAGCCGGCGCGCTCACGAGCGCGGACGGCGGGGGGGTGAGCGTGGGCGCGTCCTGCACGCCGATCACCGCCCACGTCTGCGGCCCCACGACGCCGTCCACAGCCAGGCCGTGACGCGCCTGCAGGCGGCGGACCGCCGCCTCGGTTTCGGGGCCGAATTCACCGTCGACCGGCAGGTGCAGCGCGGCCTGCAGCCACTCGATCGCGCTGGTCGTGCTCGGCGGCGCGGGCACGGGCGCGCCGCTCGTGCCGCCGCTGCCCGGCGTCAGACCCGCGTCGCTGCTCACCGCCGCCGGTTCCTGCCGGGGGGCGGGCGGCTTGGACAGCGCCGAGGGCGCCGGCGCCAGCGTCGGCTCGCCGCTCACGCCGATCGCGCCCCACGTCTGCGGCCCGACGACGCCGTCGACAGTCAGGCCGTTGCGGGCCTGCAGGCGGCGGACCGCCGCCTCGGTTTCGGGGCCGAATTCGCCGTCGACGGGCAGGTGCAGCGCGGCCTGCAGCTGCTCGACCGCGCGCGTCGTGCTGTTCGTCTGCGGGGCGCCTTCCGCGACGGCCTTCGCCGCCGCCGGGGGCGTCAGCGTTTCCCGCCCGTGGACGCCGATCGCCGCCCACGTCTGCGGCCCGACGACACCGTCGGCGGCCAGGCCGTTGCGCGCCTGCAGGCGGCGGACCGCCGCCTCGGTTTCCGGGCCGAAGTCGCCGTCGACGGGCAGGTGCAGCGCGGCCTGCAGCTGCTCGACCGCTTCCACGTGCAGCGCTTCGGCGGAGGTCCCGCCGGAGCCCGCCTGCAGCGTGCCCGCGGCGCTGCCGCCGGTCGCGTCCGCGGCGGTCTCGCTCGCGCCGGCGGCCGCGCTCGTGGCGCCGGCGCCCGTGGCGCCGGCGCTCGCGCCCTGCGCGCTCGTGGCGGTCGCGCTCGAGCCGCCGGACGCTTCTTCTTCGCGTTCGCTTTCGCCCGGGACCGGGGCCTTGAAGTCGCTCATGATCGCCTTGCGCGCCACCTCGCCGCGCAGCGCCGCGTTCGTCAGCGGCCCGACGATGCCGTCCACCGCCAGGCCCTTGCTCGCCTGGAAGCGGCGCACCGCGGCTTCGGTTTCGGGGCCGAAGATGCCGTCGACTTTGACGCCGCCGAGCGCCTGTTGGAGCAGCTTGACCTGGCGGCCTTCGCTGCCATAGCTGAGCGTGATCGTGTGCTCGGTCGTCGTCGGCGGCTCCGGGCCGGCGGCGGCGCTCGCGGCCACCGAGCCGCCGGACAGCACCGCGACGCTCGGGCCGACCGACAACGCGACAAGCGCGCCCAGCGAGGCGCGCTTGGCGCGCGAGCTCGCCGGCACGAAACGTAGCTGGGAGGCGCGCCTGCGCGCTCGCGAGCGCCCGAGCGAGAGCTGCCACGGCTCGAGCTCGGCGAGGTCGCGCACGCGGCGGGCGCCGCGCGCGTCGAGCAGCGTCGTCAGCTGCGCGGAAGGGCTCGAGTGGCCGCCCGCGCGGCTCGCGCGGCCATTGCGCGCACGCCCGTTGCGCGCGCGCTCGCGGCGCGCGAGCGAGCGTTCGAGAGAGGCATTCCAGTGGTCCACGACAGCAAGATCACGCGGGGAACCCGGCATCCGAGGCGTCCTTTCATTCTCCGTTGCATGGCGCCTACGGGGTTAGCTGACGGGCTCGCGTAAACGTCTACGCTACGCCACACTCGGTGGCGATTCGCCCCAGCAGCCTCGGGGACTGCATTGGGTCCCCCGCTCCCCGACCCCCTGGGGGGACGAGGACTCGGCACGAACGGCGGGCAAACTAACAGATCCGCCTGCAATTTGCATTACAGCGGAAGGACTGCAAGCGCGCTTGCCGACGGACGCCGTCCCGGCGGCGGCGCAAGCCGCGCCCGAAAGCCCGGCGAAAAGCGCTCCGCGCGCGGGCGCGCGCTGCTAACTTCGCGTGCGGATGCGCAAGCACGGGCCCGCAGAAATCGCCCACGACGTGCCGCTGCCCGGCGCGCGCTGAGCGCCGCCGCGATGGACGCCCGGCGGATGCGAGTGCTCGGGGCGGCGCTGCTCGCGTGCGCCGCGCTCGCCGCGCTCGCCGTCTTCGGCCTGGCCTCCAGCGGCTCCTCCGCGGGCGCGCGCCTCGCGCCGGCGCTCCCGCGCGAACGCCTGAGCGGGCCGCCGGCGACGCTCGCGAGCCTGCTCGCCGGCGCCCGCGGGCGCCCCGCGCTGGTCGTCTTCTGGGCGAGCTGGTGCGGTCCGTGCAAGCAGGAGGCGCCCGCGTTCGAGCGCTTCTACCGCAGCGCCGCCGGCGCCGGGCGGCTGGTGGGCGTCGACTGGAGCGACCCGGACACGGGCGAAGCGCGCGCGTTCATCCGTCGCTACCGCTGGACGTTCCCGGTCCTGCGCGACCCCGAAGGGACCGTCGGCGACGAGTACGGCCTGGACGGGCTGCCGAACACGTTCGTGATCGACGCGCACGGACGCATCCGGCGCGTGCTGCGCGGCCCGCAGAGCACCGCGTCGCTGCGCAGCGCGCTCGCCGCGGTGGAACGCTGAGGCGGTGGCCGGTTGGGATCAGGTGCGCCGCCTCGCGCTCGCGCTGCCCGAGTCGAGCGAGCGCTCCGCGCGCGGCAGCGCACAATGGCGCGTGCGCGAGAAGCTGTTCGTGTGGGAGCGCCCGCTGCGCCCCAGGGAAGCGCAGGAGCTCAGCGGCGGTGCCCCGCACGGCCCGATCCTGGCCGCCCGCGTGGAGCACCTCGGCGCCAAGCAGGCGCTGGTCGCCGACGCCTGCGGGCTGTACTTCACCACGTCGCACTTCGACGGCTACCCGGCCGTGCTCGTGCGCCTGGATCAGATCGGCGCGCGGGAGCTGCGCGAGCTGATCATCGAAGCCTGGCTGTGCCGTGCGCCCAGGCGCCTCGCACGGCAGTACATCGAGGACCACCCGCCCGCCTGAGCGCCCGCGCGATCGCCCACGCGCCGAGCGCGGCGCCGGCGGCGAGCGGCGCGAACGCCGGATAGCCGTAGCGCGCGTCATAGCTGTTGCCGGCCGCCGCGAGCGCCACCGAGCAGAGGGCCGTGAGCGTGAACAGCAGGCAGGCGGCGCGCGTGCGCGCGCGCAGCAGCGGCGCGCCTGCGAGCGCCGCTATCAGCATCGCCACGAGCAACGCCCCCTGGATCCGCGTGTTGCGCTCGTAGAAGTCCAGCGGCGCGGTCGCGCTCGCAGAGCCGAGGTATCCGCGAGCATCGGGGTAGTAGGCCGACAGCGACGGCTCGATCGAGCGCACGCCCTTGGCTTCGAGCAGCGCTTCGCGGATGCTCTGCGGTGTATAGCCTTCGCCGGCGCGCGGGTCGATGTAAAAGCCGAGCGAGCGCGCGATCGCGCCTACGTACGCCAGCGGCTGCTGCGCGATCGCGGCGAGGCTGAAGCGCTCGAGCGCCGTGTTCGCCCGGGCAGGGGCGCGCGCGGGGCCGCCGAAGCGCCTGACCGCGGGCGCCGTGCTCGCGTACTGGTAGTAGCTCTCGGACTGGCGCTGCGCGGGCGGTTCGCTCGGGCACAGAAAGCGGGTGCCCGCCGGTGCGCGCAGGTGCGAGCAGTTCACGAACGTGGCCACGCGCCCGTACAGGTTCCACGCGTCCTGGCGCTCGTATCCCGAGTAGCCGGACACGAGCCCCTGCACGGGCACGTAACCGAGGATCAGCGCGAGCGCGGCGACGAACGCGGCCGTCGCGGGCGCCCGGCGACGCGCGCCACGGCCGGCGAGCGCCAGCACGCAGGGGACGAGCGCGGCGCTCGAGAGCCCGACGGTCTTCACCCAGAACGAGGCGCCGATCGCAAGGCCCGCGAGCACTGCCCAGCGTACGCCGTGCTCGCCAAGTGCCCTGACCGTCGCGTACAGGCCGAGCGCCTGCAGGAACGCGAACAGCGGGTCACCGAGGAGCGAGTGCTCGAGCAGCAGGCCCGTGCCGCCGAAGAACGCGACCGCCGCCGGGAACAGCCCCAGCCACGCGGGCGCGCCACTGTGCCGGAGCGCCCCGAAGAGCAGCACGCCGGTGGCCACTCCGAGGGCGTGCTGGATCAGGATCGTGAAAGACAGGCTGTCGCTGAGCGCGTGCAGCAGTGACAGGAAGATCGGGTAGCCGGCGGGTTTCTGCACGTCGTGAAAGACGCCCAGCATCGCCGCCGTGACGTACTCGTGGGAGTCTCCGAAACCGACGAACGCCGGGCCGTAGTCGAGCATCAGCCATACGCGCAGGGCGATCGCCCCCGCGAGCAGCACCGCCAGCGAGGCGGCCGTCACGCGGGCACCGCCGTGGAGCGCGCGCACGCGCGCGAGCGCGCGTCTGGGGGAGGGGACCCACACCGGGGAGCAGGCGCGCGCGTAGGAGGGGCTGCCGGACGTGTGCGCTGTCAACGCGCATACGCTATCCGCGAGGTGTGTGCGCGACGCGACGCAGTGCGCCTGCCGCGTGCGATCGCTGCGGTTCTGGCGCAGTGCAGTTGCGGTGGCGATGAGTTCTGCGACCGGCGCCAGTCACTTTCATCAAGCGCAAACACGAGAAAGGAAGCGAGCAGATGAGCGATCGAGAGCCGGCCGAGAGCACGAACCTCGACCGTTACGGCTGCGCCGCGCTGCCGTGGAGTCGACCGCACGACCTGCTCGCCGCCGGCCCGCTGGGTCCGGGGACGACGTTCTTCCTCGGCACCTGCGGAGCGGACGGGCGCCCGCACGCGGCCGGGGTGGGCGCGGTGTGGTTCGACGGCGATATGTACTTCACCAGCGGCCCGCACGCGCGCAAGGCGCGCAACCTCGCGGCAAACCCGGCGGGCACGCTGTCGGTCAGGCTCGAGGGCATCGACCTCGTGCTCGAGGGCGAGGCGGCGAGGGTGGGCGAGGCGCAGACGCTCGAGCGCGTCGCGGCGCTCTACCGCCAAGCCGGCTGGCCGGCGACCGTGCAGGACGATGCGTTCACCGCTCCGTACAGCGCGCCGAGCGCAGGGCCGCCTCCGTGGCACCTGTACCGCTTGCGCTTCCACACCGCCTTCGGGGTCGCGACCGTCGAGCCGCACGGCGCGACACGGTGGCGCTTCTAGTCGAGCCGCGTCGGCAGGCCGAAGCGCTCGAACACGTCGGCGACCTTCGCGGGATCGAGCGGCTCGTCGGGGTAGCGCATGAACAGCTCGCGCTCGCGCTGCTCGGCCGAGCGCGCGATGAACGCGGTGACGTCGCTGACGAGCGTGCCGCGCAGGCTGAGGACGTTGAGCGCGAACGCGCGGTAGCGCTGCTCCTGCGCGTTCCACGCATAGAAGCCGAGCGCCGGCTGGCCGTTGGCGCTCGCGCGCACCGTCCGCCAGCGCCAGTCGCCGGACAGCGGCGCGCCGCGAGCCCACGCGGCGATCGCCTGCTTGCCTCGGTACCAGCTGGCGAGGGGCGGCATCGCGAAGCTGGCGTCCTCGGTGAGCATCGCGACGAACGCGTCCAGGTCGTTGCGCTCCCACGCGTCGACGTAGCGGTCGACGAGCTCGCGCAGCGGGTCCGCGCCGAGGGCGCGCAACGTCGCCTGCTGGCTCTGCTCGCCCACCCGCTGCTCGACGCCCGCGCGTGCGCGCTGCAGGGCGCTGTTGACCGACGCGACGGTCGTGTCCAGGCAGCCGGCGACCTCCTTGGCGGAGAAGCCGAGCACCTCGCGCAGGATCAGCACCGCGCGCTGGGTGCCAGGCAGGTGCTGGAGCGCGGCGATGAACGCGAGCTCCACGCTCTCGCGCCGTTCATAGCTCGCCTCCGGGGCCGCGAAGCCGTCCTCGATGCCGAGGACCTGATCGGGGTAGGGCTCGATCCACACCGACTCGACGACCGGCTCGCCGGGGCCGAGATGCGGGTCGGCGGGCGGGCCGTAGTCGATCGGCAGCACGCGTTTGGGCCGGCGCGCGATCTGGTCGAGGCAGGTGTTGGTCGCGATCGTGTAAAGCCACGAGCGCAACGAGCTGCGCCCCTCAAAGCGCGCGATCGCGCGCCAGGCGCGCAGCAGCGCGTCCTGGTGCGCGTCCTCGGCGTCGTGCACCGAGCCGAGCATGCGGTAGCAGTGCGCGTGCAGCTCGCGGCGATGGGGCTCGACGAGCCGGCCGAATGCGGCGTGCTCGCCCGTGCGGGCACGCTCGAGCAGGGCCAGATCGTGGGCGGGCTGGTGTGTCGTCGCTGCCGTCATCCGCTCAAAGGGTAGACGGCCCGTGAGCGCCGAACTCATCGCTGCGATTAGTTCGGGCGCGCGCGCCGGTCAAACAGTCAACAGATGAAGCAGGCCGTTTTCAACCGCCTCGTGCACCTGGAGCTGCACACCGGCGATCTGGCGGACGCGCGCGCGTTCTACTCCGAGCTGTGCGGTTGGCGCGCCCAGCGAATCGACACGCGCCACGGCTCGTATCTCGCGCTCGAGCTCGGCGAGCGGGTCGGCGGCGGAATCGTCGAGTGTCCGGCCCAGCGCGCGCTGTGGCTGCCGTACGTCGAGGTCGACGACATCGCCCAAGCGGTCGAGCGCGCGCGGCTGTTGGGCGCGGTCGTGCTGCTCGAGCCGCGCGAGGGCCCGGCCGGCTGGCGCAGCGTGGTGGCCACACGTTCAAGCGGCGAGCTAGCGTTCTGGCAGTCCAAGCGCTGAGGCGTCGATCGCTGCCCGCCCGATGAGTTTCCCTGCGCCCGGCGGTCCTTAGCTCGAGAACCCACGAACACAGGAGGACACGTTGAGCGACACCAGCACAGCGACCCGCATCACCCAGCTCGGGACAGTGATCGTCCCCGTCACAGACCAGGACCGCGCGATCGACTTCTACGTCGAGAAGCTCGGCTTCGAGAAGCGTTCGGACACGCCGTTTGGCGATGGCAACCGCTGGGTCGAAGTCGCCCCGCCGGGCGCGGCGACGACGCTCGCGCTGTGTCCGCCGCGCGAGGGCGAACCCGTCGGCGTCCAGACTCGCACCGCGTTCAGCACGCGGGACGCCGACGCCGACCACGCCGCCCTGAAGGCGCACGGGGTCGACGTCGACGAGAGCGTCATGCGCATGGGTGATCCGGTGCCGCCGATGTTCTTCTTCCGCGACCAGGATGGCAACTCGCTCCTGATCGTCGAGCAGGGCTGAGCGGCGGAACGCGCGCCGCCGCGGCCGGCCACGGTCGCGGCGGCTCGCCTTTATATCGAGCCGGCCCGGCGGCGCCGGAGAGCACGCGCAGCGTACGCGAGCCGCATCCCCGAGATCCACGTCGCTCGCGCTTTGCGAGCGACTGAGCGATGAGTTTCGAGCGAGCCCGGGGTCCTAAACATCGAGCGATGCGCTCATCGGCGCGTCGACCGAGCCCACGACTTGGAGGAGACCATGAGCCCCCAGATCCAACGCATGATCGCCGAGCAGCGCATCTCGGACCTACGAACGACAGCCGCCCGGGCGCGCGTGGCACCAGAGCCGCGAGAGACGGTTGCGCCCAGGGATCGCCCGTCGCGAGCGCTTCGCCTCGCGCTGCGGCTTCGCGGCGCATCCGGCTGCCGTCGGGGCTTGCGCGAGAGTCGCGTGCGCGCTTGAGGCGCCGGGCGTGTCCATGCGCGAGGACGAGACCGCGTACGCAGCGACATTACCGACGGGCTTCGCGTGGACGGCACGCCGTCAGTCGCCTCTACAGCTCGGTGACCAATCGGCGTGCGGCGGGCTCGATACGCTACTCGGGCATCCTGGCGACGTGGCGGAGTGGCTACGCAGCGGCCTGCAAAGCCGTCTACACCGGTTCGATTCCGGTCGTCGCCTCTCTCTCCGGATTACGCAGTGCTTCGGTTTTCGTTATCGAGTTTTTGCGGATGCGTTAGGGCCGCTTGTGGACATTGTTAGGCCGGGCACAGCGAGCGCACGCACGATGGAGGCCCCAAACCGACCGGAGGTCTCCCGTGAAACGCGTACTCATACCCATAGTCGTGGCGGCGCTCGTCGGCGGCGGCGTGGCTAGCGCGGCGATGCTCCTCGTCGGAGTCGGCGCGAAGAGCTCGGCATCGCGCTCGCCGACACCCGCGACGTCCACTTCCAGCGACGGCAGCTCGAGCGCCAGCAGGCGCGATGTGGCCTCGACCACCCCATCGGCGACGCAGGTCTACGAACGCGACTCAAAGGGAGTCGTGGCGATCAAGGCCGTCAGCGCAGAAGGCGAGGACGAGGGCACAGGCATCGTGCTGAACGAACACGGCCTGATTCTCACCAACGACCACGTGATCAAGGGCGCGACGAGCATTACCGTCGACGCGAGCGGATCCTCGAAGCAGACGCGCAGCGCGAGCGTCGTGGGCGAAGAAGCCAACGAGGACCTGGCCCTGATCAAGGTCAACCCGTCGGGTCTCGGCCTGAAGGCGCTGACGGTCGCGAGCTCGAGCTCCGTCCAGGTCGGCGACGCCGTGTACGCGATCGGCAATCCCTACGGTCTCGAAGAGACTCTCACGCGCGGCATCGTCTCGGCGCTCGGCCGCGAAATCGAGGCGCCGGACGGCGCCACGATCAAGGGTGCGATCCAGACCGACGCGGCCCTCAACCCCGGCAACTCGGGTGGGCCGCTGCTGGACGAAGAAGGCGAGGTCATCGGTGTGAACTCGCAGATCGCGTCCGACGCATCCACGGCCGACGGCGCACAGCCGGGCAACACGGGCGTCGGCTTCGCGATCGCATCGAACACGGTCGCCGAAGCGGTCAAGACGATCGAGTCCGGCGAGGGCGTGACGTACGCGTCCGCGATCAAAAGCCGACTCGAATCAGAAGGTGGCCGCGAGTTCTCCTACGGCCGTGGCTACGGCGAAAGCGAAGCCGGCGGCGCCGAATCGAGCCGCGAACGCGCCAGCGGATCCGGCACCGAAGGAGCGGTCGAAGCCGAACTGCCGGCAGTGATCGTCCGCTGAGCAGTCAACGAGAAGCCCGGACGCCGCGCAACGCCTTGCCTCCCGCCGCGGCGTCCGAGCTTCTCCGAGTCCGACTGCGTCTCCCGCGCGTCGCCGATCAGCCCTCGCCCGCGAGCGCGACGCTGAGAGCATGCCGATCGGGCGTTGATACGCTTTGGCGAGCACCCAGGGCGATTAGCTCAGCTGGGAGAGCGCCGCCTCGACAAGGCGGAGGTCACTGGTTCGAGCCCAGTATCGCCCACTGCAGAAAGGCCCCGCATTTGCGCATTTGCGGGGTTCTTTCGTAGGTGGGCAGGAGCGCAGGGGGCCTGAGAACGGCCATTTTCCCACATTCTTCCCACAAGCCGGAGACTCCGGTGCCGCAGGAGCAAAGCCAAGCGAACCGACGTCAAGTCGAATCGCTCTGCGCCCTGCTGGGGCGGGTGTCAAGGCCGCTTGAAAGTTGACCCTGTAGCGCCGGTTGAAAACTGACCCCCCTTGGGTTCGCCGGCTGCGCGTGGAGCGAGGCGCGTAGCGCCGAGCGGAGCGCGCTGCCGGCGGCGGTTTCGCGGTGTGGGGGTCATTTTGGGCGGGGCGGGCGAGGAAGGGAGCCGCTGTAGCGGCGTCTGCGGCCCTGCGGGGGATGCGCCCTTGTGTTTGCTCACGCCGTTTCGGGGGCTTGGCGCGCGGGGTGGGGTCCGAGGTCGCGGTCCTTGAGGCGGTAGCTGTCGCCCTTGAGCGAGAGGATTTCGGAGTGGTGCACGAGCCGGTCGACCATCGCGACGGCGACGGCGTCATCGCCAAAGATCTCGCCCCAGGCGGAGAACGGCTTGTTGGAGGTGACGATCAGGCTCGCGCGCTCGTAGCGGCGAGAGACGAGCATGAACATGAGGTTCGCGGCCTGCGGGTCGAACGGGATGTAGCCAACCTCGTCGCAGACGAGCAGCGGTACCCGTTCGAGTCGTTTGAGCTCGTCCTCGAGGCGGCCTTGGCGCTGGGAGTCGGCCAGCAGCGCTACCCACTCGGTGGCGGTGCGGAACAGCACACGCTGGCCGGCCAGGCACGCACGGATGGATAGCGCGATCGCGAGGTGCGTCTTGCCGGTGCCTGGGGGTCCGAGCAACACGACGTTCTCGCGGGCGTGCAGGAAGTCGAGCTGGCCGAGGTGCTCGATGACCTGCTTCTTGATCGAGCGCTGGAAGGTGAAGTCGAACTCCTCGAGCGTCTTTCTGGCGGGGAACCGTGCTGTGCGGATGCGGGCCTCCCCGCCGTGCGCATCACGGGCGCTGGTCTCGGTCGAGAGCAGCGCCTGGGCGAAGCGCTCATAGCTCCATTCCTCTTGGCGGGCGCGTTCGGCGAGCTTCGGCAGCGCTTTCGCGGCCGCCGGGGCCTTCATCGCCCGGAACAGGTGCTGGAGCTCTGAGGTAGCGCTCACGCGATCAGCTGGTCATAGACGGCGAGCGGGCGCTGCTCGACAACGACCTCGCGGCGCTCCTCGCGGCGCTCTTTCACCGACCGCGCGTGCTCGAGCGCGGTGATCGTGCGGTTCTTGGCCAAGCAGCGCTCATGCCGGCACGCGAGCTGCCCGCTGTCCAAGACGGTCGCGGTGAGCTCCTGTTGGCTGACGCGAACTTCCACACGCCTGCCGACGAGGCCGGGATCGAGGGAGTAGTCGTTGGTGTCGAACCGCAGATACGGGTCCGGCGGCACCCGCGCGACCCACCGCCGGTCGGTATCCGGCGGGCGCTGCGCCAGCGGGCGCATCACCTGGCGCTCCTCGGTGAGCCGGTCGACCGGGCGGGCGCGGATCGTGCGGTGCCCCCGGCCGTTGGCCTTCTCAAACCAGCAGTCGAGCTGCAACTGGAAGTCGAGATGGTTCGCAAACTGCCGGCCCGGCTCGAAGTTGCTCTCCAGATACTCCTGCAGCCGCTCGACGACCCCCTTCGCCTGCGGATCTTTGGCTTCGCAGAAGTACCAGTCGACCGGGAGCTGCCCGCAGAACGCCGCATAGGTCTCGGTCGGGCGCCCACCGCCGGCGTGCAGGCACCCCTCACGGTCCCACACCAAAAGCTCCGGCAGGCCGCCGAGGCTCCACAGGCAGCGGGCCATGCCCCACAGCACATCCGGCGCCTCCTTGCTGAAGATCAACGCGCCCGCCCCCGCGCGCGAGAACCCCATGCACGCGACCACCACCCACGCCCTGCGCAGCTGCCCATGCCCGACCGGCACCGGCGCCGAGGGCTCCCACAGATCCCACTGGCAGATCTCCCCCGGCCGATACACCGTCCGCTGAAACGTCCTGGGCGCCGCAAACAACGGGCGGACCTCCCGCAGATAGTCATCAACGATCGTCTTGCCCCCGGCGAAGCCCAGCGGCTCGATCAGCTCCCTGACCCGCACCCCCGGCAGCTTGGGATCCCGGCGCAGCAACTCGTGGATCTCCTCCTTGAACGGGTCAAGCTTCGATAGCGCCGCCGTCCGCTCATACCGCGGCGGGGACTGCGAGCGCAACGCCAGCCGCACCGTGTTCCTCGAAAGACCCGTCCGCCGCGCAAGCTCCTTGATCGAGACCCCACGAACGAAATGCTCCCGGCGCAGCTCTGCCCAACGCTCCACGTCCAGCACGACCCTTCTCCCGGTCTCGGTGACATGACCAGACCAGGCTCGACAGCCCCCCGGACGCCTCCGCCACCACCCGAGGGGGGTCAGTTTTCCACCGGCAGAGGGGGGTCAGTTTTCCACCGGCGCCGACA
>Ga0335075_10000661_pt1 | contig 59027 bp, 49 predicted proteins | sample Lox_Sample_24_FD_206723 | JGI IMG/M metagenome (GOLD analysis project Ga0335075, IMG submission 206723) | Soil microbial communities from Loxahatchee National Wildlife Refuge, Florida, United States - Lox_Sample_2.4 | ecosystem: Environmental > Terrestrial > Soil > Wetlands | place: USA...
AAATTCCCCTTCGCAGTCTCTTCCTCCAGATTCTTATTGGTCGCGGCGACCACGCGCACATCCACGCTGACGGGGTGAGTCGCGCCAACCGGAATAAAGCTCTGCTCGTCGAGGGCGCGCAGAACCCTGGCCTGGGTCTTCAGGCTCATGTCTCCTACTTCATCAAGGAAAAGCGTTCCTCCGTTCGCGCGCTCAAAGGTTCCGCGCTTTTCCGGCGGGCCTCCGGGGATAGCGCTGTTGCGATAGCCGAATAGCTCGCTCTCGATGAAGTCCTCGGGAATGGCCGCGCAATTCAGTTCGACAAACACGCGATCATTGCGCGGGCTCTCCGCGTGAATCGCGCGCGCGATCAGCTCCTTGCCGCATCCGGACTCGCCATAAATGAGGACGCGGCCGGTAGTAGGAGCCATAAGCTTGATCTGCTGGCGAATCGCTTTTGCCGGAACGCTGTCCCCGGTAACCGTCGCCTCATGCGCCAGTTGGCGCTTGTATTCGAGGTTTTCGTTGCGCAGCCGGCGCGCTTCGACGGCATTTTTCACCACAATCAGCGTGCGTTCCAGCAGCAGCGGCTTTTCAAGAAAATCGAATGCGCCGAGCTTCGTCGCCTTCACCGCCGTCTCAATCGTCGCGTGGCCTGAGATGACGATGACCTCAGGCCGATTCTCCGCCGCCAGTGAGCTCATATCATTCAGCACGTCCAATCCATCGCGGTCGGGCAGCCAGATGTCGAGCAGAAGCACATCGTAGGGCGCATCGCGCAGCAGCACCATCGCTTCAAGTCCGCTGGCGGTGCAGGTAACGGCGTAGCCCTCTTCGCGCAAAATGCCTTCGAGCGACTCGCGGATGTCTGCCTCGTCATCCACCACGAGGACGTGATTCATTGTGCCTGCTCCGTCGTCTGCAGGGTAGGCGCGTCGCCCGGCTTGTGGCCATTCTCCGCAAACGGAAGCTCAAGGATAAAGCGCGCGCCGGCGGGAGAATTGCTCTCCGCGCGAATCGCTCCGTGGTGCTCCTGAATAATCTTGGCGGCGATGGCGAGCCCGAGTCCGGTGCCGCGCTGCTTGGTGGAAACATAGGGCAGGAAGAGGCGCTCGCGCATTTCGTCGGTCAGGCCGTGGCCGGTGTCAGAGAGCACAAGCTCGGCCATCCCGTGATTTTCATTCATGCCTGTTTCGATGGAGAGAACGCGCAAAAGGCTGGATTCCATGGCCTCCGCCGCGTTGTCGATGAGGTTGGCGAGCGCGCGCTGCATGGCTTGCGGGTCGGCCATGACCAATGGAAGATCGCGCGCAAGGCGCTGCTCAATGCGTATGCCCTGGAGTCGGCCCTGGAAGAGCATCACCGCGCCTTCAACAATTGAGTTCAGGCTGGTAGGCTTGGGCCGCGCCGCAGGAAACTCGGCGAGCGCGGCGAATTGGTCGACCAGCTCGCGCATGGACTCCACCGAAGAGAGAATGACGTCAACGCAGCGCCGGATAATGCCGGGAGAGTCGGGGCGGCTGCGGTCCATGTGCCGCCGGATACGTTCAGCGGAGAGAGAGATGGGCGTAAGCGGATTCTTGATCTCGTGCGCGACGCGCTGTGCCACCTGCTTCCACGCCATCTGCCGCTGCGCGCGCAGAAATTCCGTGATGTCTTCGATCACCAGTATCGATCCGCGCCGGTTGTTGCCCAGGTCCAGCAGGGCCACGGTTGCCGTCAGATTCAGAGGACCAGCAGCGCTGGGCATCTCGAACTCCGCTGCGGCAAGGCCCATGCGCTGCGCGCGCCTCTCAAGGAATGCAAGCTCCGCGGCGATCTCCGGCGGAAAGACAGAGTCCAGCGGCACGCCGCTCAGCGTGCCGGTGCGGGACGTTCCCGTCAGACGAAGGAAGGCGCGATTGGCCTGCAGGATGCAGCGATCGGGATCGAGCGTGACCACACTGCTGGGGATGGTCTCAAGCACCGTCTCCAGCTCTTTGCGGCGCGCCTCGAGGCTGAGATTGGCAGCGGAGAGTTGCGCAGTGGAGCTTTCCGCCATCGCACGGCTCTCTTCAAGGTCGGCGGCCATGTGATTGAAGGAGCGGATAAGCTCCCCCAGCTCCTCGGTCGCGCTTACCGTGACGCGCGTGCCGTACCGCCCCCCGCCGATCTCATCCATGGCGTCGGCCAGGGCCTCCACCGGCCGCGTAATCTGCTTGGAAAGGTAGAGCGCCAGCCAGGTACTGGAAAAAAATACCAGAACAGTAAGCAGCATCAGCAGTAAAAGATACATGTTGCGAATACTGCGGCGTTCGCGATAGAGCTCCCAGTATTGATCGGCGCCGATGCGAATCTGCCGCGCCGACGCACTCAGCCCGGCAGGCAGCGGAAGCCCGATGACAACGAGGCCGCCGCCGGAAAGGGACGCGTCGCCCAGAGCGTATTGCGCTCCGCTGACGGAGAGAATCGGCTCGTCGCTGCGTTGCGCCGCGCGCAAAACAGTCGCCGTGAGAGGTTCGCTCGGCCAGATCGCGCCTGTGTCATCATCCAGCCACGCACGCACGGTCGCCGGCTGCGAAGGCCGCGGCAGCTGGTACTGCGTTACCGGCGCTCCATCCCGGTAGATCACGGTGAAGCCGCCTTGAAGCGTGATGCGGTGCGTGCGGATTTCGTCCAGCATGGCTGGCAGGTTCGAGGCCTGGTAGTTCCGCGTGAAAGTTTCAGAGCCGGCGATGGATTCTGCCTCAGCGCGCGCATTCAGGCTGACGTAATTCGCCAGGTCGAGCGCGAGGCGCGTGGAGTTCTCCCGCAGTTCTGAGACCGGCTGTGTGAACCAGCGGTCGATCGAGCGGTTGAGCAGCCAGTAGCTGAACAGAAACATGAACAGCGCCGGAGCGAAAGAGATCAGCACGGCGCCAATCAACATGCGGGAGCGCAGCCGCGAGCCAAGCGCGCGGCTGCGCTGGTCGGCGAGATGCTTGAGAATGTTTCGCAGCAGCAGAAGAAGCAGTACGACAAAGAGCAGAAAAACCAGAACGGAGAGGGCGGTGAAGAGTTGAATCTGCGCAATGGAACGTGGCTCAAGGAAGTTGAGTCTAAAGGCGTTAAGGGCGATGAGCAGCAGCACAAGAAAGAGCGTTGCAAACGCCAGGATGATGACCGTTGTGCGCCGATGCTTCGAATCAGCCAAAAGAACGCTCCTGCCCGATGATTATAGGCCGCTCGGGGGGCCCCAATTTACCGCCGGCCTTTCCCATCGCCGCATCAAATGTGGCATGATGGTTCCCGCTATGAAATCAACCCGCATGTTCAAATCCATTCTCCCGTTCGCGCTGGCCGCTTTGCTGCTCGCCAGTGGATGCCATAAGACAAGCAGCCAGCAGCCCAACGCGAGCACAGAGGCTACCCCGGCGCAGACGGCTGCACCGCCGCCGCCCGCGGATCAGTCAGGAACAGCGGCTGCGCCCGCCGCTTCCGCCGCTCCGAATGGGGCCGCACCGGCAACCGGGGCGCCAGCGACATCCGCCGCCGCCCCCGCTGCCGAGGCGCCACCACCACCGCCTCCGCCGCTGGTTGTCCCGGCAGGCACGCATATTGCTGTGACGATTCAGCAGGCTCTCGGATCCAAGATCAGCCAGCCTGGCCAAACCTTTACAGCAACGGTGGCACGGCCAATCGTAATTAATGGCCAGACTGCGATACGTGCCGGCGCATCGGCATCCGGCACTGTTGTTGACGCAAAGTCGCAAGGCCACTTCAAGGGTGAAGCCTACCTGGCGCTGCGTTTGGACACGGTGCGTGCCGGTGGCGCCACGTATCAGATTGCAACCAGCACGTTGGAGCGGGTCGAAAAGGGTAAAGGCAAACGCACAGCCGGATTTATAGGTGGCGGCGCGGGCGCCGGAGCACTCATAGGCGGCCTGGCCGGCGGAGGCAAGGGCGCCTTGATCGGCGGACTGGCTGGCGCGGGCGCAGGGACGGCGGGCGCGGGACTCACCGGCAACAAACAAATTGAGATTCCTGCCGAGACGACGCTCACGTTCCGGCTGGCGCACTCCGTGCGTGTAAGCCAGTAGCGGTTGCGGCGAATCAATCAAGGGGCGCGGCTGCATGCCGCGCCCTTTTCTTATGCCAGCAGCTCCCGGACCGGCTTCCACGCCCTCTGCTGCGAAGTCGCCACGGGCTTGCAGGTCAGGGTTCCACCGAAGGTATTCACCCCCTCTGAAATCCCGTCGTCGCGCAGGATGGCGTCCTTCGCGCCGTGCTGCGCAAGCTTCAGCACGTATGGGAAGGTCGCATTGGTAAGCGCCAGCGTCGAGGTATTGGGCACCGCAGCGGGCATGTTCGTCACGCAGTAGTGGACCACGCCGTTGACCTCATACGAGGGATCGCTGTGCGTGGTCGGATGCGCCGTCTCAATGCAGCCACCCTGATCGATGGCCACATCGACGATCACCGCGCCCTTCTTCATCTTCGAAACCATCTCGCGGGTTACGATCTTCGGCGCGGCGGCGCCGGGAATGAGTACGCCCCCAATGACCAGATCGGCCTCGCGCACGGCGTGGCTGACGTTCCAGGAGTTGGAGGCGAGCGTGAACAGCTTGCCGTTGAAGATATCATCGAGTTCGCGCAGGCGGTTCAGGTTGAGGTCGACAATGGTGACCTTGGCGCCCATGCCCACGGCGATCTTTGCAGCATTCGTGCCCACAATGCCTCCGCCGATAATGCAGACACTCGCAGGAGGCACGCCCGGCACACCGCCCAGCAGCAGGCCGCGCCCGCCACGCTCTTTCTCAAGATAGGCAGCGCCCACCTGGACCGACATGCGTCCGGCAACTTCGGACATGGGCGTAAGCAGAGGCAGCGTTCCCGCGCGGTCGCGGATTGTCTCATACGCAATGCCCGTCACCTTCTGCTGGAGCAGCTTTTCCGTGAGCACAGGCAGGGGCGCAAGGTGCAGGTAGGTGAACAGCACCAGGCCCTCGCGAAAGAATCCGTACTCCTTCTCGACCGGCTCCTTCACCTTGACGATCATGCCCGCGTTGGCCCAGACGTTGTGGGCCGAGCCGACGATCTCCGCGCCCGCAGCCTGGTACTCGTCGTCGGTCAGCGCGGAAAGCTCTCCGGCGTGCGTTTCCACCAGAACCTTATGGCCGGCCTCGGTGAGAGCCTTCACTCCCGCGGGCGTAATGCCTACGCGGCTCTCGTGATCTTTTACTTCTTTTGGGACTCCAATGATCATTGCGGTTCCCCTCAGGCGAACTTTTCATCGTACCTTACCGGGGCCTTCCGCGCAGGATGGGCTCACCAGTCCGAGAGCGTTCCATCGAGTTTGCGGCTGATCGGCAGATACGCTCGCTGATAGGGATGGTTCGCCGCCAGCTCCTCATCCAGATCCACGCCGAGTCCCGGCGCATCGCCCGGTTGCATGTAGCCGCGATCGAACCAATAGTTGTGCGGGAAGACGGCATCGGTCTCTGAGGTGTGCGGCATATGCTCCTGAATGCCGAAGTTGTGAACGGCGAGGCCGAAGTGCAGCGCGGCGGCCATGGTGACGGGCGAGAGATCGGTTGCGCCGTGGCAACCCGTGCGCACGTTATAGAGCGCCGCGAAGTCCGCGATCTTCTTGAGGTGTGTAATGCCGCCCGCGTGAACAATAGCCATGCGGATATAGTCGATCCACTGATTGCGAATCAGCTCCTGCGCATCCCAGATGGTGTTCAGCACCTCGCCCGTGGCAATGGGGGTTGTGGTGTGCTGGCGAATGATCGCATAGCCGTCCTGCAGCTCAGCCGGCACCGGATCTTCCAGCCAGAAGAGCCGGAATGGTTCGAGGTCTCTGCCCAGGCGCGCGGCTTCAATCGCAGTCAGCCGGTGGTGACAGTCATGCAGCAGATGCACTTCATCGCCGCAGCGATCGCGCAGTTTTGAGAACAGCAGCGGCACATGCCGCAGATATTTTTCCGTGGACCACGCGCTCTCGTGTGGAAGGCCCCTTTCGGCTGGCTCGTATTGCTGGTTTTCTTTGGGCACCCCATACGTCGAAGCAAGCCCCGGAACGCCGCTCTGCGCGCGCACCGCAAGATAGCCGCGGTCGATCTGTCGCGCGACATCCTCCACGGTCTGCTCAAGATCCACTCCGTTGGCGTGCGCGTACACCAGAACACCGTCGCGGCTCTTGCCTCCCAGCAGGTTGTAGACCGGCGTGTTGAGCGCTTTGCCCTTGATGTCCCAAAGCGCCACATCGACGGCGGCGATGGCCGCCATGGTCACCGGCCCGCGCCGCCAGTAGGCTCCGCGATACAGGTATTGCCAGGTGTCCTCGGTCTGGAAGGGGTCGCGGCCAATCAGGCAGGGAATCACATACTCGACAAGGTAGCTGACCACGGCCAGCTCCCGCCCGTTCAGGGTTCCGTCGCCCAGGCCGTAGATGCCTTCATCGGTTTCAATCTTCAGTGTGACGAAGTTTCTGCCCGGAGAGCATACATTCACTGATGCATTCGTGATCTTCATACGTTCCTATCTGCTGCTGGAAGAATCGGGAATAATCTCCACATAATCAATCGGTGCGGGCTCGCCGCCATTGGGACGGCCCTCGATTTTCAGCAGATCTCCGGGATGAAGTTCCACATTGCAAAGTGTGTAGCGCGTGGAGGTATCGCCGCTCATGCTATCGCCGGGCAGCGTATTGTCTGCCTTCCACGTTGCGATGACTTTGTTGTTCAGGAAGAGTTTGTAAGTCGAAACTCCGTGCAGGTAGTCGAAATACTGTACGGCGATAGTATATCGTCCCGCCGAGCGCTTCAATACCGTTGTGGCAGAGCACACTTTTTGGCCGCACGAGATCGCCTTGCTCCCGGAGGCCGTCTCCCACGGAGTGACATCGACGGGAACATAGCCGTCCAACTGCATCGACTCCGCCTCGATGCGGTTGGGGTGGTGCCCCACGCGGCCCTGATCATCAGGGATGCCGGACATCGCGTGGAACCAGTCGTTGATCGCGTCACGCCACACAATCGCTGCCCCCGCCTGATATTCCTGCAGCTCCAGGACATGCTCATATCGCTGGTCGTCGATGTGACCCTTGAGCGTCTTCCATTCCGTGACCAGGTTCGCCGCGCCCTTCGCGCCCGTGTAGTGCGCATTGTAGATGTACTGGATCACGGTCGGACCCGCGTGCAGCCGGTAGATATATGGAACGTGGTGCATAAACAGCAGCAGATTGTCCGGGCAGGTGGCGAGCGACTCGTACATGCTCGCAACCTGCGGCGGATACTGCCCGATGAATCCCGTCCCCGTGGACACTGTGCGGTCCATGCCCACTCCCGCATGATCGGCCCGAATCCATTGCCCCCAGCCGTTGTGATCGGCGGATTGAGGATCTGGCCCGTAATGCGGGCCAAGAATATTGGTCAGCGTTTGAAGCCCAAGGGGCCCGGTGTATTGCTCATAGATGGGCCACGACGAGAGCAGCATCCGGTCGATCGTGCTCACTACCAGTGGGTCGCTGCCGAACGTCAGCCGTGCCCAGTCTTCCGCGATGGTGGAGGACGTCGTGTCCGGGTTCCAGGCCAGCCGCCCAAAGCCGTAGAGGTTCGCCATAGCCAGCGGATGCGCTAGCCAGTTGGTGTCCAGCCCGACATTTGCGACCCCGGCAAACCCTCCCAGCGGGCGATGGAAGGACCTGCCCTCGACAATCTGCTTTACAGGCGTATATCGCCCGTCGGCGCGCATGTCGAAATCGAGGATCGTCTTCCAAAGCGGAACTAAGAAGACCAGTTGCCGCTGCTGCCCGGTATACTCCTGCGTGATCTCCAGCTCGATCGCTTCATTCGTGTGCCGCAGGCCCGCAAACAGCGGAGACGCCGGTTCGCGCACCTGAAAATCAATCGGGCCATACTTGATCTGCACCAGCACGTTGCTGTCGAACTTGCCGTCCAGCGGATGAAAGATGTCATACGCCGCGCGCGCGCGATCGGCTTTCAGGTCGTGCCAGTCAAGGTGATGGTTGTACACAAACGCGCGATACATCAGCACGCCGCCATGCGGCTTGAGTGCGCGCGCCAGCAGGTTGGCGGCGTCCGCGGGCGTGCGTCCGTAATGCGAAGGCCCGGGCTGGCCCTCCGAGTCAGCCTTGACCACAAAGCCGCCGAAGTCGGGAATCTGCGCGTAGATGGCATCCACCTTTTTCTGCCACCACGCAATCACCTGCGGGTTGAGGGGGTCAAAGGTGTCCAGCCCGCCGATAGCCTTGGGGCTGCTCAAATCCACTGAGATCGCCAGCCGCACGCCCCAGGGCCGAAACGCATCAGCAATCCGCGCCAGTTGTGGAATCATCTGCGGCGTAAGCATGCGCAGATCCGCGTTCACATTGTTCACCGCGCAGCCATTGATGCCGACCGAAGCCAGCAGCCGCGCATACTCGCCTGCCCGCGTAAGGTCGGGCCGCACGCCGCCGTTGTCGAAGAAAATGGAGCGCCCCGCATAACCGCGCTCGATGCTGCCGTCCAGGTTGTCCCACTGGTTCACCCATCGAATCTGCTCAGCAGGCGAGCTGACCGTCTCAAGAGAAGCGATACTCTTCTCCTCCGCAATCTCCTCCAGCAAATGGAATGTCCCGTAGAGTGCGCCGCGTTCGTCAGCTCCGGCAATCACCCAGTCCGTGCGTCCATGGTCGCGCACCTGCGCAATCGCGTAGCCTTCAGCCTTGAGCGGGGCAGCGGGTCTCCACTGCGGGAAACGCGCTTCCACTTCTGTAACTGTTCCGATTACAAATTCCGGCATCGAGGAGAAAGCGTCGCCGGTCATCACCGGATGCCCCAGCATGTGCGTGAGCCCACGCGCTGCCTCACGGGCTGCGCTCTCGATGACCGGCGAATGATCCAGCGGAACAACGGCTGCGGGCAGCGAGCTGTACTGCTTTGCGTTTTGAACCGGAGCATACCGCAGCCATCCTGCAGCGCCATCTTCTGCCCACAGCGCCGCGCTCTGTGCTACGAGCGCGGCCACCAGCAAAAGTCTAAGCGAGCGCATCGAGTCCACCCCTCAGCGCGGCAAAGGTTTGCTTCCAGCAATCGCAAACGTCTTGGACAGCCCCGCATCCGGTGCAGGCTGCGAGCCGCCGACGAACACGGAATACTCGCCCGGCTGCACGCTGCGATTGCCCTGGGCATCCACGACGCTTAGCTGCCGCGGATGCAGCGTGAAGTGCACCCGCTGTCCCTCTCCCGGCAGCAGGTGGATGCGCGTGAACCCTTCCAGCTCATGGATCGGCGCCAGCGGCGTCTGCGGCGGCGTCAGATACAGCTCCACCACCTCATCGCCCGGCCGCGCGCCGGCATTGCGTACATCGGCCTCCACGGTGAGATCATCTCCAGCTTTCACGCGATCGGTCGAAAGCTTGAGATTGCTGAACGTAAAGGACGTATAGCTCAGCCCATACCCAAACGGAAAGAGCGGGTCGCCGTGGAAGTAGCGATAGGTGCGGCCCTTCATCGAGTAGTCGGTGAACGCCGGAATCTGGTCGATGGATTTGTAGAAGGTCACTGGCAGACGTCCCGCCGGATTATTCTTGCCGTCCAGCGTCTCCGCAATGGCCAGCCCGCCGACTTCGCCCGGATACCAGGCGTCAAGGATTGCATTGGCATGCTGTTCGGCCCAGTTCACGGCCAGCGCGCTGCCGTTCATCAGCACCACCACGAGCGGCTTACCCGTCGCCCCAAGCGCCTCGAGCAGCTGCTGCTGCACAGCGGGCAGATGAATATCCGTCCGGTCGCCCCCCAGGAAGCCCTTCACATGAATCGGCATCTCTTCGCCTTCAAGATTCGGCGAGAGCCCGACGAAGGCCACCACAACATCCGCCTGCTTCGCGACCGCGACCGCATGTTCGCGCTCTGCCTCGGCGGGAGGCATCCAGCCCAGCGTGAGGCCCGCGCCGAACAACTTCGAGCGATGCGTATAGTCCACGCGGAAGGCATGCGGCCTGGTGTCATCGAAATGGAGCGTAAAGCCCGGAGTTCCGCTGGGACGGGATTCTGAGGCCTCACTGCTCGAGAAGTGCGCAACCTCCTTGCCGTCCAAATACACCTCATAGGTCTCGGCGTCGCCGCACGGATAGCAGTGTGTCAGATCGATTGCGATCGGATAGTCGCCCGCCGCAGGCATAGAGATCGTCCCCGTCCAGCGCACGCCAAAGTCGTTCGCGGGCACGCCGGGCGCGGGGCTCGCCGCATCCCAGTCAAAATCGATCTGGTGATCGGTGCGCGTGACCACCGGCTCGCCCGTCATCGCTGAGGAAGCGAAATACTCGCCCTTCAGCCCGGCTGTGCTGGAATCGACGGAGGGGTGGAACGCCGTCTCCGGCATCGGCACCGGCAGCTCCGCCGCATAGGATGAGCCCTGCGCATAAAGAATCTTCGCGTCATGGAACTCCGTGCGCATGCCATCCAGCGGCAGCACCGGATGCGAGGGAATTGCGTTGTAATTGCCTTCAATCGCCGCAAGCGACGCGGCATTCGGACCGATGACCGCAATTGTCTTTACATCCGGTTTCAGCGGCAGGAATCCGTCTTCGTTCTTGAGCAGCACCATCGACTCGCGCGCGGCCTTCAGCGCCAGCTCGCGATGCGCCGCCGAATCGTCTTCGCTCATCGGAATGCGCGCATAGGGGTCTATGCTGGCGGGGTCGAACATGCCCAGGCGGAAGCGCGCCGTGAACAGCCGCTCCACGGCGGTATTCAGCACGCTCACCGGAATCAGCCCGTCCTTCACTGCCGTCACCAGCGCCTTATAGGAGTCGCCGCAGTTCGTATCGGTTCCAGCCTCCATGGCCGAGGCCGAAGCGTGCGCGGCATCGGGTGAGTAGTGGTGTCCCGCGGGCGAAAAAAAGTCGTCGATCGCGCCGCAGTCCGAGGTTACGTAGCCATGGAAGCCCCAGTCCTTGCGCAGCGTCTGCTCCAGCAGCATCTTATTGGCGCAGGCCGGAACACCATCCACGGCGTTGTATGAGCACATGATCGAGTCGGCATGGCCGTCCATAACCGTAGCGCGGAAGGCGGGCAGGTAAGTATCTTCAAGATCGTACGGAGTGGGATTCACATTGAAGCGATGCCGCTCCGGTTCCGGCCCGCTGTGCACCGCAAAGTGCTTCGACGTAGCCACCGTCTTCAGGTAGTGCGGATTATCCCCCTGCAGACCCTTCACAAACGCCACACCCATGCTGCTGGTGAGAAAAGGATCTTCGCCGTAGGTCTCCTGCCCGCGTCCCCAGCGCGGATCACGGAATATGTTGATGTTCGGCGACCAGATGGTAAGACCGAAGTAGATGCTGTGAATATTGTCGCGAATCGCCTGGTTATACTTGGCGCGCGCCTCGGTCGAGATCACCGTGGAGATCTGACCCATCAGGTCGGTGTCCCACGTCGCGGCGTTGCCGATGGCCTGGGGAAACACCGTCGCGTAGCCGGAGCGCGCAATGCCGTGCAGCCCTTCGCTCCACCAGTTGTAGGCGGGCACGCCCAGCCGCGGAATCGCCGCCGAGCTGTTCATGGTCTGCGAGACTTTTTCCTCCAGCGTCATGCGCGAGACAAGGTCCGCCGCACGCTGTTCCGGCGTAAGGGCCGGGTTTTGATACGGAAGCTTCGTCTGGCATCTGCCGCTCAGGCAGCCAAGCGCGAAAAGAATCGTCGCAGCCAGCAGCGCCGCGACCGTCGAGTTTGCTCCCTTGAACTGCATCCAGTTTCTAAGCGTCATGGTTTTTGCCTCTCCTGCCTGTTCTCGAATCACTGTGCAAGCGAATTCTATTGGTTTACGCCGCTGGCCAGATATCCCCCATCGATGGCGAGAATCTCTCCCGTGGTAAAGGACGCAGCGTCCGATGCAAGATAAATGACGGCTCCGGCCACCTCATCCGGCTGGCCAAAGCGCTGCATCGGAGTGCGCAGCAACTGCTCGCGCCCGCGCTCCGTGTTGTACACAAGGTTGCTGTTCATTGCCGTCGGAAAAATCCCCGGAGCAATCGCGTTCACGGTCACGCCATGTGGCGCAAGCTCCACAGCCAGGGATTTGGTCAACGCGCCCACCCCCGCCTTGCTCGCTCCATACGCGGCGACGTCGCGAAACGCGACAAAGGTCGCAAGCGAAGCGATGTTTACAATGCGCCCATACTTCTGCTCCACCATCGCAGGTCCAAAGACCTGGCACGCGCGCAGGGTTCCGGTAAGGTTCGTATCCAGAATCCTCTGCCAGTCCTCCTCCGCGCAGTCCAGCGTTGGCACGCGCAGCGTGGTTCCGGCGGCGTTCACCAGAATATCCACGCGCCCGAAGGCTTGCATCACGTCATCGTGCAGCGCCTGCAGCGAAGCGCGGTCGCGCACATCGGCTGTATGGAGCAATGTCCGCCGCCCCAGGGCCTCGATGTCTTTCGCAGTTGCCTCAACCTCGGCGGCGCGGCGCGAAACCGCAACTGTATCCGCACCAGCGGAGGCTAAACCCAGCGCGATGGCTCTGCCCAGCCCTGAGGTGCCTCCGACGACCACGGCAATTTTTCCGCGCAGGTCGAAATTTCTTTCACTCAATCGATTTACTCCGGGAATCAAACCCAATCAAGATACAGGAGGGGAAGGACGAATGTCTTCCCCTCGCGGTTTCGTTCCGGCGGCGCGACTCGTGCCCGGGCTTTTAGAGCTGCATGCGTAGCTTCCAGCGCGTCAGCAGCGTGGAGATGGCCAGAATGACGAGCGTGAACACCACAGACTTCACCACCCCCGGCCAGCCGTAGTGGAAGTGCGTCTCAAAGTACAGTAGCCCGGTGAAGGATATAAAGAAGGCGTAGAAGTCCGGCAGCAGATACGTCAGCAGCGTGTTCGATCCGGCCGAGCGCACAAAGAAGGCCCATCCGGTGCGCTTCTTCACATCGCAGATCCAATAGAGCAGCGTGAAGCACAGCACCGCCGCGCCCACGCTCCACAGGCTCCACGTCGGAGTCGCCCGGTTCTTCGAGATGCCCAGCGGGATCAGCAGCCATCCCGCCACCAGCACAGGCAGGGCGAACGCGACAGCCACCAGCATCTTCTGTTTCGCCGTTCGCCAGCGGTGATCGCCCAGGAAGATCGCGGACGTAACCACGCCGCCCATGGTCATGCTGGCCCAGGCGCCATTGCTGAACGGCCAGAAGTAAAGCGGCAGCGTGTTCGGGAAGTTCAACACGCGCATTGTTGCAACGCAGCAAAGGACAATCAGCGCAACAAACCACGCCAGCGGAGCCCACAGCCAGCGCCGGGTAATCAGATAAAGGGCAGCCACGGAAAGATACGTGTATCCGATCAGGCCAAGAATCTCCGGGTACGAGCCGTCGATCCAGCCCACCTGCCCGCTGTGCGTAGTGCGGCGAAAGATGGCGTAGACGAAGATCAGCAGCAGCACGCCGATTACGCGCAGCACTTTGAACAACGTGCCGAAGCGCTTCGACTCCGGATAGACATTCCAGAACAGCACGCCGCCCAGCAGCCCCAGCAGCCCCCATGCGCTTCCGCTCATCCCCGTGCGCGCCGGGTCCACCTTATCGGCGTTGGCCAGAATCAATCCCAGAACAATCAGGCTGGCCGAGCGCAGCAGAACATGCCACCACAGCGCGGGCATCGACGGATTCTTCTTCAGCCGCGCGCGAATCGCCAGCGGGATCGCCAGGCCCACGATGAACAGGAAGAAGGGATAGACCATATCCACGTAGGTCATCACATTCCACTGGGTCTTCGCGTGATACGTCCACCAGGGCAGGCCGCGTACGCCCGCCAGTTCGTTGACAAAGATCATCACCGCCATGGTGAGGCCGCGAAAAATATCAATAGAGGCAATGCGCGACGAGGTGGTCTGGCCCGCGATGCCGACGGAGGGCGCGGCGCTCGCGGTGCTCATTGCGCCTGCGCTCCGGCATCGGAACTGCCGTTGTGAGGCTGATGCAACAGCGTCGCGTCAATCGTGTCGAGCAGCGCGCCTGTCGGGTCGCCGGAGTAGTCCCAGAACATAATGCCTCCCAGTTTGTGATTCACCGCGTACTGGCACTTCAGCGCCATCGACTCCGGGTCGTCATACGAAATGAAGATCTTCTTCTTCCGGTTGTAGAGATACGGAACTGCAGACACAGGATCCCAGTAACGAACATAGCCGCTGTGTGGAACGGCCGGATTCAGCATGGTCGCCATAATGTTTCCGTAGTTGGCATACGCGCCCGGAACCGCCTGACCCGGCTGAAACAGGCCATGGTTCTTGTTGTGCACATGACCCCACGCGTGCCCATAGAACGGGACTCCCAGCACAATCTTCGCCGCAGGAACGCCCGCAGCCTCGTATTCCCGTACCGACTCATTCGCCGACGCATGCTTAGGGTCCATCGGGTTCGTGTACAGCGGCGCATTGAATCCGGTAATCGGCCCGCTGTCCGGCTCATAGTAGTCATAGGCCATCAGATTCACCGTATCGACGTACTTCTGCACCTCGTTCATCTGCGTATGCTGCAGAAAGTTAGTGTCTGATCCGGTGGCAACAGAAATATAGAGGCGGCGGTGCAGCTTCGTCTCCTCCCCATCGAAGCGCTGCCGCAGCTCCTTTAGAACCGCCGTATAATTCTGCTGGTCCTCGGGGCGAAAGTGGTTGGTCGAGCCCGCCAGTCCCGGATACTCCCAGTCAATATCCAGCCCGTCCAGGTCGTATTTCTCAATAAACGCGACCACGCTGTCAATGAATGTCTTCCGGCTCTGTTCGGTCAGCATGGTGTCAGAGAAGTTGCCCGACCACAGCCATCCTCCCACAGAAACCAGGACAGTCAATGAGGGGTTTTGCTTCTTGAGCGCATTGAGCGCGGCAAAGTTCGCCGCGTCGGTCGGAAAGCCATCCACGATCACGCCGTTCGCAATGTTGGCAAACGCGTAATTGATGCGCGTAACTTTTTGCGCGGCAATCTCGCCCGGCTGCAGCACATGGTTCTGCGGAAAAACGTAGGCGATAATCTGCGGTCCCGGCGCGCTCTTTTGCGCCGCAAACAGGGCCGGGCAACAGAGTAGACTGGCAGCCAGCAGCAAACGGCATCGCGCGACCGCGCGTTTCGGGTTTTTGCCCTGCAGCGGTTTAAAACGATTTTTACAGGGGATTCCGATTCCGTGCGGACTCGCTTCTCGGTACAGGCTCATGGACTGTTTCCTATCAGCTTTTTCCTGCTATGGCAAAAACTTATGCAATGATGCTAACAAACCACACAGTCGGAGGAACAAATAAGTGATCCTCGCAAACGTCTTTTCCACGCTTTCTGGCCAACCCCAAAAAATCGCCATCCAGGCCGCGGCCCTCTGCGCCGTCGCGCTTCTCGCCCCCATCGCTCGCGCCGAGATGCACGTGCTCATCGACCAGGTCGGCTATGAAACCACTGCCCCCAAGCAGGCGCTCGTTCAGGGCACAAAGCAGGATGATCCGCAGCAGTTCATGCTGGTTGATGCGAAGACAGGCAAGGTCGTCTTTACCGGAGCGCTGAAACCCGCCGGGCAGGTCTATGACTGGCACGCGCCCGACGGCAACACCTACTGGACCGCCGACTTCTCCTCATTCAAAACCCCCGGCCAGTACGCCCTGGAGACGCATGACGCCGGCGGCCAGGCTCACTCCTGCGCCTTTGAGATCGAGGACGATCTCCTCGAACGGACCACGCTCTCGAACGTCATCTATTACTTCAAGGGGCAGCGCGACAGCGGACCGTTTGAGCGTGCCGACCGCCATCTCAAGTTGCCCGGGGATCAGCCCGGCTATGTGGACGTGCACGGCGGCTGGTATGACGCCACGGGCGACTATGGCATCCATTTTTCGCACCAGAACCTGACCTCGTACTTCAATCCGCAGCAGGTTCCTCTGGTTGCGTGGAGCCTGCTGAAGAGCTACAACGTGCTGGAGTCGCGCCACGACGACAACTTCAGCGAATACGAGCGCCGCATGCTCGACGAAGGGCTCTACGGCGCCGATTTCCTCGTGCGCATGAAGCGGCCCAACGGCTCGTTCTTTGAGAGCATCAGCGCGCCTGGAAAACAGAAGCTGGCCAAAGACCGCGAAATCGGCAACCCCAACTGGCGCACGCAGATCAAGACCAACGCCACGCAGTCGAGCGAGCATATCGAACCCGCCAAAGGCCCTTATGCCTACCAGGTCAGCTTCCGCTCCGGCGGTGGCATGGCCATCGCCGCTCTCGCCCTCGCCAGCACCATGCCTCCTGACGGAGACTTCCCCCCGGCCACCTATCTGCGCACTGCGGAAGAGGCCTTCGACTTCCTCAACCACCACAACCGCGAGCTGCTCAACGACGGCACGCCTAACATCCTCGACGACTACTGCGCGCTCATGGCTGCAACCGAACTCTATCGCGCCTCGCATAAGCCCGAGTATCTTGCCGCCGCAAACGAGCGCGCCGACCATCTCATGGCCCGGCTCACCAGTGAAGGGAAATATCACAATTACTGGCGTGCGAACGACGCGAAACGGCCCTTCTTCCACCCCTCCGACGCGGGCCTGCCCGTGGTAAGCCTCCTGGAGTACGACATCATCGCTTCGCCTGCGCAGCAGCAGAAGGTGCGTGATGCCGTCGACCGTTCGCTCCACTTCGAGCTGGCTGTCACCGATGAGGTCAATAACCCGTTCGACTACGCGCGGCAGCTCGTCCGTATGGGCGACGGACAGATCCGCAGCGCCTTCTTCTTCCCGCACGACACGGAAGCCGCTCCCTGGTGGCAGGGCGAAGACGCGCGTCTCGCCTCGCTCGCTGCCGCCGCCCGCATGGCCGCGCCGCTCTTCATCGACGATCCAGTCTTCCACGCGCAGCTCGAAGACTACGCCTGGAACCAGCTCCATTGGATCCTTGGCCGCAATCCCTACGACGCCAGCCTGCTCATGGGCAGCGGACAAAACAACGCGCCCTACATGTTCTTCTACTCGTGGAAGTACACCAGCGCGCCCGGAGCCATCGTCAACGGCATCACGGCTTCGTTCCAAAGCGAAGACGGCATCGCCTTCAACGAGGGTTACGCCGTCACCGGCAAGGACGAGGACTGGCGCTGGACCGAGCAGTGGCTTCCGCATGCCGCATGGTATCTCTACGCCGTAAGCCTGCCGCATTAGTCGACGCTCCCGCTTCCGGCTCCGTATTCCGCGGAGCCGGAATTCCCTGCGCGTCCTTTGTATGATGAAGCAGGAAAGAGGAGTTCATGCCCCAGGGCGCACCCCCAACCAAATCCCAGGCTGAGCCAAAGAAGCCATCGGAGGACGCCGCGATCGCCGGTCCAGATACCGAGTACCGCAGCCGCTTCAGCGTGCTCTCGCGCGAGGAAGCCGCACTCCGCGCCAGCGACCGGCGCTATGTCGGATCAAAGATCGCGATCTTTGCCATCGGTGCGTTGCTCGCGGCATGGCTCATGAAGTACGATCCCGGACACCTGCCTCTGCTGGCGATTGTGCTGGTCATTTTCGCGTTGGTCTTCGTGCTGCATGAACGCGTATTGCGCAGCCTGCGCAGAACCCGCCAGCGTATCCACTTCTACGAGCGCGGACTCGCGCGCCTCGAAGGCCGCTGGCCCGGAACCGGACGGCAGGGCGATGCGTTTCTTGAAGCCTCGCACCCCTACGCCCGCGACCTCGACCTCTTCGGCAAGGGCGGCCTGTTCGAGCTGCTCTGTACGTCGCGCACCAGCGCAGGCGAGCAGACTCTGGCATCGTGGCTGCTCGCAGCGGCTCCCGTGGACGAAGTCATCGAGCGTCAGTCCGCCATAACCGAACTCGCTCCCCGCCTCGACTTCCAGGAGCGCATGGCGCTGGCCGGAGAAGATATACAGGCCGAAGGCGCACGCACGCCGGAAGCGCTGGCCGCATGGGCAGAGTCGGAGCAAAGTGAGAAAAGCGCACCCGCGAGCACCGGCATGCGCCTCCTCGTCACCCTGCTCGCCGCCTGCTGGGTGCTCAGCGTGCTGCTCTGGCTCGTTAGCCGTTTAGGCGCCATCCCGCTGTGGCACTGGGGAGCCATAGCCCTCGGCTACAGCGTTATCAATCTCGCGCTCAATGCCACATGGCGTAAGCAGGTTGCCGCCTCCGCTGAGGCTCTTGAGGCCGCTGGCCGCGAGCTTCCGCTGCTGGCCGCCATCTTCTACGCCATCGAGCAGGAGAATTTCGCATCGCCAAAGCTGGCCACGCTTCAGGCGCGTCTGCGATCGTCGGGCACGCAACCCTCGCGCGCCATCGCCAGGCTCAACGGCTACCGCGACAATCTCATGAACGCGCACAATTTCATCGTCCAGACCATCGATCCCTTCATCTTCTGGACGCGCCAGTGGGTCTGGTCCGCCGAGCGCTGGCGCAGCCGCTATGGCGCATCGGTGCGCGAGTGGATGAGCGCTGCCGCGCAGATCGAAGCGCTGCTCGCCCTTGCGCTCTTTGCGCACGAACATTCTGACTACGTCTTTCCCGAATTCGTGCCGCCTGAATCAGAGACAACGCCGCATCTCGAAGCCCAGGCGACGCCGTATCTTGAAGCCGACGATCTGGCCCATCCGCTCGTGCAGGGCCGCGCTGTCGGCAACAACGTCAAGCTGGGCAAGGCTCCCGGAGAAAGTGCGGCAGCGCAGCGGCTCATCATCATCAGCGGACCCAACATGGCCGGCAAAAGCACCTTCACCCGCAGCGTCGGCGTAAACACGGTGCTGGCGCAGGCCGGAGCCCCCGTGCGCGCCCGCCGCATGGTGCTGTCCGAACTGCAGGTCGCCGCCTCCATCTGCATTCTCGATTCCCTCCAGGGCGGCCTCTCGCGCTTCTACGCCGAGATCACCCGCCTCAAGCTCATCTACGACCTCACGTCCAGAAACCTTCCTGTACTCTTCCTCATGGACGAGTTGCTCTCCGGCACCAATTCGCACGACCGCCGCGTCGGCACCGAGTCCATCGTGCGCGGCCTGCTCCGCCATCGCGCCATCGGAATCGTGACCACGCACGACCTCGCGCTCACCGCCATCGTGAGCACACTCGACGGGCAGGCGGCCAACTACCACTTCGGCGATACCTTCGCCGAGGGCAAGCTCTCCTTCGACTACAAACTCTCACCCGGAATCGCCGAGAGCACCAACGCGCTCGAGCTCATGCGCTCGATCGGCCTTACCGGGGATTAGTACTTGCCCGCACTGTCTATAATTTTCCTTCGGCTCAAACAGGAGGTCTTCATTTCATGAACTCGACTGCGATCCTCTGCGCGGCGCTGCTGTGCGCCCTGCCTGTGGCGGCTCAAACACCGTCTGTAACCCAGACCGCGCCGGCCGCCTCGTGCCCGGACGCAGCAAAGGTGCACCATATGGAAACCGAGCTCGACGACTGGGCGCAGCTCAACCGTTATCGCGTGGAGAATGCCGATTTGCCGCCGGTCGGTGCGGGCGAGCAGCGTGTGGTTTTCATGGGCGACTCCATCACCGATGCCTGGGGCCACGGAGCCAACTTTTTCCCTGACAAGCCGTATTTCAATCGCGGCATCAGCGGGCAGACCACCCCGCAAATGCTGGTGCGCTTCCAGCAGGACGTGGTGGCCCTGAAGCCCGATGTCGTGATCATCCTGGCCGGGACCAATGACATCGCCGGAAACACCGGGCCCTCTACGCCGCAGATGATCGAGGACAACTTCGTCTCCATGGCCGATATCGCGCACCGCAGCGACATCAAGGTGGTCATCGCCTCCATCCTGCCCGCCATCGCCTATCCGTGGCGCCCCGGCATCGCGCCCGCCGAAGAGATTCGCACGCTCAATGCATGGCTCAAAGACTTCTGCAGTCGCGACGGAGACATCTACCTCGACTACTACAGCGCGCTCGCCGATGCTCAGGGCGGCATGGGCCCGGGTCTGTCGAAAGACGGCGTCCATCCCACCGCGAAAGGCTATGCCATCATGGCTCCGCTGGCCGAAAAAGCCATCGCTGAAGCATTAGGGAACTAGGGCTGGCCTGGAAGGCCAGTCTTACTCATATGCGAGGGCATCGATGGGGTCTTTGCGCGCGGCCTTCCACGCCGGATAAATCGCGCCCAGCATGGATCCGGCCAGGGCAATCAGCGTGGCGTAGATGCGCCATCGATTTGTCAGTTGGAATGAGAAGGTGGGGAAGTGCAGGCTGACTCCGAATTTGATGGCCTGTGTAAAGACGATTCCGAGAATAATCCCGGCAATCGAGATCAGAAGCGCTTCGCGAAGAATCAGGTTCAAGATGTAGAGTTTCGACGCGCCCAGCGACTTCAAAATGCCGATTTCGCGCGTGCGCTCCATGACCGCCGTATAGAGCGACTGGAAGATCACGAGAAAGCCCACAATCACGGCGATTGTGATGATCGTGTCGAGTGCGATGTTGACTCCCGGGAAATGTTCGGGCGTCATCATTGAAGTCAGCTCCTGAATGGTCTGCACCTGATAATTCTGCAATCCGGGCGTGTCTTTGATCTCCTGCCGGATCAGACCCTGGTTCTTGATGTTGTCGCTCTTGATATAGAAAACCGAGGCATTGTCGGTTGAGCCCATCAGCGCGCCCAGCGTGTGAATGGGCAGAAAGACGCGCCCTCCCTTGCCATGCTCTACGATGCCGCAGATGCGGAAATCATGGTTCAGCACCTTGATGGTCGAGCCTACGGTGCGGCTCTCCCCTTTGGGAGCGGAGCGCGCATACAAGTCGTCCACAATCACGTCGTCGGGCCCCTGGAAGGGACCGCCCGCAAGAAAGACAAACGGCTTGAGCGCGTTATAGCTCTTGAAATCGATGCCCCAGATCGTCTCCACGCCGCCCGCCATGTTGAAGTCGGCGATGGCCGGCGAGGCGACCTCCACGTGCGGTAGTTTGGCCAGCACGTCGGCAATCTTCGCCGGAACTGGAGCGCCCCCCACGGAACTGATAAAGCTCGCATTGGGCGGGCGCACGATGATGTCCGCGCCGATACCGCTGCTCTGGCTGCTGGCGTTATTGATGATTCCGACCACGATGGCGACGATCGAAAGGATCATCACCACCTCAATGGCGATGGCGACTACGCTGATAAAGGTGCGCAGCGGGCGATGCAGAACGTTGCCAAGAACCAGTTTATTCATGAAAAAGGACGGGAAGAGGCGCAGCGGAGGGGGCCGGAATGGCCGTCAGGCGGGCATGTCCCATTACGATAAGTGTAACAAAATGGCACTCGCAGCCCGTGTTTTTCTCGATAACCCCTCAAGAATCCGTCAGATGCACCGATTACAGTGCTACAGGGCGCATCAGGTTACTGAAAAGAAAGGAAAATAGACATTTTTCTTTTGACCTTGCAGCCGGGACGGTCTTATGGTTAAGAGTACGTCTCAAACGCCGGGACCGGGCAGTCCCCTCAGGGGCCCAAGATTGGCAACGAAATGAACGAGTTTGGCGAAGAGTTACGAAAGGAGCGGGAGTCGCGCAGGATTTCGCTCCAGTCCATCGTGGACGCGACCAAGATCAGCAGCCGGTACCTGACGGCGCTGGAGGCCGATCACTTCGATCGTCTGCCCGGCGGTGTCTTCAATAAGAGCATCGTCCGCAGCTATGCGCGCGTGGTGGGACTGGATGAAGAGACGTGGGTCAGCCGCTTCATGTCTGCCTATCAAGGCAGCGGTCAGTTGAAGGATGACGATGCCAGCTGGATGGCCTTTGCCGAAAATGTAAAGAAGAACCGCCCCGCGAAAACCGATCGCCCGCGCATGCGCCTCAAGTGGGCTGGGGTCGCAGTCCTGCTGGTCGTCCTGGCCGCGCTGGGCTGGTTCGTATGGCGCTACGTCAGCAACAAGATGACCGCCGAGTCCGCTGCCTCCCGGACCACGGTCACTGCCACCGTCGAAACCCAGCCACTGACCCACTAAAGCAAGCCCCTGCTCCTTTCACCCACCCTGGGTCCGCGACCAACGGTAGCGGCCACTCGAGTCCACCCTCAAAAGGCCCGAAGGCGCGTATGTCCGGAGTTTGCCCTGAGCGAAGCCGAAGGGGTGAGTCCCCGTTTGATGTGGTTGGATGCCCGCTTACTACCTTGTTTGCCCCTTTAGAGGTAAGACTTTGCTGCGCGCCTCCCCCTTTAGTACCATAGAGGCTGCATCGGCAGCGATCCAGCCGCCGCTCCGTTCCCGTCCGGCATGTCCCCCGGAACACAATTACGGCGGAACGAAACTCAAGCCGGCAGTGGCCAGCCATGGAGGATTCACCTTGTCTCATCGCGATCGTTTTTTATTTACTTCGGAGTCGGTAACCGAAGGCCATCCCGACAAGATGGCTGACCAGATCTCCGACGCAGTTCTCGACGCCTGCCTCGAGCAGGACCCCTACAGCCGCGTAGCCTGCGAAACCCTGCTGGCCACCGGACTCGTGGTGATTGCGGGCGAAATCACCACCCGCGCCTATGTCGATTTCCAGTCGCTGGTGCGCGGCGTCGTCGCAGCCATCGGCTATGACAATGCCCTCTACGGCTTCGACTCCAACACCTGCGCCGTGATCTCGTCCATCAACAAGCAGTCGGGCGACATCGCTATGGGCGTGGACACCGGCGGCGCCGGCGACCAGGGCATGATGTTCGGCTACGCCACCAACGAGACGGAAGAGCTGATGCCCGCGGCCATCTCCTTCGCCCACAAGCTCACCCGCCGCCTCACGGAAGTTCGCAAGTCCGGCCAGTTGCCCTACCTGCGCGCCGACGGCAAAAGCCAGGTCACCGTCGAGTACGACGCGAAGACCCACAAGCCCATTCGCATTGACGCAGTCGTCATCTCCTCGCAGCACTCCGAGACGGTTTCCAACGAACAGCTTCGTTCCGACATCCTCAAGCACGTCATCCAGGCCGTCCTGCCCGCAGACCTGCTCGACGAGAACACCAAGTACCACATCAATCCCACCGGACGCTTCGTCGTCGGCGGCCCCATGGGCGACAGCGGGCTTACCGGACGCAAGATCATCGTCGACACCTACGGCGGCATGGGCCGTCACGGCGGCGGCGCCTTCAGCGGCAAGGATCCGACAAAGGTCGATCGTTCCGCAGCCTACATGGCGCGCTACATCGCCAAGAACATCGTAGCTGCCGGACTCGCCGAGCGCTGTGAAGTCCAGCTGGCCTACGCAATCGGCGTAGCCGACCCGGTCAGCGTGCTGGTCGACACCTTCGGAACAGCGACTGTCGACGAGCGCAAGCTCGAAGAGTTGGTCCGCGCTAACTTCAAGCTTACCCCCAAGGGCATCATCGAAGGCCTCGATCTGCGCCGTCCCATCTTCCGTAAGACAGCAGCCTACGGCCACTTTGGACGCTCAGAGAAGGAGTTCAGCTGGGAAGCCACCGACAAAGCCGCCGCGCTCAAGGAGCAGGCGGGGAAGGCCACGGCCAGTAAGTAGTCCGGTTGCATAGCGAATAAGAAGGCAGATCCTGCGGTCTGCCTTTTTGTTTGAACCGATTTCGGTGCCGGCCGCTAAGCTCCCGGCGGACCAGCCGGCTCGTGGAACGGAAGATCCACCGTCATGGGACTATGATCGGAGATCGGCTCCGGCATGCTGTTGTTCAGATCTCCCATCGTGCGCGCGAACTCGGGCGCGAACCGATAGGACCCGTGGAGATCGCGCGGCGCGTCGACGTAGTCCTTCACAAAGAACCAATCGAGCTTGTATTTCGCTAATCGAGCCTTCCCGTAAATCAAATCAACATTGAACGTCGGCACGAATCCGCCATTTTGTCGCTCGTTAGAGTCCGCCAGAGTCCCGCCCTGGCCATTGACGGTTCGGGCGGGCACGCCGCGAAAGTCGATCGCCGTTCCATCGTCGAACCGGAATTTTTCCAGTGAAGTAAAGAAGCCGCGCTCCAGATTCGGGGAGAGTCCAGGGATATTTGCAGCCGTCGGGTCAATGCGGTATTGAATGCCCGCAAGTTTGAGCGCAGCCCTGGTTCCGCTGTAAGCGATCCCTGCCCCGGTGGTCCATTGAACGCCTTTCGTTGTCCAGAAATCCATGCTACCGTAGCGCTTGTAAAGCATGTTCTCAACGCTGGTTGGGGTCCCATCGCCGCCTGTCGTATTCATGTCGCCGCCGATAATCACCGTGTGGTGAATGCCGCGGACGTGATCGAGCAACTCCTGCATCTGCGCGCGGCGCACCTTCGGCTTCGTCCGGTTTTCCAGGTGCGTACAGGCAATCGTCACCACGTGTCTGGGTGCCTCGGGTATGTCCAGGTCCACGTACAGTGTCGTTCGCTGGCCACGCCGGACTTCTTGCAGCAGGTCTTCTCCAATCAGCACGGCAGCCTTGCGTTTTGCCTTTTCCAGCGGACGGATCTTACTTTCTTTGAACCAGTCATAACCCACCGTGAAGGGAACCAGGCTCGCGCTGCGGATGGGATAGCGGGAGAGCACCGCGTTGCCGTGCATCGCCTTCAGGCGGTCGCGATCAACGCTGAACTCCTGCTCAAGCTGCTGCTCCTGCGTCTTCGTTTCCCCGTCGTCAAACTTGTCGATACCCAGCTGCTTGGGGTCAACCTCCAGAAACTCCACGCCGTACGCCCAGTTCATGTTTAAGGTTTTGGCAAGCTCCTGAACCACGTTGCGGTACTCTGTCCGCTTCACTCCCCAATCTACTTCATTCAGTATCCAGATATCGGCGGATTTGAGGGTCTCAATCTCCTGCGGAATGTTCTCGAGCTGAACTGCGCGAACCCGCTTGCCGCTCTCTTTCGCCTCTTTCCTTTCTTCCTCTACCCTCGCCATAAAGGCGTTCTTATCTGTCAGGAAGAGCTCGATGTCATCGAGCTCCAGGCCCCGCTCGATATTCCAAAAGGCCACCCGCAGCACGGGGCCGGCTCCCGGAACCACCAGCGGCTCCGGTCTGGCGCCGTTGAGATAAGCTTCATTGTTGATGAACGGGTGGGTCGTCATCAGCCGAAGCTTCTCCGCCAGCTCCGGACTCATCTCCTGGTCCTTGCTCAGTTGCACCAGCTCGTCATAAGTGAAGAGTTCGGGCCCGGAATCCTTCACATATTCCTGGGCTTGTTCCTGGGCTTTAACGAGCGTCGATCCCACCGTGGCGGCAATCGCAAGCAAGAGCGCATAAAAACCGCAGACAAAGACACGCAATCTCACCGTTTGTCCTCCCCTTTGTGTGGAGGAGGTCGGAATCCTCCGCATCTGAAAACCAGCCGCTTTCGTTTCCCCAAACATGGCTCACTCCAGAATGCGTCGACAACTTCGGCAGGCCGCATCATTAGGCGAGCGGCCCATAATAGCAGAAGCCGGATAGCATCGGCCTGATTTTTCGCTAACCTCCAGCAGGCTTTGGTCGTGGGATAAACTTCCCCACATGGACCATCTCTGGACTCCGTGGCGCTACTCCTACATCACCGATGAAAGCGAATCACGTAAAGGCGTTCCCACGGAGCTGAGCGGCTGGACCGGCGACCGCGGCTGCCTGTTCTGCAACATGGTCGCCGCCGTCGACTATGCCATCGCGCAGGGCGCTCCGCCAGCCGAGGCCGAGCGCGCCGCCGGAATCGTCCTGCGCGGCGAGCGCGTCTTCGTCTGCCTCAACCGCTTCCCCTACAACTCCGGACATATCATGGTCGTCCCCTACGAGCATCAGGCATCGCTGGCCGCGCTCCCGCCCGAGGCCGCGCACGAGCTGGCGGAAATGGCACAACGGACCGAGCGGGCCTTCGCGCAGGTCTACCACCCCGACGGCGTAAACCTCGGCCTGAACCTCGGCAAAGCCGCGGGAGCAGGCGTAGCCATGCACCTCCACCTCCACGCTGTCCCCCGCTGGATGGGCGACACCAACTTCATGACCGTCACCGGTGAAACCCGCGTTCTGCCCGAGGAGCTTGACGTCACCTGGCAACGGCTGCGCGAGGCCTTCGCCCAGCAAACGCCATCACCACTCCGCCTGCCCTAGCATCTAACTCTGCTGAGGGACACATATATGAGGCAGAGATCCGGAGCAAAGCCGCGAACGTCCGGTCGGTTCACCCCCAAGGTCAGGGGTAATAAGCCTGAGGTTGAGCGCGAACTGCCTGCGCAGGAGCACCCCGTCTCCGTCCAGCCCATCGAGCCTGCCGACCCACGCCAGACCGGCAGCAGCAAAACCGATCAGCGCCAGCTGCTGAATCGAAATGTGCGCGACGGGGCCGCCCGCGAGCATCCTGAGACGGTCGCCGGACAGCATGCCACCGGCTCCTTCACCGATAAAAAGCGTCGCGCCGGCTGACCCGTTCACAGGCCCTCCATTACTTCCGTGACCTGTCCGGAAGCCGCACCGCCGCCTATGCTGGCGGCATGACGCGCCCCCGTCCAGGTTTCTTCTCTGCGCTCTTCTTGGCCTTCGCAGTTCTGAGCGCAGCCTCGCCCGCACCCGCCGCCAAACTCAAGTTCCACTCCGTCGCACTGGGAGCCGAGCGCACGGTCCCTTACTCCGCCGAGGGCGATCCGTCCGGCGCACGCCCCGACGAGACAAAGCTCCGCGTGCGTCCACTGGTGGTCGACGGCAAGGTGAAGGACTGGACCACCGGCGAGCAGCACTACGTCACGGATCGCACCTACGCCGTGCGCCGCGCCCTCCGCGTGAATGACGCTCTGCCGACCGACCACGGCGACCGGTGGGTGTGGCAGCGCGGCCCCTGGCTGCTGGTCGATCGCGACACGGGCAAAATCACGGCACTGCATCTGCCCGACTACGACCCCGCCGTCTCCGACGTGGTATGGTTCCGCGACTATGCCGCCTACTGCGGACTCACTGTCAGCGGCAAGGAGCTTTACGCTGTCGTCGCGCAACTCGCCGTGCGCCGCCCTGTGCTCAGCAAAAAGCTTGGTCCCTGGAACATCGCCGATCATCCCACCCCCGCCTGCGCCGCTGCCGTCTGGCAGCGCAGCCCGCTGCAAATCTCCTTCTCGCCCACAGGAAGCAAGCCCCAAAGCTTTGCCCTCATTGGCTCATCGGCCATGCTGGTCGAGGACGACGACTCCGGAGACAGCGCTTCCAGCAACTAGCGTTTGTAGGGTCTACACTGGAGCCATGGAAGCTCTGGACGATCTGCTCAAGCTCGCCGAAGAAGCTCATGGCCATCTCTGCGCCGGACAGATTCTCGGCGTGCGCATGGCCCTGCTCGGTTGTCAGCGCCTCGGCGTCGACGAGCCGCGCGGCAAGGATCGCAAACGCCTCGTAACCTTCATCGAGATCGACCGCTGCGCAACCGATGCCATCGGCGTCGTCACCGGATGCCGCCTCGGCAAGCGCGCCCTCAAGTTCCGCGACTGGGGCAAGATGGCCGCCACCTTCATCGATCTGCCCAGCGGACGCGCCCTGCGCATAGCAGCCAGGGAGTCCTCCAAGGCCCGCGCCCGCGAGCTCTACCCCCAAATCGAGAACAAGAACCAGCAGCAGATGCGCGCCTACCGCGAGATGCCGGACGAGGAGCTATTCACCGAAGAATGGGTCGAGGTCGAGCTAAGCGCAAAGGAGTTTCCCGGCTACAAGGGCGAGCGAGTAACCTGCGACCAGTGCGGCGAAGGAATCAATTACGACCGCTTCGTCCGTCGCGACGGAAAGACCCTCTGCCTCGCCTGCGCCGCCCCGGAAGAGCGCTACTACAAGCCATTAGCCAAATAGCCATTAGGGAATTGGGATTCGCCTTGCTGCCCATTCCCGACCAAAGGGAGGGCCACAACGGCCAGCATCACGATGGGGCGAAGCGCGGTTGCCTGGACGGCAAGTCCTCACCGACCGTCGCGTAGTCGGGAGGCTAGCCGGTCCGGCAGCCCTGCGGCCACAATGCTCTTCTGCGCGTGCTTCACGTCATAGGGAACGCGGTGGAACATGACTCTGCGTGCGCCCGTGTCCAGATCTGTCTCGTACACAGCAAACGCGGCGCGCCAGTCTCCATCGCGCGGCTGGCCCACCGATCCGGGATTGATCAGATAGCGCCCATGCTCGCGCAGCGGCAGCTCAAACTCATCCGCTCCGCGCCGGTGGTACTGCGGCGTAATCCGGAACCACTCCTCGCCATTGGTGGCAAAGCCGCCCTGCAGGTGCGTGTGGCCGAAGAAGTTGATTCGCGTCTGCGCCCGGGTCAGCGGAGCCCACGCGTCGCGCACCGTCAGCACATATTCATCTTCGTCCAACGGCGAGCCGTGCACGCAGCTCACCTCCGGGCCATCCGGCATAATCGGGCCCGCGGCCATGTGTGCCAGCCAGTCCGTATGCTCGGTGCTGAGCACAAAGCGTGTCCATCGGGCAGCGCGTCCGGCAATGGGATTGAAGTCCTCCAGGCCAGCCACCCCGCTGCACGCCTTATCGTGATTGCCGCGCACAAACACCGGGCCCAGCGTCCGCACCCGGTCAATTACCTCATTCGGATTCGCGCCATAGCCCACCACGTCTCCCAGGTTCCACACCGCGTCATAGGGCGGGGCGGCGGCCAGGACCGCGTCCAGCGCTTCGAGGTTCGAGTGGATGTCGGAAAGGATGAGAACACGCATGGACGGCAGGAGAAGGGCAAAAACGATCTGTTTTGATTCTATACTTCTACGTCTCGCGTCCGCCTTTTCGGGCGCTTACATGCCGCCTGAGACAGAAAAGGGCCCTGCTTCATGGAACCGGCCTCTTTGCCGATAGATAGTCAGAGGCGCAAGGCCGTGCTACCGCTGACTCTGAAAGAACTCACGGAAAACCGGCGATCGGCGTATGTTCGCGATCCAATATAAAAGCAACATACAGTATTGGCTTCACATCGAATTCTTTGGGAAGGCTGTTGAGGGTTGTGCGGAGATGAATCGAGTAGAGCGGCATCGGAACAGCGTCGCCGGCGAGGCGCAGGCCGCGGAACGCGGCCAGATAGAGCTGGATCAGGTAGCGGAGATTCTGCGCGGAAATCAGAAGCTCATCACATTGGGGCGGCTGACGGCGAGCATCGCGCACGAGATCAACAATCCGCTGGAATCGATCACCAATCTGCTCTATCTGATGGAGCGGGATGAACAGGATAAGGCTTCCGAATACCTGAAGTTGGCGCAGCGCGAGCTGGGCCGCGTAGTGCAAATCAGCAAACTGACGCTCACCTTCTCCCGCGAAACCAGCGCTCCGGTGCAGGTCCGGCTCGCCGATCTGGTGGAAGAAGTTCTCGGCCTCCACGCCCGCCGAATCGGCGACAAGGGCCTGCGCGTGGTGCGCCAGTATCAGGCGAACGAGTCGATCCTCGTCTTTCCCGGCGAGTTGCGACAGGTGTTTTCCAACCTGATCTCAAACGCTCTCGAAGCGGCCCCACATCACGGCCGCATCGTCATCCGCATTCGCGCTGCCCGCAGGTGGTCCGGGCGCAAGGAACGCGGGTTGCGGTTCTCCATTGGCGACAATGGCTCGGGCATTCCTCAGGAGGTGCGCAGCCGCCTGGGCCAGCCCTTTTTCACCACCAAAGGCCAGGGCGGCACGGGCCTGGGTCTGTGGGTTACGCAATCCATCCTGAACAACCTCGGTGGCACTCTGCGGACTCGTACCTCGATCGCGCCGGCGCGGCACGGAACCGTCTTCAGCCTGTTTCTGCCGCTGAACCTGCGCCCGGTAGCAGTTATGCCCGGCGGCGAAGCAGAGGAGATGCGGATCATCGGAACTCAAAGCTCGCGCTGGCGCGGCTTGCGCCTGGTCGAACGCGACAGCGCATCGCTCACGGATGCTAAGGTCGCGTCGCGCGAAACTCGGCGTCCACCGGCCTCCATGCGGCAGCAGGCCCGCGGCGTCTAACGTCTACTCTTCGTCCTCATCATGGTGCGGCTGCTTCGTGCCGGCCAGAACCTTCTCCGCGATCGGCTGAGGAACCACATCGTAGTGGTCCATCTCCATGTGGAAGCTCCCGCGCCCCTGCGTCATGGCCGTCAGGCTTTGCCCATACGTCAGCATCTCCGCCATCGGAACCTCGGCGCGCACCACCGTTGTCGCACCACGGCTCTCCATGCCCTGAACGCGTCCCCTCCGCTGGTTCAGGTCGCCCATCAGCGTCCCGGCACAGTCTTCCGGAGCCTCAATCTCCACCCGCATCACCGGCTCCAGCAACGCAGGTTTTGCCTGCTCCATGCACTTGCGAAACGCGATACGTCCCGCCATCTTGAACGACAACTCATTCGAGTCCACATCGTGATAGCTGCCGTCATACAACGTCACGCGAAAATCCACTACCGGATACCCAGCCATGTATCCGCGCGCCGCCGACTCCTGAATGCCTTTCTCCACCGCCGGAATAAAGTTGCGCGGAATCGCTCCGCCAAAAATGTCGTTCACAAACTCAAATCCCGCCCCCCGCTGCAGCGGCTCAATGCGGATCTTGCAGTCGCCAAACTGCCCGTGGCCGCCGGTCTGCTTTTTGTGCCGCCCCTGCGCCTCGGCGCGCCCGCGAATCGTCTCGCGATACGGCACCTTGGGCGCGTTCAGCGTCACCTCCGTGTGGTAACGCCGCCGCAGGCGCGAGACAATCGCCTCAATGTGCGGCTGTCCCGCTCCGGCAATCAAAAACTCATTCGTCTGCGGATCGCGGAAGAACCGCACCAGCAAATCTTCCTCCATCAGCTTGTGTACTGCCGGAGCCAGCTTGTCTTCGTCCGCGCGCGTCTTCGGCTCAATGGCATAGGTCATCGCCGCCTCCGGCAGCGTCACCGGCTCAAAGAAAATTTCGTGCCCCTTATCGCCCAGCGTGTCGCCGGTCAGCGTATCCTTCAGCTTCGCGACGGCGCCCAGGTCTCCGGCGTGCAACTCGGCAACGGGAATCGCCGTGTGCCCCTGCATCACCGAGAGATGCGCAAACTTCTCTTGGCCGCGTCGCGTGTAATTGGCTAAGGTGGCGTCGTTCCTCACCACGCCGGAGAAGACCTTGAAGAAGGTAATCCGTCCGGCAAAGGGATCGGTCATGGTCTTGAAAACATAGACAGCTGCCGGTTCGCCGTCATCCACCTTACGCATCACAATCTCCTGCGCGCTGTCATCCGCGACGGCATGTCCATTCGCAACGGCCTGCAACACCGCGCGCGCGGCCACCGTCTCGCGCTCGATGGGCGCCGGCGCATACACCTTCAGGAAGTCCAGCAGGTGGTCCGTCGCCACGTTTGTTAATCCGCTGGCAAACAGCACCGGGAAGATCCGGTCTTCGCGGATCGCTTCATGCAGCGCCGTAATCAAATGCTGCTCCGGAATCGTCCCCTCGGCGAAAAACTCCTCCATCAGCTCATCCTTGCCCTCGGCCACTAGCTCGACTAGCTCCTCATGAGCCTCCCTGGCCGCTGCCTGCATCGCAGGCGGAATCTCCCCGATCTTTCCCGCGCCGTCACCGCCCGGCGTGTAAGTGAACGCCTGCATGGTCACCAGGTCCACCACGCCCTCAAAGCCCTTGCCGTTCACAATCGGCAGCTGCACCGGAATCACGTTGCGCCCAAACCTCTCGCGCAGCGCCTCCATCGCCGGCTCAACTCCTGCGGCGGCGCGGGGATGGTCCATCTGGTTCAGCACCACCACGCGCGGCAGGTTAAACTCTTCCGCGTATTTCCACACATTGCCCGTCACCGTCTCCGGGCCATTGGGCGTGTTGACGACCACCAGCGTCGCCTCCACCGGCAGCATCGCCGAACGCGCCTCATGGATGAACATGTGAAAACCGGGCGTATCCACGAAGTTCACCTTCACGCCGTTCCATTCGGCAAAGGCCACCGCGTTCTGCATCGTCATGCGCCGCGAGACTTCCTCTTCGTCATAAGCCGTCACCGCGCTGCCGTCGTCCACGCGCCCCAGCTTGCCCGTCATCTTCGCCGCTTGCAGCAGCGCGGCCACCAGAGTGGTCTTGCCGCTGTGTGAGTGGCCGGTGACGGCGACGTTGCGAATCTCGCTTCCCTGGTAAGACTTCACCGAGCTTCCGGAGTTCATAGACTGCTCCCGAAAAAGAAAATTCCCGTGTCCGCCGCCATGCGGGCGCGTGAGCGGAACAAATGCACTGAAGAGATAGACGCAGAAATCACCAGACAGGGAGAGAGCACAGACGCCGCAGCTCTTGCCCCGGCTACGTTCCAATCGAATCTGATGCCGTCATCGCCCATAAGAGGCGTACGCCAAAGGCGCAGAATTTCGCCGCAGCGAAACCAACGCACCTCCGGAGGCAAAGGATACTAGCACGGTGCTGGTTGCACGGGCAATTGCACTTTATGCTGTTCAAAGTTTGGATTTTGCGACCCGTTCGACGTTTGAGGAAGGGCGTTCCAGTGAGCATTTGCGGCACTGCAGCCAGCCCGCGACCAAAGGGAGTAGCCACGCGAAGCGCCCGCCCGTGCGGCCAGCACCGGCCAGTCCTAATCCGCCACCATGCTCTCGCCGGGCAGAATCGGCCGCGTGCGTGGCAGTACCCCGCGATGAGCAGCAAAGCCCATCATCAGCAGCGCGCCCGCAAAAACAAGCAGCTTGATCAGGCTGGCCATCCGCGTCTCAGGCATCAGCTTCCACAGCACCAGCAGCAAAGCCTGCGCCACCGTCACCGCCCACACCGAGCCGTAGAAGTACCGCCGCTCCGTGCCCTCGCCTTTGGTTGAGCGGCCCACGCGCGGCAGCCTTCCCATCACGCCCAGCAGCAGAATCGCCGCGCACAGCGGCAGATAGGCATAGTGATAGATTTGCTTCATCGTCCACACGCCGGTAACGGCGGCAATCACCAGCCCCGCCAGGTTCAGCAGCGCAAAACTCAGCACCGCATTCCATGCGAACGTGTAGCAAACCCGCCGGTACAGCGGATTCGACTTATCCTCATCAAAGCGAAGAATGTACGGCCGCGGTTCGGAGCCGGGCAGCTTGCCGCGCACCGCTGCGATGCCCGTTCCGAGGAGCACCAGCGCCAGCCATGCCAGGTTGCCGCGTCCGAACCCGTGCGCAAACAGCGTAAACGTCAGCGGACCCGGCGCCAGAAAGAACACCCAGATCCAGATTGGCCAGTGCGCCAGCCGATAAAGCCTCGTGTTACGCTCGCGCATCTTGCGCCCTTGGGCATACTCAACCTTCCCGCTGTACCGCATACGCGAGAGTCTCGCAGACGCAACACGCCGGGTCAACGGAGGGCGCGGAAATTTAGTTGCCCACGCCCAGCTTCCCTCGCAGTACTACGATCGAAGCCGCGGGAATCTCATACTCCGCGCCGCTGCCGCCCGTGATCTCGTGCTCGGCAATCGGCCCATCCGGATCGGCCTCGCCTCCCTCAATCGCCGTCGCCCCCACTGCGCCAATCGGGGGATGCGCATTCGTCTCGCCACTCGCCGGATGCCAGTGGTACTGCTCGCTGCCGAAGACCGCCTCATGTACCGGCCCGCTGAAGGTCATCTGCTTGCCGTTCCGGTCGACGACCACCTTAACCGAGTGCTTCAGGTGCTGGTCCTGGTTCACCAGCATCACCGACCACTGCCCATCGGCCCGGTCGGCGGCATACGCCATCACCAGCTTGTGTCCCGCTCCATCATCAATGTCGGCAGCGGCTGGATAAATCGCGTTCTCGCCCTCATGCTGAAGCCATTGCCGCGTAATCATCTGGCTCGCGAAAAACTGCGACAGCCGCTGCTCGATCTGGTAGTCCTTGTTGACTGTGAACATGCTGAAGGTCCCAGGCGAATTGTTGCAGCCATGCTCCATTCGCAGCGGCAGATAGTGGAAGAAGTAAACCTCATTGCCGCCGGCCGTCAGGTATGACCCAATGTAGTCCGCCAGCCACAGCCCTCCAAACATATCCATGTACGATTCGCTGGTCGCCGACGACAGGTTCGACTCCGTCAGGTACAGCGGCACATTCGGCGGCAGGCCGTCATCGCGCCACACCTGCACAATATGCGTGATCAGTTGCGGCTCCTCGTACAGGCTTCCCCAGTTAAAGCGGCACGGGTCCAGGGGGTAGTGCTCGAATGAGAAGAAGCTCAGCTCATTCATCGCATTGTGCGCGCGCAGATACTCCAGAAAGCGTCGCAGCCACGAAGTCTGGCCGTCTGCGTCCGGCCACGACTCCACATCTTCATTGACGCCTTCAAACGAAGGGCCTCCCAACTTCAGGTTTGGATCGACCTTGTGCAGCGCCCGCGCAAACTGGATGTAAAGCGCGCCATAGTCCTCCGGACGGATGAACTGTCCATCCGACTCTTCGCCCATCTCAATCGCCCCAATCGGATATTTGTGCTCTTCGAGATAGCGCACCTCTGCAGCCGCATTGTCCGGCGTGTCATAGACCATCGCGATGGGAATGATCGGCGGAATCCCCTGCGTCACGCCGCTCTTGTAGAACAGGTCGAACCCCACCTGCGCCTCGTATTTGTTGACCTTGCTCTCCGCCGTGTGCCAGGGATCGATCGACGAAGAATAGGTTGCCGTCTGCTCCTGGTCCGGCGTGTGCCGCACAATGTCGTGGAACGCCCCATCCTTCGACGTCGATCCCATAGAAAGCTCGCGGATCGCATAGCCCACGCAGTTCCGCGGATCCGACGGGCCCTGGTCATCGCAGGTGTTCGACGACTCCGTCATCCAGATGCGGACCCACTGGACCGGCATCGGCATCTGGCTCAGTCGCAGCGTCACTGTTCCGCCGGCGCCGTCCTGAATCACCCCCTGGGGGAACGTCTGCCACACCCCGCGCGTCGGCCAGTGCATCGGGTCGAGCCCGTCCCAATACTGCACCAGATACTTCTTCGCATATGGCGCGCCCCAGGCAATCTTCAGGCTGTCGACCGGCGTTTTGACACTCAGGTCCATCACAATCCACTGCGGATGCAACGCATCGCTGTCCCCCGTAAACCGGCTCGTCAGGTAGGGATTGCTCTTCCAGTACGTGTTCAGGTCGCCGTCCGTGAGCCGCGAAAAGTTCGTTACGCTGCCGTCATTCCGCGTCACGCCACGGTGCGGCAGAGCATAGCCATACGAATAGCGGATGAACCCCGTCGAGGTCGTCGATCCGGTAAAGTATCCCTTATCGCCGGGCTCGCTCCATGTGCCCACTGGATTCCAGTGCCACGCCTCGATCGCCAGGTCGGTATTCTGACGGTACGTCACCGGCTGCCATCCTGCGGCAAATACCTGCTTCAGAATCTCCGGCGTAAAATCGTGATCGATCGCTTCGATCGGAATGCGGTCCACCCCCGCACCCAGCGCGGTGTGCGGATTGATGTGGTTCACCGCATGGTTCGCGTCAATCCGTACAGTACCCACAGCAGCGGTTTGCGCCGCAAGCAGCGCTGACGGCAAAAGAACCAGGGGCAGGAGCGAAGACAACATCGAACGAAAACGCATAGCAATCTCCCGCCTCCCTTATACACAAGGATTGACAACCTATTCAATCGTTTTAATATGGGAGGGCTATACTTTCTGCTGGACCACCTCGACCGCTTCGTAGAGCATGGGGTACGGATGACGACTACGCCAGGACGCAAGACGAAATCAACCCGCATCACACTGCAGGACGTCGCGCGCAAAAGCGGATTCTCCCCTTCCACCGTTTCCATTGTGCTCAGCGACGCGCCGCTCTCGCGTTACGTGGCCGCGCAGACCAAGGAGCGCATCCGCAAAGCCGCTGAATCCCTCGGCTACAAGCCGGACATCTTCGCCCGCTCCCTCCGCAGCCGCCGCAGCAACACTATCGGCGTGCTGGTCTTCGATATCTCCGATCCCTTCTGTGTCCTCATCCTGCGCGGCATTGAAAAGGCTCTCCACGGCACCCGCTGGATGCCCATTCTCATGGACGCGCACAACGAGCGCCGCCAGTTCGAGGGCTACCTCGATCTGATGATGGAGCGGCGCGTCGAGGGGCTCATCGTCGTCGCCAACTGGCTCTTCGATGAAGGCGGCCTGCTTGAAAAGGCCAGCCGCGAAGCCATGCCCACCGTCGTCGTGGGCCGCGATCTCTCTGAGAAAAACCTCGGCTCCGTCATCGTGGACAACGAGGCCGGAGGCTACCAGGCCATCAAGCATCTGTACGAGCTCGGCCACCGGCAGATTGCCCTCATCCGCGGGCCGGAAAAACTCATCGACAGCACCCGCCGTTGGAAGGGCGTTCAATGCTTCGCGCGCGAGAGCGGATGGAAGCTCGATCCGCGCCGTGTCCGCCAGCTGCCTGATGCCCTCGATCCCATCTCGCCCTTCGAAGGCGGCCACCAGCTCATGGCGGATCTGCTGGCTTCGAACCAGCCCTTCACCGCGCTCATGGCCTTTGACGATCTCACCGCCTTGGGAGCCGTGCGCGCCCTCGCCCAGGCCGGACGCAGTGCGCCCCGCGACTGCTCCATCCTCGGCTTTGACGACGTGCCGCTCGCTGCATTCAGCACGCCCGGTATCACCACGATCCGCCAGCCTATGGAACAGATGGGCGCCGCCGCGGCCCACCGTGTGCTCAACGCCCTGCGCGACGGAAAAGACCTCGACCCCACGCTCGAAATGCTTCCGCCAACATTGGTCTTGCGTGACTCCACAGCGAAGCTGCCTTGAGCGCAGGGCTCACTCAATCCAGCCGCGCCCGAAAAATAAGAATGCCCACATACCGGTCCATCCACGCCGACTTCTCAGGGGCGGTTGTCCGGAAATCCTCTGTAACCGCGGGTTCATCCATCGCCTCAATGTGCAGTCCCGCCGCTGCAATTGCGTTGGCATAATCGCAGACGCGGGGCATTGCGTGTTGAAGAAAAATATCCTCCTTCCACGGCGAAGGATACGAGTACGGAGCTGTCTGTTGATACGCATAGCCATGGCCCCAGCCCTCGATCTCGTTTCGGAGTACCGCAAAACGGAACGGGTGGGGAACGGAAATCACCACAAGCCCGCCCACGCTCAGCAGGCTGCGCAGCGTCCACACCGCCTCCGTCAAATCCTTTGCGTACATCAGTGCCTGGAAAGAAACGATAAGGTCGAACGGCTTTGCCAGCCTGACAGCAGCCAGCTCAGCCAGATCCTCAAAGCCGGCTTTTGCAAAAGAGAGATTCGAACAGCCCGCATGTTCGTTCCACTGCCTGGAGAAGCCATCGCTGGGATCCACACCAAGAACCGAGCGCGCGCCATGCTCCGCGAAATACCGCGCCTTCTCACCCGTGCCGCAGCCCACGTCCAGCACGCGCTTGCCTTCAAAATCACCACACAAGCTTAACTGAGCCGGCCATTCGATCATCCGGTCCGCCGAAACCTGCCGTGAAGATGCGTAGACCGGCGCCAACCTGTCCCATGGCCGCAAGCCGGCCGCATCCATGTGTTTCTCATGCATGGAATGAGTGTAGGACAAGTCCATCCGGCCTGAAGTCATGGCCGCTCCTGCGGCCCCACGTCCGGAGGTGAGAAAATAAAGGCACGGGCCGAAGAACCTCGCCCGGCACGCTCTTGAAGATGCATCGACGCACCCGGATCACCATCTCGATCGTCGTCGTCGTTCTGCTGCTGTTGGCTGGCGCAATTTACCTCCGCGTCAAAGCGCCGCCTGAAGTCGCGCGACTGCTCCCGGAGTCCGACGGTATCGTCTATCTCAACCTGCGCCCGCTGCGCGCGGCTACTCATTTCAATCAGCATCCCGTGCCGCGCTCCCCCGAATACCAGCAGTTCATCAACGCCACCGGCATCAATCCGGAGCGCGACCTCGACCAGGTCGCCTTCGCGCTCGACCGCATGCCCAACCCCAACGGCCCGAACGGCCCCGTCGCATTTTCTGAGGTCTTCGAGGGCCACTTCAACGGCCGCCGCCTTGCTGCGTATCTCCAAAGCGTCGCCGCCGGTACCGAGACCTACGCCGGCCGCACCATCTACGAAATCCCCAATGACGGACGCACCGTGCGCGTCACGCTGCTCGGTTACGACATGGTCGCCGTCAGCAACACTCCCACCCCCGAGCAGATTCATTCCATCATCGAGCGATTCCGCACCGCCGCGCTCCCCTTCACCGGCTCATCGCTGCTGGCCGCGCATTACTCCGATGTGCCGCTGCTCTCGCCCGCTTGGGGCGTCGGCAAAATCGGTCTCCCGCTCAGCGACGCCGAGGGAGGCATCACCGTCATGGGCGTCAGCCTGCCCTTCTCGCCAGACACGACCTTCGTCGCCTCGCTTAGCTGGGCGGGCAAAACCAGGCTGCGCGTCGAAGAGATTGCGCCCACCGCCGATGCCGCCGCCAAATCAGCCGCGGCCGTAGGCAATCTGCTCAATTTTGTCCGCAACCTGCAGAGCGCCGCTCCGCCCGATACGAACCATCCCCAGGTGCAGGCCGATCTGCATGCCATGCTCGCCAGCGCGCAGGTCAGCAATCGTAAGGACCGGGCCGTCTTTACCGCGACCATCCCGTCCGGGCTGCTCGAAAAGTTGATCAATGCTCCGGAGGATCTCGAAACCGCGCCCGCTCCAAAAAACTCGCCGCAGCAATAGCCGTGAGCAAGTCCGGTAAAATCCTCCGCGTCAGGGCAGGATTGCGAACGCTCGCGCCGGAAATCCCAGTCCGTGCGATGGCTTCGGCCAGGTCACGACGATCAGGGCGCCCGTCGCCGGCACCTCGTCGAGATGGGCCATGGCTTCGATCTGCCAGTGGCCATGCGTCAGCAGCCACTTCTCTGATTTCATGTCTTTGCTGGTGTCCGTGTCCAACGACTCGTGTCCGTTGGCCACGATGCCGCGCTGCTCGTAAAGAAACTGGATGGCTTCAAACGACCACGCGGGAAAGGGATAGCGGCTGAATCGCACCGGGTCGGTCTTCCAGTCCTTATCCATGTCCGTGCGCAGCGCGGCGAAGCATCCCGCCGGCACACGGCCGTGCTTCCGCTCCCAGGCCTCGATATCGGCCACAGTGAGCGCATGGTTTGGGTCCTTCTTCAGCATCGGCGTCATATCGAAGACCACCAGCGGCAGAATCATCTGCTTCAACGGAATCTCATCCACCGTCATCCCGTTGGGGTCGAAATGCGCGGGCGGGTCCACATGCGTGCCGTATTGGCCGACCATCGAATAGTAGAAGGCGCGAAAGCCGTCACTCGCGATGCTATAAGGGCGTCCCGTTTCCGGGTCGGCTGCGAGCGAAAACGTCGCCTCGCCAAATCCCTTCCACACCGGGGTCAACGGGCTGAAGGTGTGCGTAAGATCGACGAATCGCTTCGACGAGATGACTTTGTATGCCTGCGCGAGCGAGCCGTCCTGCGCCTCGGCCGGGCGCGCTGCTGCGCTCCCAACAAGGCTCAGCAACACCGCGATCAGGCAGGCGCGAAAAGCAATGCACTTCGAATACATACGGGGCCTCCTCGACGATCGATCAAGTAACTCAGACAGCTTACAACCGGTCTCGCTTTTGCGGCCGGCGTCCAAATTGATTCACGGATAGCTGGTTTGCTAACGTCGTCATCATGTCCGAGCGTTCCACCGAGCCGATACGCGAATTGCTCGACTCCCTGTATCGCATGGATTCGGGCCGGGTTTTGGCGACGCTGGTGCGCCTGCTCGGGGACCTGGACCTGGCCGAGGAGGCGATGCACGAGGCCTTCGCTGTCGCGCTGGAGTCATGGCCCCGGACCGGCATTCCAGACAACCCTCGCCCCTGGCTCATTTCAACCGCTCGATTCAAGGCCGTGGACGCTCTGCGTCGGCGCGCGCGTTTCGATGGAGTAGAGCGAGACCTCATTGCCCACATGGAATCGCGCGTCAACGACGCTTCGCTCGAGGAGGAAGAGATCGAGGACGATCGCCTCCGTCTTATCTTCACCTGCTGCCACCCCGCTCTGCCTCCGGAAGGACAGGTTGCGCTCACCCTGCGCGAAATCTGCGGCTTGACCACAGAGGAGATTGCCCGCGCATTTCTGGTTACGCCGGCATCGCTCGCTCAACGCATCGTGCGCGCCAAGGCAAAGATTCGAGAGGCATCGATTCCCTACGAAGTGCCGACACCGCAGCAATTGCCCGAGCGGCTGGACGCAGTGCTTCAGGTCATCTATCTCGTCTTCAACGAGGGCTACTCAGCCGCAGCGGGAGCGGAGGTAACGCGGGCTGAGCTGACCGGCGAGGCCATTCGATTGGGCCGGCTGCTGGCTGAACTCCAGCCGGAACGGGAAATTCCAGACCCGGAAATTATGGGCCTGCTTGCCCTCATGCTGCTCCAGGAATCTCGCCGGCTGGCGAGAACCTCTCCCACCGGGGAGCTGATTTTGCTGGAAAATCAGGACCGCTCGCTCTGGAACCGGGAGCAGATCATTGAGGGAGTGGCATTGGTGGAGAGAGCCCTGAGCTCCCGGCGCTTCGGTCCATACACACTCCAGGCTGCGATTGCGGCCGTCCATGCGGAGGCGGAATCGACCGCTGCGACCGACTGGCGGCAGATCGTTGCGCTTTACAACCAGTTGGTGCGGATTCAGCCGTCGCCGGTTGTCCATCTCAATCGCGCCGTGGCCATTGCCATGCGCGATGGTCCGGAGGCCGGCCTGAAGCAGATCGACGCGGTGCTGGAGCATGGAGAATTGGCAAATTACTACCTCGCACATTCCGCTCGTGCCGAAATGTGCCGCAGGCTGGGCCGGACGGCCGAGGCACGGTCTGCATATGAGAAGGCTCTGGCGCTGACCAAACAGGAACCGGAGCGGCAATTTCTGCGAGAACGGATTCAGCAGTTGAAATAAAAAAATTTGCGAACGCCTGTCGATTTTCTATCTCGCGAACGACTATAGGGCAAAAGAACGATCCAGTCGCTGAAGGGCCGCTGCAACTGCGGAACACGTGTCGTAGTGACAAGAGGAAGCACCGCACGAACCAGGACCGGTCCGTGGGGCCACGCAACGAGCCGGTGCAACACCCTGCAGTCGGCTCGCCAATCCACGATCAGGAGAGAGCAATGAAATACATCTGTTTGGGCTACTACGAAAAAAGCAAATTCGAAGGCATGACCGAGGACGAGCAAAACGCCATGTTCGACACATGCTTTGAATACGACGACCATCTTCGCGCCAACGGGCACTGGAGTGGGGGAGAAGCGCTTCAACCTCCGGAAACCGCCTTGACCCTGTCCTGGAAGAACGGCAAAGTGGCAACCACCGACGGCCCCTATGCGGAAACTAAAGAACAACTCGGCGGCATTCTCGTCCTTGAGGCGCGGGACATGAATCATGCCGTACAACTCATCAGTCGGCATCCGGCGCTGAAGTATGGCAACATTTTCGAGATTCGGCCAGTAGGGGACATGAGCGAAATCATGAAGGCAAGCGAGCAGCGAAGGCAAAAAAATCCCTCACGGTGAGGGCTGTTGCTTGATCTTGCCGCGGCATGGACGAGAGATGAGAAGAGTCATAGTCCGGAATCTCCATATTGGTCGATCCGGTCGCGTTGAGCCTACACTGAATTTCAGGCGTTGCACTGTACTGTGCTGTGCTTCTGTCAATCTCCTGGAGTTCGGAGGAACTCGATGCGCTTATCTCTCCGTCCGCTGCAAGCTGCATCTCTGGCTGCACTCGTCTGCCTCGCGCCACTCGCGGCGCTGCACGCGCAGTCCACATCCCAGCCCGGCCCCGGTAAGGTTCTCACCGGGCAGGCCGCATTCACTGACTATTCCCAGGAAAAGCCCGGCGTCATCCGCAAAATCACCGTGGACGATCTGCCCAAACCCACATCGGGTGTCGACAACGGAGCCGAAATGGTCCCGCGCCCCGAAGGCGCATGGCCCCAGACGCTGCCCGGCTTCAAGGTCGAGCAGTACTACACCGGGCTCGACCAGCCGCGCCTCATCCGCACCGCGCCCAATGGCGATCTCTTCGTCGCCATCAGCTACCAGAACAAAATTATGGTCTTTCGCGGAGTCGACGCACAGGGCAAGCCGAAGGTCGTCTCCACCTTCGCCGAAAACCTAAGCCAGCCCTTCGGAATCGCCTTCTATCCGCTCGGTCCCAACCCCAAATGGGTCTACATCGGCAACACCGACTCCGTCGTGCGCTTTCCGTATAAGAACGGCGATCTCAAGGCAACCGGCCCGGCCCAGAAACTTGCCGACCTGCCCGGCGGCGGACGCCTCCGCGGCGGTGGCCACTGGACACGGGACATCGCCTTTTCCAGGGACGGCCAGCGTATGTTCGTCTCCGTCGGCTCGCACTCCAACGTCGATGATCCCGACACCCACCCCGCGGAATTCCACCGCGCCGACGTGCTCGAATTCACGCCCTCAGGAAAATTCGTAAAAATCTACGCCTACGGCATCCGCAACTGCGTCGGCGAGGCCATCAACCCGACCACCGGACAGCTCTGGTGCTCCACCAACGAGCGGGACATGCTCGGCAACAACCTCGTCCCCGACTACATCACCCACGTTCAGGAGGGCGGTTTCTACGGCTGGCCGTGGTTCTACATGGGCGGCCACTGGGATCCGCGCCTTGAAGGAAAACATCCCGAGCTCAAGGACAAGGTCATCACCCCCGACGTGCTCCTGCAGCCGCACTTCGCCTCGCTCGAGATGACCTTCTACGAAGGCTCGCAATTCCCGGCCGAATACAAGGGAGACGCCTTCGCCGGCGAGCATGGCTCCTGGAACCGCGCCCCGCGCGCCGGATACGAGGTCATCCTCGTGCCCATGCACGACGGCCATGCCCTCGGCGAATACGAGGACTTCCTTACCGGCTTCACCACGCCCGACGGCAAGGTCTGGGGCCGTCCCGTAGGGGTCACGGTAGCCAACGACGGCTCCCTCTTCATCACCGATGACGGATCAGGCTCCATCTGGCACGTTTCGTATGTAGGCAACAGGTAGAAGCAGCCGCAAAGCAGAAAGGCCGCCTCACGGGCGGCCTTTCTGCTTTCGAACATCCACGCCGATATTCCCGTGCTCAGGTTCCAGCGGACATCGTGGAATCCCCGCCGGCGGCGGCGAATTGCGTCATCGTCTCGCGCAGATATTTATACGGATTCACAGGCGTATCGTGAATGCGTACTTCATAGTGGAGGTTCGGCCCGGTGGCGCGTCCGCTCTCTCCCACATAACCGATCACCTCGCCGCGCCGCACCCGCTCGCCCGCAGTCACGGCAAAACCCGAAAGGTGCCCGTACACCGTGTTGATGCCATTTCCATGGTCGATGATGATCTCCCGGCCATATCCGTCGCCGACACCTGCCTTGAGTACCACCCCATCCGCCGCTGCCCGCACCGCCGCGCCGTAAGCTGCGCCGATATCGATGCCTTTATGAAACTCGCCGCCGCCCGTCATCGGGTCCACTCTCTCGCCGAAGGAACTGGTGATGGGGCCCACCGCGGGCCACAACGAAGGAGCATTGAGCATGCTTGTCCAGTTGCCGCCACTGGTCGTGGGGTTGATGCCAAGCTGATAGGCCTCCGAAAGCTCGCCCGAGAGCGCCGTCGTGCGCAGCAGAGAGAGCTGATCAAAGGACTCCGTATAAGCTGCATCCGTAAAGCTTCCCTCGGAATCGGTCTGCACCGGAGCCGCACTTGCAACTGACTTTGCCAGCTTATTCTGCCGCAGCCCATATAGCGCGCTCACTTCGCTCGCCAGCGACCCCAGCGACGCGGCCTGGACTTCCTTCTGCTGGGCCACTGCCTGCAGCTGCTTGTAGTCTTTGCGCAGCGCGTCATGCTCGGTGCGGATCTGATCGAAGCTCGCAGTTTTCAACAACATGCGGCTGTAAGAACCCGCCATGCCGGCCAGCGTGAATGCTCCTACCACGGCTGCGGCCACAAAGACGTATGCATAATGCAGAGGAACAGGGACCTTACGGAGCCGTCCGTCCTCTTCTCGCGCGACAAAAATAATGTAATACCGTTTGCGCAAAATAACCTCAAAGGGATCAGGGAAAAATTCAGCGTGGCGCATCCGGTAACTGTCCCGTTTGCACCCGCATTTTCATAGTGTTTCAGGAAATCGTCTAAAACGCTACCAGCTTACCTCACAGGGGTCAATCAAATCCGTAATTGCATTACCAAAGAGTTCTTTGCAATCCATCTATGGAAATCCGGATTGAGTCTTCCAGACTAAGAAATGGGGGCATAATACGATCGGCTCCGGTCGCAACTACTCCACCACCACCACCTTAGCCCGCTTGCCCACCCGAAGAGCCAGCTTAGCCGCGCCGTTCAGCGACAGGTGAGCCTGCTTCACTACCTCGCCCTCCACGCGCACCGCACCTTCCTTGATCTTGCGGTCCGCCTCTGACGCCGAGGCCGCCAGCCCCGCCAGAGTCAACAGCTTCGACACGCGCACCCGACCCTCAGCATCCTGGCCCAACTCCGCCGCCGTCACATGCACCTCTTCCAGGCCCTCCACATCGTCGCTCTTCTGCTGGAACTGCCGCGCCCAGTTCTCATCCGCCGCGCGCGTCGCCTCGTCCGAGTGGAACCCGGCCACAATCGTCCGCGCCAGCCTCTTCTTCGCCTCCATCGGATGCAACTCACCCGCGGCAACCTCGGCCTTCATCGCATCGATCTCGCTCTGCCGCAAATCCGTCAGCAACTCCCAGTAACGCCACATCAGCTCATCGTTGATCGACATCAGCTTGCCATACATCTCCTGTGCCGGCTCATGAATGCCGATCGCATTGCCGAGCGACTTCGACATCTTTTGCACGCCATCCAGCCCTTCAATAATCGGCGTCATCAGCACAATCTGTGACGGCTGGTCGTAGTGCCGCTGCAGCTCGCGCCCGATCAGCAGATTGAACTTCTGGTCGGTGCCGCCCAGCTCCACATCCGCCTTCAGCGCGACCGAATCATATCCCTGCGACAGCGGGTACAGCATCTCATGCAACGCAATCGGTTGCTCTTTCTGGAACCGCCGGTGAAACTCATCGCGCTCCAGCATCTGCGACACGGTAAACTTCGCCGCCAGCCGAATGATGCCCTCAAACCCCAGCGTGTCCAGCCACTCCGAGTTGAACCGCACCTCGGTCTTCTCGCGATCCAGAATCCGGAACACCTGGTTGGTATACGTCTTCGCGTTTTCCTCGATCTCTTCGCGCGTAAGCGCCTTGCGCGTCACCGACCTTCCCGTCGGGTCGCCAATCAGCGAAGTAAAATCGCCCACCAGAAAAATTACCTGATGCCCCAGGTCCTGAAAGTGCTTCAGCTTCCGCATCAGCACCGTGTGCCCCAGGTGCAGGTCCGGAGCCGTCGGGTCAAACCCCGCCTTCACGCGCAGCGGAACCCCCGTCTCGCGCGACTTCTTGAGTCGTTCCGTCAGGTCCGAGACGCGGATAATCTCCGCCGCGCCCTTCTGGAGCAGATCCATCTGCTCCTCTACAGGAAGAAAATGAGCCATGAGTGCTTCCAGTATAAAGTCCAGCGATCAAGTCAAAGCCTGATGCGCGAAATATCCAAATCCCCGACTAGAGGGAGGGCGCCATGGCCGGCGCAGGAAGGGCGCCGAAGCCGGGGTCTCCGGCGCGCGCGCTTTTCGCGTGCTGGGGTGGGGAAGGCGCGAGTCCCCTGGACGGCCAGTCCCGGTGTGTCCTGCATCAAACAAGCACTATGAGAGACTCATCCCCGAAATCGCTCTTCGTCCTTGCTGTACTGCTGCCATTTGCCTGTGCCGCTGTGCTTCCCGCGCATGCTGAGGGCTCGCAGACCACCGTTGCCGCCAGCTTTTACGGGGCCTACAACGGCACCACCGAGGGCAATGGAACTGTCCAGAGTCCCTCCAACCAGGCCGGAGGCCTGTTCGAGCTGCGTTATCTCTCCAACCCGCTCATCGGCTATGAGCTGACCTACTCCTACAACCGCGCCAATCAGAGCTACAACTTCACCTCCGTCAAGGCCGGGGCCCACGAAATCAGCGCCGACTGGGTCGTCTCTTTTCCCATCCTCAACTTCCGTCCGTTCATCCTCGCCGGAGCCGGAGTCATCGACTTCAAGCCAGATAACAGCCAGCCCGATACATCCAGTGACGCCAGGGTGGTCTACGTCTATGGAGGCGGCCTGGACTGGGGCATCTTGCCGCACTTCGGCCTGCGCGGACAGTTTCGCGGCAATCTCTATCACGCACCGGACATGCTGAACACCGTCTCGTCGACCCACGCCTTCACGCAGACCGCCGAGCCCACAATCGGCGCCTACTTCCGCTTCTAGGGCCTGTCGGCCCGGCAAGCAAGCCGGGCCCGGACTCACACGGAAGAATCAGGTCCCGAAGTCTTTAACGATTTGCGCACCGCGCCCCAGAGCATCAGCCGTGTCACGCCGCTGAAGATCAGCGTAAAGCCCACCAGCGTTCCAATCACCCAGGTCGCGGCCCGCGGCCCGTCCCACCAGATAAAGATGCCGAAGCCCAGCGCAAACAGCGCATTCAGCAGAATCCAGTACGCGCCGGGATGCGACCGGTAGCCAAAAAAACCAACCACCCCGAGCACGCCCTGGATCATGAGAATGATGCCCAGCACCAGCGTCAGCGTAATCAGTCCAAACGCCGGGTGCATCGCAATATCAAAGCCGCCGATCAGGTAGATGCCCCCCACCAGCAGCCGCCAGAAGAACGCTCCCGCGCCCTTGGCATGGAAGGCCTCGATCAGGTGAAAGACGCCGCTGACAACCAGCAGCCAGCCCACAACAATCGCCACCCCGATCCCCGACATCAGGGGAAGGCTCAGCGCGATAATCCCGGCAATGATAATCAGAACGGCCCAGACAATCGCCCAGCCGCTCGCCTTCTTCAAAGGGCCCGCCACGCCAAATCCATTCATGCATCCCCCTTCTTACCGCGATACTGAACTTCAACCGGCCATGACTCCTGCTTACAAGATGCAATCCCGCTTATTCAGGCTTCCCCGGCCCGCCCATTGGTTTCGCCGGAGCGGTCGGTGGAACAAATGGAGCCGGCATCGTTTCGCCGCGATGGCAGGTGCCGCACGTCACCGTCTTCTGCGCCGGGCTCGCGTCCGGGTCGTGAACCGTCGAGAGATACTTCGTGTTGATCTCCGCCGTCATCCGCATCATGGTGCGCGCAATCTCCTTGTCCGGCTTCGCGTCCGACGCGAAATTCAGCCGCCCCGTCTTCGGATCTTCCGCATGGCAGAACTCGCATTCCACGCCCAGCGCCTTCGTGAAGCCGCGCATCGTCGCAATCAGGTCCGGCCCCGAGATGTCCTTCGGCAGCACCTGAAGATTCGTAGGCCGCGGCATCTTGCGATGCATGTGAATTTCAGATTGCCCGGAAGCAGGCGGAGCGGTCTGTGCCGTCAGCGGAAGAGCAGCCAGCAGAACGGCAGCGGCGCCAAGAGCGAGAGCAGAATAAGAGCGCATACGATTCATCCTCGAGAAACAACCCGGAGAAATAGCCCGTCAGGACACACAAAAAGGGCTTCGCAGGCCATTGTTACATAGCCGTTGCTCAGAAATTGCAAAGATAGAAGATTAAAAGGAAGTGACTTTCTGAACCGGCGGCCTTCCCCGCGCGTATGCATCTGCATACGCATCGTGGAACCCCGCTGCCCAGGAGCAAGGATGGAATCAGGCAATCGCACCAACACAGCGCCAGGACGAATTCCGGCCGACACCTTAATTCTGCTGGCCATCGCTGCCTCCGTCGCGCTGGTTCATCTGTTCACCAACAGCCGGTATGGATTCCATCGCGATGAGCTCCAGTTCCTGAGCGACGCCCTCCATCTCGATTGGGGATTCGTCGCCTACCCTCCCCTAACGCCCTTTCTCGAACGCATCGGGCTGGATCTCTTTGGAGTCTCGCTCGTCGGGCTCCGGTTGTTCTCCGTGATCGCGCAGGCGACGGCCATCGTGGTCACCGGGCTCATGGCGCGCGACCTCGGCGGCGGACGCCTGGCCCAGATCACTGCGGCGCTCGTCATTGCGCTTTCGCCGTCGCCTCTCTCTGAGGGCACAGAGTTCCAGTACACCTCCTTCGACTATCTCTGGTGGGTGCTCGTCGCATGGTTCGTCATTCGCCTGCTGAAGAGTGAAAACCCCCGCTGGTGGCTGGCCATCGGCGGCGTCATCGGCCTCGCCCTGATGACCAAATACTCCATTGTCTTTTTCGTAGCCGGCATTCTCGGAGGACTCCTGCTCTCGCGCAACCGCCGTTACTATCGCAGCGGCTGGTTCTGGGCCGGAGTCGCGCTCGCGCTTCTCATCTTTCTGCCCAACTTCCTCTGGCAGGTGCGGCATGACTTTATCTCCTGGCACTTCCTCCGCCATATCCACAAGCGCGACGTCGCAGAGGGCCGCGCCCAGGGATTTCTGCTCGGCCAACTCCGGGACTGCGTCAATCTCGCCGCCGCTCCGTTATGGATCGGCGGCCTTGTCTGCTTGCTGTGGAACCGGCGTTACCGTCTGCTGGCGTGGATGTACCTCATCCCGCTTGCGCTCTTTGTGCTGGGCAAAGGCAGAGCATATTACCTCGCGGCGGCGTATCCCATGCTGATCGCCATGGGCGCTGCTGCTGCCGAACACTGGCTCTCGTCTCTCTCGAAACTGTGGCGGAGAATGATCGAGGGTGTTTTCTTCACCTGCCTTGTAGCCTATGGAGCCTATGCCGGCGCCATCTTGATACCCTTCGCGTCAAGCGGCCCGCTCAAAAACTTCGCCCTCAGAAACAACGGCGATCTCCGGGAAGAGATCGGCTGGAATCAATTCGTGCAAACCGTCGCCGGCATCCGCAACTCACTCCCTCCCGCACAGCGACAGAACCTCGGCATCCTGGTAGGAAATTATGGCGAGCAGGGCGCAATCGAAATCCTCGGCCGTAAGTATGGCCTTCCCGAGCCCATCAGCATGACGAATTCCGCATGGCTGCGAGGATATCCAACCCCGCCTCCGTCCACGCTGATCGTCATCGGCTTCTCGCAGCAGGACGCGAACCAGGCATTTACCGCATGCCGCCTCGCCGGCCGCAACGGCAATACAAACGTTGTACGCAATGAAGAAAGCGTGGATCATCCCGATATCTTCGTTTGCGGAGGCCCACGCCTGCCCTGGCCTGAATTCTGGAAGGAGTATCAAAACTTCGGTTGAAGGCGTCTCAACAGCGCTCCTGGATGATGAGTCAGGGATGCAATTGCGAAAAAGAAAGGCCCGCCATAGCAGGCGAGCCTCTTGAATATTCTGAATCGAATCGAATCCCGAATCGCGACCAAAGGGAGCGGTCACAAAAGCAGGTACAGGATGGCGCGAAGCGCGTAGTACCCGACGCGCAGTCCTCAATAAGCCGGAGCTGGTTCGAACTCTTCTTCCTCGTCCTTCAGCCCGTGACGGCGCATCAGGTTAGGCAGGTTCTGCGAGAAGGCCGAGCGCGGCATCACCATGTCGCATCCCGCCTCCACCGCCTTCACCTTCAGGTCGCCCTGCAGGTGCGAGAGGAAGCCGATGATCGACGTGCCCTTCTTCAGCTTCGCGCGCAGCTTGGGAATCAACGTCAGCGGCTTGGCGTTCGCATTGTTCAGGTCGAAGACAATCAGCGAAGGACGCTCTTCTTCCGGCGCATCTACAAACTTGGCGACCGTGTCTTTCTCATTCTTCAGGAAGCCGACCTTGATGCCCAGCTTCTTGGCCGTCTCCTGGATCTTCGCCAGAAAGAACAGGTCTTCAATGAAGAAGTAGATGTGTGTCGGCGCATCTTCGCGGATCGGAGCCGGTGGCGGCTCCCACATCGCCAGTGGTTCCCCCCCGCTGTAGCCGTTGCCGGGGTTGCCGTTGCGGAACTCGATGGTCGAGGGAGGCGAGTCGGCGATATTGCCGTTCGCCACGCGGTAGCTGTGGTCCATCGGGCCCACAAACACCTGCTGGCGGCGCTGCTTATTCTTGCGCCGTCCGCCACCGCCGTTGCCCGGCGACTGTCCGTTGCCGTTCTTCTGGTAGAAACGGTTCTGGCCGCCGGCCTTTTGCTTCGGGCCCTGCTGCCCATTGTTCTGGCTGGCCTGCTGGCCGGGCTGTGCACCCTGTCCATTGGCTTGCGCTCCGCCCTTGCCTTTACGGCGGCGGCGGCGCCTGCGGCCCTGTCCGTTGTTCTGTGAAGAAGGGGACTGGCCTTGCTGGGGCCCTTGCCCTTCAGGCGCGGCGGCCTGGGGCTGGTTCTGCTCTGTTGTCATGCCTGCACTTCCTGGTGCGTGAATCTTCACTCTTACTTAATGTTGTGGGCAGCATTTCCGGCTCAGGGCTGCCATTCTTCCTGCGAAATATGCCGGAGAAATCAAAAAACTAAGGCTCCATCGAAAAACCGAAGCATCGTGCACACTCCTTCACGGCAGGGCCGCGACCGGAGGGCAAACGAGACGAATTGACCAATCCTATGGGAGACAAGTGCGTTGAAACCCTGCAATGTACATCGTCATGGAACTACGGGTTCAGCTGTTTCCGCCTTCACCGGCACGAACCGGGAAATGGCGCGTTACGTCAACCTATTTAGACTGTCGAGAATCGCGGCGAGCCCGTTTCCGCTGAAATCAGGCTACAGCCGTTCGATAGGCTGCATTCATACTACTCTCTGATGGCAGGTCTGGCAAGCGAATTGAGGACGCTCGCCCCGGAGGCTCTGGCCATGACAGCAACAAGCCAAAAACCCAGCAAAAAACCACCGCGATCTCGCTGCGGTGGTTCTCTGTTCTTAATGGCCAGTCACTGGCCTCCCTGAAATTGCCCTCGGCTGTCTCAGCTCTGGGACTTTCGCTTGTTCCGGCCCGGGCAAATCTCGTGGGATCGCTGCTCTCGGATGCCGGAACTTGTTTCGCATGGCTCTTCTCTCTATCGAGAGCCTGTGCGTCGCTGGCTGCCTATGTATAAGCAATCTTTATGCCGTTCCAAGTTATGATAAGAATCAATAGCTTACAGGCAAACTCCATCAGGAAAATCCTGATTTCTGGAATAGCCTCAATCTCAGGCTTCACAAAACCATAATCCAGCCGCCAAAACCTCACCGCTGGCAATGCAAGCAGAAGTGTGTCCCACGCCCCGCCAGCACAATTCTGTGAATCGGTCGGCCGCACACCAGGCAAGGCTCCCCCGTCCGCATATACACGCGATGCTCCAGCTGAAAGAACCCCGCCACTCCATCCGCATCCACATAGTCGGAGACAGAAGATCCGCCCAGCTCGATCGCTTTCCGCAGAATCTCCTGCAACGCCCCATGCAGCCGCACCAGCCGCGCCCGGCTCAGTCGTCCCGCCGCTCGCGTTGGTCGAATCCCGGCCCGGAACAGGCTCTCGTCGGCATAAATATTTCCCACCCCGTGCAGTAGCGTCTGGTTCAGCAGCGCCGCCTTAATCGTCAGCGTCCGCCCTCGAAACAGAGCCACAAAATCCTCCGGCGCAATCGAAAGCGGCTCGTGTCCCGGACCGCGAAACCCTGCCCCGTTCTCCACCCGAACCAGCGCCAGCCGCCCGAACCGCCGCGCATCCACAAACCGCAGCTCCTGCCCGCTGCTCAAGCCCAGCGCCGCATGGGTATGCTTCGCCAACGGAAGCTCCGCCGCTGAAACCAGCAACCGCCCCGTCATCCCCAGATGCACCACCCACTGAACCGCGCCGCCCTCCGTCCCGCTCAGATCAAACACAATGTGCTTGCCTTCGCGATACACCCGCTCAATCCGCAACCCCGGCAGAGCCTCCGCCATCTCCGAGCGCGAAGTCTTGAACGGCTCCTTATAGCGGCTCAGCCAGACAGAATCGATCCGTTGCCCGCGCACACGCGCATCCACGCCATTCGCAACAGTCTCGACCTCAGGGAGTTCGGGCATGAAAAGAAATAAGCAGAAATGCGTTTCAAATTAACCGCGAGCAGCGATCAATGTATTGTCAATCAGCCGGGTCGTCCCCACAAACGCCGCAACCGCCACCAGCGCGCCCCCGCGCACATCCGCCACATCTTCCAGCGTATCCGGATCGACCACCCGGCAATAGTCCACGCGAACCCCAGGCTCCGCAGCCAGCACCGCCTCCGCCGCCGCAATCAAATCCCCAGCCGCCGTCACGCCCGCCCCAGCCAGCCGCTCGACTTCGCCCAAAGCCCGTCGCAGCACCAGAGCCTGCCCACGCTGCTCCGTCGACAGATATCGGTTCCGTGAGCTCATCGCCAGCCCATCCGGCTCCCGCACGATGGGACACACCACCAGCTCCAGCCCGAAATTCAGATCCCGCACCATCTTCCGGAGCACGGCCACCTGCGCCGCGTCCTTCTGCCCAAAGAATGCCCGGTCCGGCTGCACAATATGGAACAGCTTCGCCACCACCGTCGCCACGCCGCGAAAATGCCCCGGCCGCGACGCCCCATCCAGCCGCCCGCTCACGCCCTCCGCATCCACAAACGTACTTGCCCCCCGCGAATACATCTCCTCCGCCCCCGGCGCAAACACCAGCTCCACGCCCTCGCGCTCAAGCGCCGCGCAGTCTGCCTCAAACGTCCGCGGATACTTCGCAAAATCCTCATTGGGCCCAAACTGGGTCGGGTTCACAAAAATCGAAACCACCACCACGTCGCAAGCCGCCCGCGCCGCCCGCACCAGCGACAGGTGCCCCGCATGCAGAGCCCCCATCGTCGGAACCAGCCCCACCGAAAGCCCGCGCCGCCGCGCCTCGCGCAAAGCCGTGCGCGTCGCATCAATCGTCGTAACAATCTGCGGTGTCGTTGTCGGTTGCATCCAGAATTACGCCTTGCGCAAAGCCGCAGTTACCGGAGATGCAACCACCGGACCTGTCTTGGAAGAGAGATGATAGCTCTCCGCCTCAGTCGGAAACGCGCGCTCCTCCACATCCCGCACATATCCTTCAATGGCCGAGCGAAACAGCCCCGCCGCGTCACCATACTGGCGCACAAACTTCGCCGGAGGCGAAAAGCTCAAATTCACCAGATCATGAAACACCAGAATCTGCCCATCGCAATCCGGCCCCGCGCCAATCCCAATCGTCGGAATCCGCAGCTCGCCGGTAATCCGCGCCGCAACCTCACGCGGCATTCCTTCGAGCACGACAGCCGAAGCTCCCGCCGCCTCAAGCATCCGCGCATCGCGCGCCAGCTCGTCCGCGGCGGCCTGCGTCCTGCCCTGCACCTTATATCCCCCCATGCGATGCACCGACTGCGGCGTCAGCCCCAGGTGGCCGATCACCGGAATCTCCGCTCCAGCCAGCCGCTCCACCAGCTCGCAGCGCACCGCGCCGCCCTCCACCTTCACCGCCTCCGCGCCCGCCTCTTTCACAAAGCGAACTGCATTGGCCACGGCCTCATGCACACTCCCGTGGTACGACCCGAAAGGCATATCCGCCGCCACAATCGCCCGCTTCACCGCCCGCCGCACCGCGCGCGTGTGGTGCAGCATCTCGTCCACGGTTACCGGCAGCGTGGTCTCATAGCCCATCACCACCATCGCCAGTGAGTCGCCCACCAGAATCAGATCCACGCCCGCCTCATCCACCAGCCGGGCCGTGGCATAGTCATACGCGGTCAGCGCAGTAATCGGCCGATGCGCCTGCTTCTTGTCTTGTAAGGATTGAAACGTGATCTTGGCGCCGGAAACGGCGCCGCCAGTGCGGAAATTCGTAATACTCATATCGTCTCCAGTGCAGCTTCCTCATCCAAGGAATGCCACCCGTACCCGACCTTTGACAATACGCCCCCAACCACCCGAAGTAAAGCAGCCAACCAGCCCGGTAGTGTCTCAGTTTGAATCGGAAGTCAGAGATTATAACGACCGCGGAGTCCTAAAAGCCCAAAGAGAATAATTCCTAGAGCGCATGGCAACATAACTACCATGCGGGCCTTCAAATGAAGCCCCACGCAAAAAGCAGTCGTAAGCAGTAGTTGAAGAAAAAAATACAGAACGATGCGTAATCTTTGAGGCCCGAGAGCTTTCATCTCATCTCCTTCTCAACTGATGTCAGCACTGAACCAAATATGGCTCTTCGCCGTCTTTAAAATACACTCCCTTAAACAGACTCAACATCCCGTGCCGCCGCAATCGGAGTGCTGGCATAAACTGGCCCTGTCTTCATGTTCACCACGGCCATCATCCTCGCGGCTCTCATCACTCTCGTCCCGTATCTCGCCGCCGCATTTTTTCCGGAAACGTTAACCGCCACAACGAAAAAACCTCCCACCGCCGTGCTCCTTCTGCGCCCCGCCGTCCTCTGCGTTCCTTACGCGCTCGTCGCGTGGTCTGCCGGAATCTTCCACTGGAGCTGGCTCGCCTTGTACGCGCTGCTGCCCGTCGCCATCGCCGTCCTCATGTGGCAGGCGCGCCGCGCCGATCCCGCCCAGCGCGGCAACTGGCGCGACTATCTCGTTCTCGCCATTCTGGGCCTCGCCGTCGATCTTCGCTGGTTCCAGCCCGCCTGGCCGGCGCACCTCGTCGTCTTCAACAAAATCCTGCTGCTTGACGCCGGCATCTACGGCCTGCTCGCCATCCGCCGGCTCGACGGAGTCGGATTCAACCTCCGCCTGCGCCTGCGCGACCTCGGCATCGGGCTGCGTGAGTTTGCCTTCTACGCCCCCATCGCCATTGTCCTCGGACTCAGCCTCGGCTTCCTGCATCTTCACTCCGTCCCGCCCCAGCCGCTCCCGGCGATAGGCGCATTCGCCTTCACCTTCTTCTTCATCGCCCTCCCCGAGGAGCTCTTTTTTCGCGGATGGCTGCAAAATCTCCTGGAGCGGCGTATCGGACGAACCTGGGCTCTCGCGCTCACCGCTGTTTTGTTCGGTCTGTCCCACTGGAACAAGCGCGCCCTGCACTTCAACTGGCGCTACGTGCTGCTCGCGGCTTTAGCCGGAATCTTCTACGGCCGCGCATGGCGTCACCAGCGCCGCGTCGGAGCCTCCGCCATCACCCACGCCTCCGTCGACACTATCTGGGGTCTCTGGTTCCGGTGATGAGCGTGGCGCCACCCGGAAAATTGTTGCGGACGATACGTAAGATACCCCAGCCCCACGCGCATATTATGGTCCACCGGCCCCGGAACCGTGACAGCAATGCAGATTCCCAGAATGGCGTGAGCCAGGCCCAGCGTGTACAGGTTGCGATGCCGAAGGAAAATCAGGCAGGCGATCGATCCCCACACCAGTGCCAGCGGCATCAGCACCGGATTCGGCACATGCGCCAGCCCAAACAGCGCCGCCGTCGCAATCACCGCGGCCGTTTTGCCCCGCATCAGACGCAGCAATCGCAGCAGGAAGAAATCCAGCATAAGAAACTCCTGCAGCAAGGCCCAGATCGCATACGTCCAGTAACGCCGGAGAAAGAGCGCAGGGGATTGCGGCATGTGCAATGTATGGAGCCTGCCGCCCATGGCAACCGCCGCCGCCAGCAGCAGCGCCGCGCCCACGACCCAGAGGGACCGCAAAAACCCGCGTCCGTGCAGCCCCATCCGCCCCCAGCCGTCGAAAGAGATCCCCGTAGCCAGCAACACCCACACCAGCGCAACCCAGGAAAACGCGCTCTGCCATGGCCGCGGCGTCCAGATCGCCAGCAGGATCAATCCATATCCAACCGAGAGTTCGAAAATATCGCGGAAATCGCCTCGCCCGCCCTCAGCGCGGTCGGACCCATCCGCCACACAGCGCTCTTTGCCACCTGCAGCCGAGTTGTCGCGTGGAAAGATACCCATGCTGAGCCGCAACAAATGAAGGAATGAGCCGCGACAAATGAACTAGAAGCAGCGGAACATCGAGCGTCAGCCTGCATTCATTCTATGCTCTTGGCTCATCCCGTCGTGGTTGCTCTTGCTTCCTCCCGCAGCCGCTGATTCGCCACCAGCATCTCGCCCACCAGCAACCGCAGCCGCGTATTCTCCTCCTCCAGCTCGCACACCCTGCAGCGCAGCTCCACCGTCATCACCGCGTCCTGAGCAGCGCGAGCCGGGTCAGTTGGAGTACCTCGCGCCAATGATTCCAATCCGGCCTCCATAAAAATACGCTCCATTAAATGGATTCAACATCCCGCGCCGCAGTGTCAATAATCGCCGCAATCTTTCCAATCTGCTCCGGCGTCAGATCGCCCTGGCCAAACCGCAGCTTCAGCGCCAGTTTGAAGTTATGGATCGCCCGCATAATCTGCGGCGCGCGTCCGCTCCCAAAGGCCTCGCCCATCTGCCGGATGCGCCGCAGCAGCTCATCAATGCGCTCCTTGTTGGCCTCCAGCTCCTTCCGTCCCGCGTCGGTAATCGTGTAGAGCTTCTTGCCGCCCTCCGCTACCACCGTCGCCAGGCCTTCGTCATCAAGCTGGCTCAGCGTCGGATAAATCACTCCCGCGCTCGGCGCATAGGCTCCGCCCAGCTTCTCGCCAATGCCCTTCATAATCTCGTACCCGTGCGCCGGCTTCTCGGCGATATAGCTCAGGATCACAAAGCGAAGCTCGCCGCTCTCAAACAGCCGCCCGCCAAACTCCCGCCCAAAGCGGCCGCGCCCCTGGTGCCGGGCCCAGTGCTCGCCCATCTCACCCCAAAAGGCGCCTCTGCCGCCCCGGAAGTGCTTGCGCGCCGCGCATTCACCCGCCGCGTCTTCAAAATGCCTTTTAAACTCTTTTCCAAACATAAAATCCTTTCTAGATAGCCTCAAGATATATCTTTCAGCTGCACATAAGATATATCGAAATAGCATTCCGATGCAAGATTTCTGTGGAAAACTTCAAAATGCTGAGCCGAACCCCGGCGGGCGGCTCACAAGCAACCGCCCATACCCCGCTGCGCTCTCACCTAGATATGGAGATCACAAGGGACAAAGTGGATGAGAAGGTCGATTTCTGGATGGGTGTCATGTTGGGCGCGTTCGGCGGAATCGTGCTCGGAGCCATGGTTCACGCTGTAGCCGAGCCTGCGCTGGACGCGGAGTCCAAACTGGCTCACGCAGCAGCAGGCCAGAAGCCCGCCGCCTGAATCCTGCAGAATCGCTGACTCGACCAGCCGTCTGCAAACCAGTAGCGCCTTCGGGCGCGAACAGCGTAGGTTCAAAAAGCCTGAGCGAACCCGGGCCCCGCTACGCGAACTTTGCGTGGCGGGGCCGGAGTGGCTAATTCTTCCATTTGTTCAGGAACTCGGTGACTGACTCAGGATCCATCCGCCGCATCGATTCAAACTCGCCATTCTCCTGGCTGTAAAGCAGCTTGCCGTGCGAGCTCAGCACCGCCAGCGCCGGAACCCCGCGCTTCAGCGGAACCTCATACTTCTTCGCCAGATCAAGATTCTTGTCATACCGGCCGATGTCCACATGCACCAGCACAAAGTGCTGGCCGAGAAGCGCATCGTTCGGGGCCTGGTGAAAATAAATATCCAGAACCTGGCAGTCGCCGCACCAGTTCCCGCCAAAGTCCAGAATGACCCGCTTATGCTCCCGCGCAGCCGTGTGGATGGCCTGCGCAATATCCGCATGAGCATCCGCCGTAGCCGAATAAATGATCCTGCTCTGCGCCGATGCAAACGCTCCGATAGCAAGGAAGAGAAGGGAAGCAACAACTCCGCGGGTCGCACGCAACATGGGAAAGAACCTCCAGGGCTGAACTCCAGAATGCCACAGCCAACCAGAGTTAGAAACTCCGAAGGGCCGCCGGTTACATCGCTGAACTGAGTCCCCGCCCGGACAGCCAGCCCTGAGCGAAGCCGAAAGGGCTGAATACCGACCAAAGGGGGGTCCGCAAAAGCAAGAATCAGGATGGCGCCAAAGGCGCGCCTGCCTGGACGGCGAGTCCTCCTGTATCGTGGATGGCATGAAAATCTCTCGCTGGCCAATCGCTCTGCTCGCACTCGTTACCACGGCCGCCTTCGCACAAACTCCGGCACGTCCCCCCATCACCGGAGTCTCGCATCTCGCCGTCTACACCGCCCATCCAGCCGAATCCGAGCACTTCTACACCCACGACCTCGGCTTCAAAAAAGGGCCCGACCCCGAGAACCCCGCCGGTGTGCGCTACTACATCAATCCAACGCAATTCATTGAAGTCTTGCCGCTGCCCTCTGACGCCGGAAACTCCCGCCTCGACAGCATCGGCTACAAAACCACCAACGCCGAAGCGCTCCTCAAATACCTCGCCGCGCATCACTACGCCGTGCCCGCGCAGGTCGAGAAAGGCTCCGACGGCAGCCGCTGGTTCGACGTAAAGGATCCCGAAGGCAACAAGGTGGAGTTCAACCAGGCCGCGCCCCAGCCCATCAGCATGGTCGGCGCCGACCCCATCGGCCATCACATCATTCACGTCGGCATGCGCGTCATGAGCAAGTCCGCCGAAGATCCCTTCTACCGCGAACTCCTCGGCTTCCGTCCCTACTGGTTCGGAGGCATGAAGCCCGGCGTCATCGACTGGGTCTCGCAGCAGGTGCCCAACGGCCACGACTGGCTCGAATACATGCTCGAAACCGGCCCCGGTGAAATCTCGCAGCGCGAATACGGCGTCGTCAATCACTTCTCCATTGGCGTCGTCAATATGGAGAAGGCCGTCACCACCCTCGACTCTGAACACCGCACCGAGAACCAGCACGCACAAATGCAAATGGGCAAAGACGGCAAGTGGCAGTTCAACCTCTTCGACCCTGACGACACCCGCGTCGAGCTCATGGAATTCACACCCGTAGAAAAGCCCTGCTGCTCCCCGTTCACCGCATCCAACCCACCACCAACAGAGCACTAAGCAGCAAAACCGTCCTGCGCGGACGGGCACTCGACAAGCGAAAAACCATCCATAATGCTGGATGGTTTTTGCTTGTCCGGGACCTTGCGGCGCATTTACCACGCCTGCTCGATGGCGGGCTTACTTCGCATGAAGCCGAAACTAAACTGCATGAGCAAGACTGAGATCCGTATCTTGCGAGGATTCTTGACAGAAAAAGAGGCCATCCGTGTCTTAGGATGGCCTCTCTTCTATCGTATGCCCGTCCGGCAAGGACCGCTGTCCGCGCAGGACGGTCTTGTTTTTCGCTAGCGCCCGTAGGGCCACTCATACACCACTACCCCGAGGTTATTCAGGGTGGAGATGGTGGCTTCGACGTTGCGGCGAATCTGGACGCGGTCGCTGCGTACTTCGTGGGGGTCTTCTTGGAGCGCGACCACGCGGCCATAGGGCCACGAGTCTTCCGGTATGGAGGCGAGGGCATCCGGCAGGTCGGAGAACCGCAGTTCCAGCATGTGTCTGCGTG